>JAAUXU010180765.1_pt1 | contig 15490 bp, 19 predicted proteins | sample 7278151 | NCBI WGS metagenome assembly JAAUXU01 (sample SAMN14350113, study PRJNA611818) | marine sediment metagenome | isolation source: surface marine sediment (1.8m) | place: French Polynesia: Moorea | collected 2018-08 | reverse complement strand
TGTCAGTAGCTTTCCATGGCTCGAGAAGGAGTCAGCTGAAGTGGACAGTGAGCTGGACACACCCGGCAAGCCCGACTTGGGCTTGACCCATCAACTGACGGCCCGCTGCCATCACCGCCACGAGCTGGGGAGAGCAGGAGAGTGTCCAAATCAGCCAGTTTCAAAAGTAACAACCAAACTAGTGCATGGTGAGGTCGAGGTGCATGGACAGCGTGAAGTACGTGGTGGACGAGGAGAACGTATAGAATTGTCCCGAGCAAAGCCGGGTGCGGGTTCAGCTAGTGTGCAATATAGAATATGCAACATTTCGAGGATACCCTGTACACATAAAAGAAGACAGCCTTGAGCTTTTGTCCCCCAACAACCCGATGTCCCAATTCCTTTTTTTTGTCTTAAAAAGAGGCCTAAATGCACTATTCAGAAAGTTCATATGTACGGGTACATATACATATAGTAACGGGTTTTTCTCTTTGTTTTTCTTACGCTTGCAACAGAAACAAATATCTTGGCATGCTAAAAAGATGAGGCTTTTTTGGCCTTTGCTTTTACATGTGGTGATTCTTATACTCCATGGTGAGGGAAGTGCCGAAACTGTTGCGCCAACGTTGGCGTCAGAGGTGGTCCTTCCGACTTCCTCCACCCCGTCATCAGTGGGGCAAACTCCGGGCCAGGATTTGTTTAAGCCTCTGTTTAAGTCCGGCCTCAGCAGTTCTGGCCAGCGTCCTCGGACCAGCCTGGTGCTGATTGAACTGGCCAAGAGTCTTTCTGCCAACCTGCAGGAGAATTTGGGCAGCCAGAAGAGCAATTTCTTGGACCTGAAGCGCAACGTCAGGTTGGTGATCTGGTTCGAGTGATGGTTGCGAAGAAAAGTGCCCGTTTGCCTCGCTCTCAGTGACTTGACCAGGGATGTCCAGAGCCTGACGGGCCAGCTCGACCAGTGCGAGGCCATGATCAAGGGTAACAACGCCAAGATCGGCACAATGGCCAACAGGGACGCCCCCGTGAAGGAGATCAAGTCTGAGCAAATCTGTTCAAGGTCACCATTTGTATTTGCAGGGTTTTTCAGCTTGAGGAGCAGAGGTCTTTGGACGAGACCATCTGGATCTTCAACACCGTCGTCTGCAACGCCTCCATCGAGCTGCTCAGACAAGAGCTTCAGGCCCATATCGGATTCGACACAAATGGGACTGTTCCTCCAGGCAAATTTGCTTGCGTATTTGCCCGGACTTCAGCACAAATAGGTTTCGTTCTTCTTCAGCTCAGTATGAGAAGACCGGAATCGATCTTGCAGTGGCTCAAATGAAGCTTCTCGTGGAGTCCATCTTGAAGCAGTTCAACAAGCTCAGGAACAAGTACGACAGCGTCGAGCAGAAGTACGACAGCGTCGAGCAGAAGTACGACAGTGTCGAGCAGAAGTATGACAGCCTCGAGCAGAAGTATAACAGCGTCGGGCAGAAGTATAACAGCGTCGAGCAGAAGTACGACAGCGTCGAGCAGAAACACGACGACTTCAAGCGGAGGTACGACCACTTCGATCAGAAGTACCAGAACTTGGAGGAGAAGTATGTCAAGCTGGAGCAAAAGTACGACAACGCCAAGCAGAAGTGCGGTGAGCTCGAGGAGAGGTTCGGGAGGTTCGAGAGGTACGAGGTCTTCCTGATGAAGTGCCACGTGATGGTGACGATGGGCTTGTTCTCTAGGTTCTTCCTGCAGAAGCACGCGCCCGTGCGAGTTCTTTCCCGCGACTCTGGTATGATGCAGTAGACTCTGCCTAGAGTGACAGTCTCGGGCAGAGCCAAAACTGTCGCTGTATGCGGAGTCCACTGTAGTGACTGAGACATATTACAGATAGCCCCAATCACAGCTAAAAAGCAACACTTTGCAAATAACCACGTAGTGACTCAAGAACACCTGCCCAAAAAGGTCCTGCAGGACTGAGAAGGTGATTGAATGTCACTGACGTCACTTCTACAGTTTGATGAGTTCTGTGTTGAAACTTAATTTGGCATAAATCTGCAAAGGGTTTACAAAATAACCTCATTTTGAGGCCATTCAGGTGATTTCGAACCCAATTGAATTTCATTTTAGATGCTTCAATAGGAAATTTTATTTTAAAAATGAGGTATTGCTGGCAAAGAAGACTAAGCCCGGTTCGATTTCCATACCAAGAATTTGACTTCATTTCATAATCTCACTTACTTAGGCTGATGAAGGCCAAAAAACCTTTGGCGATGAAAGCCGAAAAGGCCACACACCAAACCACCGTTTGAAGAATTCGCATCTGCTGTTGAGACAAATGGCAGCGCTGCTCAATGTTGCTCCTGCTGAACAAACTATATGGCCTCGAGCTTTTTCAGTCATAGTTAGGTGACCTAAATTCCCCGATATGAGAAAAGACCCTATATTCGATTACCTCATAGGGGGGCAGCCGAACGTCTATAGGAGTTTTGGCAACTCTGTCACCCTTCAAATTTGTTGTTCTTTTTGGAGGATGGGCACAGATCGTGTTGGCAACACTGACCTTAATACAGTGGTTGGCAAACGATCTTAAAGCTCAGATGATAGCATACGAAATGTTCTACTGACCTAAGCAGATTAGGCATAACATGACCAACAAACCTAACTAAATGGACCCCAAGTTGACCTAACCTAACTTGCCCAGCTGAACATGGCTTAACACAACTTGACTAAATCAGACTTGACCTAACCGGAATCCATTTCCACAAGGCGACTGTAGCTCCAGTGCTGACGTCCAGCTTTGGGACCACAGGACTTCGGTCTTTCAGGGATGTCTCTTTGTCTTGCAGCGTTACAAAAGTTGGATTGGAAGGACTTCCAGTTGGAGCTCCGACTGAGTCAACTGGAGAACAGAACAAACGCTTTAGGTGAGTTCCAAGCAAAGTGTTATGAGCTGCCACAGGATGTCCTGAACCGGGCTGATGGACGGTGCTGAAGACGACCTCTTTTCCACCCAAGGTCCTGACGTCGCAAACGCTACGGACGCTGCCATCGAACAGGTGCGTCAGTTTTGTCATGCACATGTTTTGACTCGAAATTGTAGCTGTTTTTTGAAGGGCCGTGGAAAAATGCTGAAATCACATGTTCTGAAGTCACTGTTCAGTCAGACTCTGCCATATCCTAAATTAAGTGATGTATCGTGACTTTGTTTTGTAATTTTACTTCCCTATTTGATATGGGTCGTACGTTAATCGAGTGACGGACAAATCGAGCCACGAGTGATAGCAATATTTCCCGGGTTTTCTTTGATGAACATCCGGGTTCCTCCGGAACCCCGGGCTGGTTCCAAGCCTGGAAAGCCAAGTTCATGTTCTGTCAATTTTCTTTTAGCTGAGGAAGGATTTGCGAGCAGAGCAGGAACAGCTGGCCGATCGCCACTCCTTGTTGGAGGCCCGGATGAGTGCCCTAGAGACCATCTTCTTCGCCGAGCGCGTCGAGGACGAGGCTACGAGGCCCGACCTTGACTCGGTGGAGGCTGCGAGGCCTGACACTGACTCGGTGGAGGCTGCGAGGCCTGACATTGACTCGACGGAGGCTACGAGGCCTGACACTGACTCGACGGAGGTTGCGAGGCCTGACACTGACTGGGAGGCTCCTATGGAGTTCTTTTGTAATTTGAACAGTCCCCATTACGACTACAAAATTTGTATCCATCTGCGCAGTTCAATACCCGACACATTTTAATTGCCTCTGTGACATCCTGACATGGTAGGCCTATGGGCCTACGCACTCCATGGCCTCATTGACTGTAAATTTGTTTCACATACAATGAGTATGTTCTGTACACGTATTGGGAAGTCTTGATTTAAAAAGTCTCAACTGTGCCCGACACCCTTGGGACCAGGATAAATTGTCAGTGTATCGAGATTGTTGGTATATATGAAGATTTATCCGTGGCACTGCTGAATTCCTTTACGGTCAGCAGTCTGTTTTGAAAAAGTACAGTCTGTTTTGACGCATTCGAGTGAAGATTGGGTGCAAAGTCAAGGATAAATGCTTAAGTTATACTTGACGTCAAATCGCTGAGAAAGAAGGCAAACGTGTAGCTGCTCCTTTTTCACCAGCACCACTCAAAAAAGTGCAAAATTTTCAGTACGACAGAGGAAAAAGTCGGTCTACTCGAATCATCTGGTCTGTTTAATTCGAATGTCTGTGTAAGCGGGAACCACTGTAGAAATGTATGGTAGCAGCTTGGTGAAGAAGAGGTGCTCAGGCTTGAAATCACTAGTGTCGATGTAGCACACAAGGGCGATAAGAACGAGGAGGATGACAAAGAGCAAGTTATCAACGTCACTATTTAAGGGACCTTGCTCTCATTCACTTCTCACAAAACTTGCTACAAAAAAAGTACTTACCGTAAATTACCTATTTTCCAGCTTTAAAAATCCTTCCTCCTCCCCTCCCCCTTAGTGGGAACAATCCTTTCCCTTATGGACCTGAACACGTTTTTCGTGGTTCCCTACGAAAGACGTCCACGAGTCCTCGGGAGGACAGATCCTGAACCCCGCTCAGGAGGAGAACAGCCTGGGCCAGAGCAGCGATGCTTGATAGTTAACATTACAGTTAAATATAGTTCGCAAATGTATTTTTCTTTATAAACTTTATGACAGAAGTGTACCACAGATGGTGCACCAGACGCTGCAGAGGAAGATAAAGGAATCACTACAGTATTAACCAGAAAGCATAACAAAAGGAAGAGTGAATGGGCCCAAGGCCCACAAAAAGGCCTTCCGCAAGAGTTGGCGGTCACCAGACTGTGAAGCAGCTTGTGTCCCCCAGCTACACTAATTGCCCTGTGCCCCTTGTAATAGCCTCCCCAACACTTACAGATCCTATTCGAATCACTCGCAGCCTACGCAACATAGCAAGACTGTTCAATGCTCCAAACTCAGCGATATTGCAATATTCGATAATTCAAGGCCAACTATCACGTTATTCGATATTTTACAAATTTCGAAATTATACTACAAAGAAGTGGCTGGTGAAACTATTGGGGCATCCTAATACACTTTGCCTTCGCGTTTATGCTTCCGATAATCGCGCCATGCCCAAATAAAGTCACTTCCCTTCCGAAACCAATATGTTCCAATAAAGGCCCGCAGGTGTTTATGGGGGTAATTTACGGTACATGCTGAGAAAGTTGCTTTTTTGAAAAATGCAATTGCAGAGTGTGTAATGACCTCGGGGAAAGTGGTGATTTCCCGAAGCTTCAGTGGCTGGGCAAGAAAAGTCAGCTCCAAAAAAAAAAAAACTTTTCGCCTGGTCCACACTTGCAGCCTCAGCCTCGGCCAGAGGTGGCCGCATCGACGTTTCGAGGTCGCCGCTGTCAAAATGAAAACAGCTGCTCAGACTGACTGGCAGTGGAGGTCGGAGCTACAGACGCATAAAGACTGGGCTCGTTTGAAGTCAACAGTTCCATTTCGAGATATGACATAATGCAAAGCATTCTTATGAAATTTTCCTCTTCTTTGTTGTCGTAGTTGATATACAGTAATGTGAATTTTTCTCCTTTGCCTTCTCTGTTGCTGTGTTGCTCCATTCTAAACAAAAAATATGCAATGCAGAGAAACAGGTATACTTGTGCTGCAGTGACATAAACTCCGCTCCAGTTCACAAAAATATTCAGCAAATTAAAATTGTAACTTTTTTTTTTCAAAGGAGTATGGTTATTATACATTTTTAGTTCTCACCCGGGCATAAACAGGGTGTGGACAAAGTTGAGTGCAGTTGAACAAGTGTATTTACTCTGTCTTGAGAGGATGATTGAGTCCGCTGGTGGCCATTGAGGAGTAGGTACCTGTGACAAGGGTGACACTGACTTCAAAGGCCGACTCTTTGTTGTTCTTGAGGACACACATGTTTGCATTGAAAACAGTGTCTGCAATACACTTGCACACACCTTGCACATTGTGCTAAAGCTGAAAAGTGCTTGTTGTGCTTGTCAGGGCTTGAGGCAAACTTTGGAGCTCTCCACACTTTTATGCAACTTCATCCAGATGACCTCACACAGTTCATCGTATCAGCCATTATGTGGCAACTGCAGCAACAGTTGCAACTTTACCTCCTTCCTGTGCAAGCAAAGTATGAACCTCGGGAGCTCTTAGCCCATTTAGAGCTATTGATTGGGCAGTCCAACTGTGACTATGTCTGACAATGTCAACGTCGAAACCTTAAAAAAAGTCGCTTTAAAATGTATGAAGTATCACTGGATCTAGGAAAGAAGGCTTTTTAACTAATTGTACATTTTCCGGTGAAATGTAGACATAAGTTGGATGCACTGTCAGTGTGACGCGTTCCCGTGGAGCAAAGCTGGCAACATTTACTTTAGGCCTGCGACATGATGCTCTCCCGGCCCTCCTGGAAGGCCTTGTAGAGGGCCCACAGGCCTCTCGTCTTTGACACGGCAGAAGTGTGATGATCAGCAGGACTGAGGTCGCCGTCGGTTTTTCCCACCTCTTTGAAGGACACCACGCTAACCATCGCGGTCACTGCGCTCTCCATGAGGTTGGTGTCAGCAGGGGGCGTCTGGCACGAGTCACTGCAGCAGCTGCAGAACATCAGCAGAGGAGTTTACGGACAAGTTATTCAAACAAGAGCTGTCAAAATGGGCCCCATCTGCGCCCCACCAGACTTTAAAGTTCTCTGTTCTGTCTGGCAGTTGGCATAAACAGTTTCTTCCCGCTTAATGTTGAAATTATATAAGTTACTTCTAACCCAGCTGTTGCACTGGTCAGCCGTGGACCTGAATCAGCCTCACTTGAGGACAATGTTCAAGGCACTGAGGAAACATAACGTTCACCTACTGAGCAGTTCCGCCATCAGCCATGGGCCTCCTTTCGAAGGCCTACTCAAAAAAATTTCCCATTGTGGCCCTGTCATTGACCTTTCACTGTGATGCCCCGACAACACTCATTGAAAAGGCCCACTCATGGGCATTCATGGAACTCTGCAGGATCAAGGGCACTAAATACCTGATGTTTGAAAGGCCCCCTTTGTCTTCGCTTGCACTGGGCGTTTGCCTTGAGAGTCGTTGCACCCAGAGATTGTAATGAAGGAAAACTAACGAAATACATCTGATCTAAAAGTGGGTAAAGTGAAAACAAGACCCAATTTCGAGAATTTGTCTTGGAGCCCAAGCAGAGGGCAGAAGTACGCCAAAAATACGCACCAGGTGTGACGCATCTGGTGTTTTGCATATGTTAAATGACATTTGGCGTTGTCACAAAACAAATACGTTAATTTGATTTTAACTAACAGAATTGAGAGATTGTCGAAGTTGGTCGTTCTTAGTGAATTCATTGAGTGCTTGTACACGCATGTTAAATACACTTGCGGCCCGCTCAGTTTAGGTCAGACGGGATGATGGCAACTCTAGGTGAAGTAGTAACCCTTTGACTCATACTTCTATCAAGTCCATTTGGATTTCTTGTCTGACAGTCCCGGAGACCATAAAGCCTCCTTAACCTCTTTTTCGTTTATTTGAAACAGTTTATAGGCCTGATGAATGAGTGCTATTCTCTACTGTTTCTGACATCCTCGACAAGATGGTCTTCTTCATTAGCATGGTCATGTTCTGAGAAGTCATCATCTTCTATTGCTTGAATATGGTCTAACAAAGAGTGAAGGTTCCCAATGGCCTCATTCATGCAGCCTTAAATAAGTGTGGCATCTAGTTTTGAAAAGCTTACTCTAGATTTGACATCAGCTAAAGTTTTTGCAATCCTAGACTGACGACCAACCTCACCTCGGACAATTGGCCTCACCAGGCATAGGTGCACATCTTATCTCACTCTCGGGGCAGAAAAAAAAGTCAGTATGACCTTGGACGTTGTCTTCAGCTGTACATTTCCCCTGCCTCAAATTTAAAAAGACAAATAATACTTGTGAAAGCCCTCACTGAGGTCTACTCATCAGGAAACTTTCAGATGTCCAGAAATGGTACTGACTACATTACTGCCAAAAGCTCGCTCTGCGGTGTCCCGAATAGTGAAATTATTATTTTCCTGTTACTCGCGTTCAATTTCACCCGTAATAACATGAATAAATAGTCTGTAGAGCTTGCCTGAGATGAAAGTCAAGAAGAACTTTCTGTTTTTCCTCAATTTAGCATTGACGTTGAGAACTGAGTGATGGAAAGGTCGCTGAAGTACATAATCGTCATTGAGACAGCGGACTCCACTTCGAACTTCAGCCTCGGGCAGACAAAAAAGCCGAAGCTACAGGGTGCCAGCAAAGTAGCTTCCTGGCGGGGTCAACTTGAGCAGCGAGTAAAGACCTGATACTTAACTCCTAGTAAGTTTCACTTTCAAACAGTAACTTTATGTGTCGCTTTAAACAGGCTTTAAAAGAATAGTGAATCTGGCAGGTCCTCACGTTGTCTCTGTACTGCAAGTCCATGCCCTGGAAAATTATGGGGGCCATGATCACGAAGAGGAGTTTCAAAATTTTGCCCATTTCTCCTTTTTTGAGTATTTGACTTAAGAAATGGCGTGCAAAAGTGGTAAAATGACGATACAACCGATTCTGCTGTGCAACCGTTCTAAGCAGACGAGAGCAAGGACGTCCTCCAGAGTTGCGTGTGGGCAAATGTGGACTTGCCAGACTTTTTTATACTCACATACAAGTACTTTTTCAGTCAGAATTGAGTCAGAGACCGTGACAAGATTCATTTCGTTGCGTGCAAGTATTGATAAATATTGCTTAAATATCGGTTCATTGGCACTGATCGTGGACCTACAGATCAATTTCTGGAAGCACCTATTTCCCACTCACCCTGTACGTTCTCCAGCACGCAGAGTGGACTTCAGTGCATTGGAACGATCTATTTGTGGAAAAAGTTGCCAATGGTGGACTATTTGGAGAAGAGAACGAGGGCGATTGATCTCATTGATGATGCTCTTCTCTAAAAGTTGCGCAAAGTTCAGCCTGTGGAGCTCTCAGAGGCACTTGTATCTGTTGGTGAGGGAGAATGGACATTGCTCAGGCTTCTCTGTCCCCTTCAAGGTCTTCTCTCTCCCCATCTGCGTCTCCCTCGCGCATCACCCCACCTTCGGCAACAGGGACATCACCCACGACGGCTTCATCTGCCCATGGGGCAACCAGCCCCAGGCAATCTAATTGCTCCACCCAATCCTCCGTCACCAGGTACTGGTTATTCAGGCAGGACTCCTTCGGGGTGGTTTTCCACAGCCGCCACCGGCTCCTTGTGAACTCGTCTCCGACTTGGACCCCAGCAGCTGAAAGAAGGCAGGAGATACAGGGTGTAGAAAATCCCCAGTCAAGCTGTCAGATGATCTGAAGCAGATATTGCGAATACAGGGTGTCTCCGCATGAAACTAGACACACGGTAGACATCATTGGATTATTCAGACCTTTTTGCAGGACTGATCTACGGCAATGACTTCCCTAGTGTTGCCAAAAATGTTAAAATTTTGACATTCCGTGCTGCGATTTCGAATTTCAGGTTCGAGTTCCGAGGGTTTTTAGATCGCAGAAAATAAAAACAGATTGAATGATAGGTATGAAATTCTGACAGTACAAAAAAAAAGAGTCAGACACTTAAAATTTGCTTATAATTTGGGGTGGAATGTTTTAAATTCCATGACCCCTCATGCGTGCCTGTGCGATGATGACACCATGGTTAATCCATTTCAACAACTATGACCGTGAGTACAGTGGATGAGTCCAAGCTGAGAACAACTGATTGATGTCATCATGATATTGAGGCACATATGAAGTGTCACGAATTTCAAAGCTTTGTTGCCAACTACATAAGCAAATTTTAAGTGTCTGACCCTTTTTTTGCGCGTTACCCTTGACCATGTTTTCTTCTCAAATGTACAACATAACTTAAGCTGAACTCTCTTCTCACACCTTTTCAAGTGATCAGCTCTTAATGCATTCAGTGAAGTCAGCAGCTTAGACCCCATTCTGCTTTTGAACTAGAGCTGTCACTTTTCTTTTTTACGAAAAAAACGAAACTCGAAATTTGTATTTCAGCTTTCCCCAAACAACCTCGAAGTTATGGCAATTGAACCCATTGACAACACTAGAATTGCCCCTCCATGAAAAGCTCAGCCTTTTTCCTTGAAAAGAACCGGTCGTTTACGCACTTCTGCTCTAGAATCACCTCTTTTTCACACTATGGATCCAAAGTTGAGGCCGAAATCGCCCAGAAAGAATCAGTATTGACTCCCACTTTGTCAACTTTGTAAGACCCTAACTTTTGACTGGATTGAGCTACAGAAGTGGTTGGCCCCTCTATGGAAAGCTTAGAATCCCCTCTGAAATGGACCTGAAATTCACTTTGGCTCTAGAATCGCTCATTTGTTCACAATGTTGACATTTGCAAAGTGTCTCGCATTGCTCAGAGCTGAATAATATGTGAGATAGTAAATTTTTGTGAGGAGTGCTTGAGACCTTTTTTTGCAACTTTTGCTTTTAGGCCACCGTTTGAGAGCTCTTTTCATAAGTGCATAGCAATAAACTCATGCGTGCACCCAAAAACTGCTGCAAAATTGCAAAGTAAGAAACATGGATCAGGGGTTGCTGCACTTTGCTTCGCTACTTCATATCTGGAGCACTGAGAGAGAAAGAGAAATCATATATTGTCTACAGTCCGGACATTGAAACACAGTTATATACTGATAAATGATATCGTCTTACATCGTAAGTACTCCTGAACATATCTTCTTTTTTGTCTGACTTTATGTGGGCTCGAAGTTAACATCGAAAGGAAAGAATAAAGTAGAACTTTTCTCCAAAACTCCTCTTATACTTTTGTCATCACTACTTTCTGAGGGCTCAGTTTTTTTCTTTCTTAGCAGTGAGAGAGAAGAGAGGAAAGTTGAAGAAAAGTTGGGCAGAATTCTGACTCCAGCTACAAGCTAAAAATGCTTTCAAATCTTAAAGAGAGGAAAACAGAACGGAACAAAACAAGGAAAGTTCACCAATGAATGCTTATTAATCGTGACTTTCTGGACAGGAAAAATCTTGTCGAAAATTGCTGAAAATGGCACAGGTTTTTTTTTTTGCATGGCGAAGAGACGAATGAGAGGAGAGATGGCAAAAATTCCACTTACACGTATGTTCCGAGTCCTTGTGAGTCTTTTGCATTCACACCATAACAATAATGTGGGAAATTCTAAAAGATCACAGATTTTTATAGGCTTCTTCCACGCACCACCTCTACTACATACGACGGGCGGATTCGCATTACTTAGCTGTAATTACTACAGAGGACAAAGAGAGGAAAATTGTATATAGATATATATATAATATCATATATATGTGTGTGTATGTATGTATGCATTTATATATATATGTAAACAAAAATGAGCGTTTTCTCTGCCCCTGCACCTGCGATGATGTCCTTGACTAGAGAGATTGGTGTTATATTAGTAATACGTATGTTTATTCTAGATATTCTTCGAAATTCAGATCTTGTTTCCGGAGATCCTTTTGGAGGAAAATGCTGAAGAGAGAGCGACTCTTTGGAGGGGGACCAACCAGCATTGGAACCTGGTTCTTGTGACTGATCTCCAGCTGCAACGAAGAGGAAAATGCTTGACATAAAAGATGTGCTAATACCAATTGTTTTCATATTTGTTCGAAATTGTGCCAATTTTCCAGCATGGTGCCTAAAATGGTGCCAAAATTATGCCAATGGCCACAACGCACTGTGCACGGCGGCTGCTCCCAGGGCTCTCCGTCGATCTGCATTGGGAAGTGCTTCTTGGTCCTGATGAGGATTGCTGAACACTGAGCCAGACGCTTCCCGGAGGCCCGGAGGCCGGTGCGGACCTGGCCCATGTGCAGGCAGTTCTCCAGTCCGACCACCTCGATCAGGCGGTCGCCAATGTCTAGGGAGACAAGACCAAAGCTGAACGGCATGTGCAGGTTGTACCCGTACGACATCGTGCACGCACTGCAGGGTGGCCAACAACTGGTACCACACGTTCAATCACTCCATTCACATTGCGTCGCACATGGACAGCTCGAAGGTCGCCAAGTTCGCCTCCGTGGCGATGGATCGAATCGGGCAGCATCAACTTGGAGATCAAGTAGGACTCGTGCAAGGCCTCATTTCACGGCCACTTGGCGAGAGTCATCAAGGCCAAAGAAGATGAGGAAATTGGGCTTTGCGTCGTCTTTACAGAATAAATTATACCTAATTTGCCAAAAGATCTTGAGTAGTGAAGCTGAGTGAACATACAGCAGAGCTTCTTTAACACCCTGTAGTACAAAAGCACAGAGCCCATTTTGCTTACTTACCCTGTACTGCCTGCGAGAGATCATGGTCGGTGAAACTGCTGAGCGAGCAATTCTTCTCGCTCTTCTTCTTGCGCTTCTTCTTGATCCTTCTGGTCTTGGAGTCCCCCCACATGTTGGTGCCTCCGTGAGTGGAGGGGATGTTCAGCAGGGCGATCCCCTGAAGGGTCGGACCCTCAGTCAGGTTCAGGGGAACGCCATCACACTGGAAGAGAACAGACCGTCGTTGGTCATCAGGATGAAGTAGTCCAACACAGACACGCCCACGAGCTACTCTGACAAGAACTACACACACACCCACACTGACAGTGACGAAAAAGAAAAAAGAACTTACGATGATCTCGACGTCCTCCTGGAGGTTCTTGCATGAGGACGAGAACTGCTCTGAGGTGGCGTATTCGAAGTACCACAACTTGTTCTTCATGCGGTTGTTGAACTTCTGAGGATTTCGCTCGCGCTCGAGGTGGAATTTGCAACAAATCGCAGCATCCTGGGCAGAAAACGAATATATGTGTACATACTGCAGATGAGGCACTAATAACGATATGTAATGTTTTTCCCCCTACTTATGCGATGCGCCCAGAATAAACAAGAACTTTCCCCCCTGATCTTTCAAACTTTCTGTAGCCTGCAATAGACCGAAGCTCGACTCGCTCGAGCCCGTCTCCATCACTACGCTGCGGACAGAGAAGGAGCAAAATCGTCTTGCTTAAAATGAGGATCCTAAAGGAGATATTAGAAAGCTCCTACCAAGTATGAGCCCTCCGCCATTGGGGGAATTCCTTGTCAAGCGTGACCAGAAGGCCTCAAAGCCAAGGTCACCATATTATCGGTTCTTTCTTCTACAAAAAACAACAATTCTACTTCCACTCCAGTCTCTCAAAGGCTGGGAAGTTTTGATCTCCACAGATATTCCTAACTTTTGTTGTCATTTCTCTTCTACGTGACAGGGTGACTCAGATGAACTGCCTCTCATTACTTGCTTAATAGCTCATTTAGCAGAAGTGCTACAGAGTGATTTGTCAACAAGAAGAGTGGGGTCAAGAGACAAGAATAATGTCATAGAAGTGACCTTCTTCGGCCGGAACACAATGGAGCGGTAGGGGGCGCAGGCCTCGTCAGCGAGGCCTAGCGGACGTCGGTGGAGACGCCGCATCCCCCCTGCCCGGCCTGGACGCTTAGGCCTGAACAGGAAGCGGACCACGTCTCCTTTGACATGAGGTCCCACTCCGTCTGAAGCACCCTGTACCCACGAGATGAGCAGCAGATTTGTCTTGTACTGCTCAAAACGACGGTGTTTTTCTTTGGAATTCAGATGGAAAGTTCTCATGGCATCTCATATGTGTGTGTGTTTTCTCATCTAATCTCCATAAAGCACAGATTCCCATCCACAATCCATCTGGCTGACTCTCGTCAGCATGGGAATTTGTTATGCCTACATAAGACACTTGTCTGACCCTTTGGCAGCAAGAGGAATTGCAAGCACAGATACAAGCAGCCTCTGGGGACAGAGGCCTCTGACGGCCTCTGTCCTCGAGGCGCTTCTGGAGATGCTTCTTCCATCTTTGGCTGCTGAAGCCAAGGTCAGCCTAGTCTGGTCGAGCTGCAGCCAGGTTGTCATCCCTCTTCATTCAACAGACTACAGACAGCATCAGCTTCTCGTCGTCAGAGCTGAACGAATCTGCAGTGCACAGGGAGGTGCAAAAGCCATTGCTTGTGGCCAGTTGTTAAAATTGTTCACTTCCTGCCCAAAATGTGGGGGAAAAAAGGCCCCCAAATCACCAGAAACGTGACAAAAAAGTTTTCTTTCATTGAATTCCCCTGCTTGTTCGGTCGAAAATCCCTTTTATCAGTCACAACTTTACTACATAAATGGTCCCGATCGCTTTATGACTGAGAAGTTTGATGCTCATAAAAAACCAGTGATGCTCGCGTCCACAGCTCAAACAAGCAGAGAGACAAAAATCTGAGAAGACTCACAAGTTTCGGCCATGTGAGTATTGGAAATTTTGAAGAAAAAAAAACCCGGGAAAAGTCGTTTTGGGCACTGGGGAGTTCGTTGACGTTGCATTGTTGCTATAGTATTGTAGTGAACAGAGCAAGCGTAGTTCTGCGGTGCAGCAAATATTTGTTTGATGCCACAGCTCAATTTTGTGGCCCCCAGGCTTGATTCGGTGATGTCAATTTGTCGGCAAAGGCATTCCCCTAGGGGGATTTCCCCATCCCCCCGAAAGCCCCCTTGTCACAACGTTGGGGCTTCACAAAAGGCCCAAAAATTTTGGGCGCCCTCTCTTTTTCGACCTCCGAAGCAATACTGACCACTCCTATGGAGAAGTAGTTGTTGATGATGTTGAAGGGAATGTTGCCATACCTGTGAAGGAAGAAAAAAAACCATGGACTTGACATGGATGAGCATAACATATTTCTCTCTCTTTTTGCCCCACTCTGCTTCATCGTGCTTGATTTGCTCGTCCTCCTCGTCCTCGTCCTCCTCCTCCTCGTCGTCCGCGTTCTCCAAGTTGGTGACCTTGATGCTCCACCTGTCCAGCACCGTCACTTCAGAACGCTCGATTTTCTGAAAGTGTCGTGTCCTCATAAATACTATGTACGTATTTCAAAATATAACGACACAATCTTCCAGGAGGAGGTCATTACCATTACGTCGTTATTAACGACCTAAAAAAGCTCATATAACAGCATAGTTGGGTTCAGGGGTCCAGAGAGGAAAAGAGCAAGCTCGTGAACTTTCCTTACATTCAATATTTTCCACATTGATTCTCCCTCGTAGCCTCCTCCCCATTTGAGACATCTAGCAAGGTCATTTCCGGTGCCCAGAGGGATCACGCCCACGCACGGCTGGTGCACGAACGGGGTCTTGTCTGGAAGCAACGAGAGAAACGGGGGTGAACGAGGAGGCCGAGATGGACGTGGCGGCCGCCACAGGGACGCTGGGGGTCACGTTCACGCTTGGCAGGCTGCACACGGAGCAGATTGTGGTGCAGTTGGAATTGCTCAAGTTGGGCAGGGAAACACAGTCCCTAACACGTGAGTCCAAATCTGATGCCTGCTGTGCAGTGAAATTTGTCGAAGTTTCATCAAGAATTTGTCTCTGTGCGCTTTCAAGTATCTGGCATCTCTGTTCTCTTGACCATTTTGCTCTTCCACTCTTCTTCATCCGCAAGATTTGGACAACATCAGTGAG
>JAAUXU010013877.1_pt1 | contig 15495 bp, 21 predicted proteins | sample 7278151 | NCBI WGS metagenome assembly JAAUXU01 (sample SAMN14350113, study PRJNA611818) | marine sediment metagenome | isolation source: surface marine sediment (1.8m) | place: French Polynesia: Moorea | collected 2018-08 | reverse complement strand
TCTGGTGGCTTTCAGAAGCTGCCAAAGTGGGTGAAAATCACTCACCAAAATGCTGACATGATCCAGTTGGTCAGAGGAACATTTTGCAGCCAGTCCTGAAGAAAAAAAATTACAACTTATTTTTATAGTATTATGCAACTTTAAATGCATTTAAGCATAGCTAAAACTCCTTTTTTCACTTTCATTTGACTACAAAGTCTTCAAATAGTAGGTGGTTAAAAATTTTGGACGCCCACAGGGAATTCCAATTTTTAACCTAGCCTTATAAATATAGATTTAAGGTGTCCTCATAGGCTGAATGAATTGAGATGAGGGGATTGCGTGGCAATGAATATATTCACGTTGCTTGAAACACAGTTTGTAGTAGCACAGATCATGGAGTCACCTCTGAGCTCTTGTTGCTTCTCTCTCAGGATCACTCTTCTATTGGTTCCTTGGAGCATTTCATGTCAGATCGCTTCATCTAAGTCAGAAGCCTGTCTGATCAGCATGTTCAAATGGAATTGACATTTCAAGATTTTTGGGGTTTTTTTTATAGAAAACTGGCCCAAAGGGTCCCAGGGCCGACAACTGGCTCAAAATCAGCCCCGGGGCAGAAAAAAATTTACATTTGCGGCAGGCAGCAGTTTCAGACTCTCTACTACAGGGTGCTACAAGTTTTTTCCTGGCAGATTCTGCATTTTGGGGGGCAGATCAGTGTGGAATGGCTCAAATGAAAGCTGAATATCAGACAAACTGTTCCCCACTCCCAGAGTCATGCTCACTATGCCCCAACTCTCATAGTCCACTCTAAAAAAAGGGTAAAAATCACTACATAAACAGAGCAGCGGCAAAATACTCAATGAGATTGACCTTTAGGTAAGTGTCTGTCTAGTGTGAGTGTTGGTGACTATGAGTTTGTTGAGCAGTGAAGTGATCAGGGTTGAGGTGTGGACCTACCAGTTAGGGAGAGAGTACAGGGAGAGATGGAGGAGGAAGAACATGGAAAACAGGGCAGTACATGAGTGAGAGATATTGCATGCAGAAGTTTTACATCTTGAAGAAATTTGGGTTTATTCACATTTTTCGCTCAAAGAGCCCACCACCCTCAGCTACACAACATTGATCCCCCTAGAGGACATTGCTAACAGCAAAGCGGATGACATCTTCTTCCAGGGCAGCTACAACATTCTCCACAATATTTTGGACTTCTTCAATACTCTGCGGATTCTGATGGATAACTTCTTGGCTTGCATGACCCCAATAGAAGTAATCCAACACATTGAGGTCAGGGCTTCTGCTGGGCCACGGGCTCTTATCATAGGGAGAAATACTTTTCCCCCCAAATTTACTGCAGAGAAATGTCATGACTGCCTGTTTTGCTTGGCAAGTAGCCCAACCATTTCCTGGATTTCCGGCCAGATGGTGTTCTGGAGCACAGCAAGACAGTGCTCACCATAACCATGTACACCACGGAACTGTTTATGTAGTGATTTTTTACCTTTTTTCGGAGTGGAATAGTGATATGTGATCATTTGTGACACCAAATGACTCTTACTACATAAGAGATTTTCTATTTAAACCAAAGCTACCTCCTAAGATGACTTCTGTGTTGAGCCACAGGCCGATGTCATCTTTTTGGGCCAGGCTTCAACAGATGCAGATGCAACAGACGCAGCGTCTGCATCACCGTACACGACTGAGTCCATCACAAGCGATTTTCATCTAGGAGAGCTCGGCGCACCAAGTTGGGGACGAAGTGTCGTAGAAAATTACACAGGCTTTGGAACTTCTGGCCCCTGGAGCTCGTCGGCCTCAGGTCGACCACTACGTACTCGTCGGGGTAGTCGAGGAACAGCACCTAGCAATGAAGACGACGTGACCAGGGGGAGAGAAGAGAAAGGGTCGACTGCGGATCCATTTACCTTAAAGACGATGTCCGGCTGCGGACATTTGACCTTGCCGAAGACCTCTTCAACCAAGTACATGGAGAGCGCAGCCTCCCTGTCAAAGCAGTGGCCGAGTATTTCGCCACCACTTCTCTTCTCCATCTCTTTCTTGCCCTTCCTCCTGCACTCCCAGGTGGGCGCGAAGGCGCGACACTCCAGCCACGAATCCATCTCCCTCGCCGTCTCCTGCTTCTTCATGGCTTTCCCCTGAGGCTCACTCTGCGAACTGGGGGGGCTGCTGTCACAGGAGCTCAGGGTGCGCTTCTGTGCCTTTGGGCCCGGCTGTAATCACAGAGAACGGATTGTTAGGGTCAAGCCCAAAGCCATCCCATAGGCAGATCTCAAGGATGGAGTTTCGTAAGAAGATGATGCTGAGAAGTCACGTCTCCCTCGGGCTGGAGAGGGTGGGCTTGGAGTCGGATGAATAACTCAGCCGAGTCAGCACCACTTTTAGCTTCCATCTACCGTCTGGCTTACCTCTGAGTGCTGAATCTTCAATATCTCGTCCATGAGAGGGTTCTTCACAGGCTCCTCCTTACTCTGCGTGTCCGAGTTGGACTCTCCACCCTTGGCCTCCTTCTGCCTTCTCTGCCGCAGTATGGCGGCTTTGCTCCTCCACGTCCTCAAGATCGCAGCTAACTTCTCGCTATGCTTCTGGATGTCCTCGTCGTTGTGACGAGCACCCTCTTGAACCCTTTCGTCTGTTTTCTTTGCGCGGTCGGCGGCGTCAGAGTGGGGCGGGGCATTTTCTGGATGAACGACAACACCTTGTTTTACCGCAGCAGCATCGCTGGCGGGCTGTACTTCTTCCACTTTAGGGTCACAGTCTGGCAGTGGAGCAAGTTGGGCACAAGTGTCATTTTCGGCTTCGGTAGCATTAGCGTTCGTACATTCGTCCACTTCAAAAAGCAGGCACTTCTTGAAAATCTTGTAGACGAGACACTTGACGAGAACGCAAAAGTCCATCTCCATATCACTAAGGCGAGATGCGTACCTTCTGTCGTAGTTCAACACGATCTCGTTGTACTTGCCCCTCGAGTGTATCTTGGTACTCTTGGCCTCTTTAACTAAAAGGGGCACCTTTTCCCACAGATCGCAGATGTTGAATCTGTCCTCCTGCACTTTGTCAGACACGGTCAGAGCTTCATGTTGTCTCTCAAGAGTCTTTGAGGCCTCCTCGCAAAGGTCCATGAAGTCATTTGCAGACTGTTCGGGCCACCTCAACGTCACGTTGCGGTTGAGCTCAAAGGGGTCTTGAAGACAAAGTGCAACTTTGGAAGTCTGAAGAGGAGAGACGTTTTGTCCGTCCTCTCGAGACCGCCTGAGGTACAGTTCCATTGCCTCGGGCATCAAGTTGCTGCCTGTCTCGCCGAAGGCGTCCTTGGGAATCGTCGCGCCCAGTAAGGGAGAGATGACTTGTGTAGTCATGGGGAAACTGGCGTAGAAGGTGAAAAATCCTTTGAGAAGATCCTCCAGGGTGGAAACGTTCTCGGACGGCTTCCCGGCCGAGGTGGAGAATCCGCATTCCCAGCCATCAACGGGGGTAGAGACGAAGTCTGGAAGCTGGAGGGACAAAATTGCCAAGGTAAAGTTGTAGCTGCCTCCAGTAAACGTTTGTTCTGAACAACCTGCTGCAGTTCCCAGACGGACGGCAACACGGGCGGCTTCAGTTGCTGGAGGTAGAAGATAACTAGGAGCGAGAAGGCGTAGCTCGTCATTGAGCGACCGAGGCCACCGTCGGCGACGCCACAGGCCTTCGCCCAGTAGCGCAACGTCACCATCAGGGGCTTCACCCGGGGGTCCAACTCGATCGCCGAGGTTATGAACGAGCTATTCAATACGGACATTCTATTGCGGAAGCTGAAAGAGGCAAAGCGATCATCACCATCAAGTTGACAGAGAGCAGCAAAACTACAGTGCCAAGAAGTAAACGTAGCAGACGAGTCTCACCTGAGATCACAGTTTATTCCAGTCTCTTTGTGGATCATTTTAACTATGGGGACCCTGGCCTTTGGGATGGGCTGAACTTTGGCAACGTAGTTTTTGGCATCGCCCACTCTCAGGGCGTTCGTGACCAGACGAACCTTCTCAGTTTGGAGCCAGCGGTCCAGCATCTTGGGGTCTGCTTTCAATTCGTCGTCCGAGGGTTTGTTACGGAGTTGATTCTCAAGGACGTCTACGATCGAAGTGGTCAAGATGAGACGATAGAAAGATTTACTGAGCAACTCACTCATTTCGACGTAGACGTCCAAGTCGCATCCTCTGAAGCCGAGGCCGTTGCGAGTCGATCCAAAGGCGGTGACGGAGCAGTCGCTCAACTGCGGCAACAGGCAAAGGTATGGTCATAATACTGTAGCTACGGATTGACATTTTAACGTAGAAAATAGGACATTTTTGAGTGACCTCACACAGTGCTAACATATCTTTGCACTTTTGTTCCCATTGTCCCAATGATAAGTTGCTACCTTCACGTGCTTAACGCTCTAAGTTGAAGTCTACTATTCCCGAGTTTCCGTTGCTACTCGTCTCCAAGTAGTCCTACTCTGCCCTCTCTTCTAGGGATCTTTGACCCCAGCCCAAGAGGATCAAGGCTGGATGCAGTCCTCAATCCACAGTCAGGCAGAGCACAACATTTCGTATGGAGCAAATAAAATGAATGAAGAGATCAAGACAACACTGGACAAATTTCCGAATTACTCTGCAAGAGCGTCTGCGTTGTACAGTGTGAGCCGTAGACAAGATCAAATAACACTGCAAAATGTCCCACTTGCAGAAATAAGATGCCGTCATACCAATCCAGACCAAATCAGTTTGAGCCACGACAACTCAGGCGGTCACATTCACCCACTGTTCGTGATCACCCTGCATCATGCTTCAATCGCCGAACACTCTACCATATCAAGTCCTGCTTGTCCGCCCATAAGTACCGGGTTCATTGAGATGAATGTAGAAGTAAAGTAAAGCAAAGTATTTGGGCTATGTTCAGTCGACAAGATACATACAAATATTGAGCTCTACTAATCGCGCTAAGGTGGATCGATCTTCTTACTTTTAAGTGTCTTCTAAAGGTGGTCTCGAGATATGCACAAATAGCGTTCCGCTCCCTGACGTCCTCTGGGCGTAGAAGCGACACCGCTGCGACGGCGACCATCTGGTCCGACACGTTGTCGTTCGCGTTAGCCACAGCCTCTACCACCTGATCAAGCGATAAGAAAGAGTAAGCAACTCACTGGAACAACCAAGTTGTTGTTCTGCGTCACGTGGGACGTGTACCTCATCCGTTTTCACTTTGTCCTTGAGCTCAGGGGTGGGCGGTCGCACCCTTGGAGGTCGACGGCTCTTGGTCTTGGCCTTAACGTAGAAGACTACCTTGCTGACCACGTGCTTGGCTTTGATCGCCGACGTCGCCGAAGCGCTAAACAGGAGGAGGAGGAGGAGAGTGTACAAGGAAGACGAAACAGTCTTGGCTGATAAGACCGATTCTTACCTGTCCGCGAACTGGACAATAGCAAAGCCCCTGCCTTCGGCCTCCGCCTGCTTGTTACCTCCCAAGACAAAGTTGCAGATGTGGCCAAATTGAACGAGGTGCTCTAGCAGCTGGGAAACAGCCAGGGGACCAAAGTCTAGGGGTAAAGAAATTGACGGTGGAACCCTTCGGCAAGGAGATGCCAACGCAATGACTTACTTGGCACAAAGACGGAGTTGGCATCCTCCTTATCCCTATCGGCGGCCGTCACGCTCTTCGACCAGTACGACGACTTGTGTCTCTTGCCCAAGAAGTGCTGCGCGGCGTCTTCCGGGGAGCCCAAGAACGCGATGCCGCAGCGGGCGCAGGAGAAGCTGGTCTTCGGACCGCGTTCCATTGCTGCCAGTTCCTACACTTAACTAAGGTATAATCATTAAACGCCTCCACTTGTGTTGTTCTCGAGCTGGCTCGGCTTGTCAGAGCCCGTGAGCCGAGCGGGCTTGCAGGACAGCTACGGGAACTTGCCGCTCACCAGGGTCTTGGCGACCTGCGTCTTCAGGCCGCTGATGGGGCCAGCGGAAAGCACTTTGAGCCAATGAGAGTCTTTATGGAACGGGGCAGTAGCAGCAATACTAAAGTATAAACACTGATCCTCCCAAAGCTCTTATTAAACCTTTCTCTGTGACTCAAAACATTGAGCTTCTCTCAGACTCAGCAACAGCACAGCTAGTTTAAATCCAACACTTTTTAGGTGCTTGTATTAGTGAAATTGTTCCCCAGCCCGGCCGGCGGGCCAAGCGGGCTCGGAGGTGAACAAACACACCTCGAGGCTCGTGAGTCCGGCTCGTAGACAACACTTCCATATGTTTTTCTTCACTGGAGATCCTAGAATGCTGAAACGAGTGACGGAGAAGAGTTGCCGGCTGTTGGGCTGTTTGGCATCTTCCAGTTCAATACAGCTTCTCAACCAAGCATTTTGTGCATAATTCTTTAAAATACTTGGGCAAAGGATAAGAAATGGATTCTCTTCTTGCCATGAATGTATTTGTTGTTAGCAAATGCTCCAAAAACATTTCTTGCCACCTTGACAGATGGTGCTAAAAGGCAAGTGACGTCTCTGCTCTTTCTCTTAGCTGCCAACCAGCCGATTAATAAAAATTCTTCCGCAGTTCTACCTTAACGTGTTTTTGGCAAAGTAGCTCTTTTATAAGCACTTGTCACTGCAGCCTGTAAGTACTGCTGCCCCAGCCACGAGGCCAGGCCCGAGGCCAGCCACAAGGCCAGCCACGAGGGCTACAGTGACCTCAGAGCGGTCGAGAAGAGCGACCTTGCCGAACACTCGTGTCGTGTTGGACGTCAGACTGTCCATTTTGACCACTTCAAATTCGCCACTGGAACTCCTGTTTCAGTGGATGGTCCGTTCAATGTTTTTTCGTTGGTACTTTAGGAGTCCTGATCTGTCCTTTATCGCCCGCTGTCAATAAATAAAGAGGGTGGTAAAGTAGTCCTTTGCCAGTCCTCACCACAAACGGAATGAGTGCAAAGAGGACAATCTGAACTAACACTTTGCTTCGTTGTCATTCCTTTCAGTGCGGCTGCGCCGAGTTTGGTCCTGTGGTGAGACCAACGCTTTTCCTTGCTGTATTTGCCTCCATTCACTATTTCGAATTTGTAGCACCTCTATGTGACCAGTACTTGTGCTAGGATGGCAACAGATAAGGCTAAGGAAAGGAATCCAATGGACAGACTCTCCTGCTTGGTCGCTCTGCGGCGTGCATAAACCCGGTCATGTCCGAGACTGCACACGTCAGGGCCTGGAAACCCCGTTGGGTTTGATCGGTGATGTCTACCTCAGGGGGTTGTCCTGTGTGTATACCTGAAGTAGTCCTTATAATTCGTCAGGTATTACTAGGCGCGTTTGAACGCTCACAGCTTGAACTCGACTACACTTAATTTTACACCTCCACACTCGGCTCTTTGCTTTCAAAAGCTGCTCAGTTGTGCTACATCTTTGAGCTGGGGATCACAACCTTGAGCTCCGCGTACCCAAGTGAGCCTCAACCTCATCACTCTTGCCAACGGGTAGGCGCTCCTCCTCCCTGGCTGCACCACGGAAGGCTCCAGTGCCAACATCAAGGGCTCCTCCACTGTGGCAGTGTTGATGTCGTCTTCCATGCAAAGTCTGTCCTCTGGTGCCAAAGACCTGCTGGGCGTTCTGCTGGGGCTAATGTCTGAGGCAACAGGACTGAGCAATGATGCACTGCAGGACATTCCTCGTTGACAGGTGACTCAGACTTGACATCAGACTTGATATCAGACTTGACACCAGACTTGACATCAGACTTGACATCAGACTTGACATCAGACTTGACATCAGACTTGACATCAGACTTGACATCAGACTTGACTGCCCCTTGCGCACGGACGGGTATATTTTCACTTCCATACACCCCTTGGTTGCACATGGTCAGCACATCTCATATCAGCCACACAATGCAAAACTTCTTTGGTCCATACATCTACAGTACGCACGCTCACTTTCTTTCTTGATCCGACTGCTCCAACGATTGGCTGCCATAGAGTTTCCTCAACAAACTTATCCCAGTCTGTTCCACGCGAGACAATTCTTTTGGCGTATTTTGCTCTTCCTCATCTATAACTACTCTTCTTATGATCTCCTGGTGAGACTTTGCCAACTCTTTGTCCTTGATGGCCTGCATCGTCTCAACGTGTCTGAACTCCCGCAGCCAGCGCTCGCTCACAGTCTCGCCACTTAACCGCTGCAGGATCCTAAGGATGGGGTTGAAGTAGGGATTTTTTTAGATCTGAGTCTGGTTTGAACTACTGCCCGCAACATTTTAGTATGTGTGTAGTTGGAAGTAAAAGTAGGTTACCAGAATCCGCATCCTCCTGAGAACCCGAGCACAGCGCCAACGGCTCCTCCAGAAGCGATGCCTCTGGGCCCTCCCTGCAGCCTATATACAGCCCCCATGGTGGCACCAGCAACAAGGTAATCTAATGGATTGACGGCATTCCGCATCACAGCCAGGGACGTCCCCACGGACATGAAGACGAATGTGAGGAGGCACATTCGCCAGCCCAGCCGGAAGCCGCCCTGTATCATGGAAAGAGCCATCCGATCCTACAAATGAAGGGAATGGAAAGTCGGGATAGCTGAGGATGATAAGAGCCATCTCTGTCCAAGAGCAGTGGTGCCCTGAGTTAGTCCGTGACAATGCGAATGTTACGACTAGTGAGACTGATGAAGCACTTACAAGTCCTATTGCTCACCTGCAGCTTTGACTGTGCCTCAAAAGGCGTCGAAAAGATCTCGTGCTTGTGTTCTGCGATGAATCTGGCGTACTCCTTTCTCGAGTCCATGATAGAACCTATGATGGCACCCACCAATCCCGTGGACATTGCCATGGTGACAACTGAAGAAAGCTCTGGACTGATTCTGTTGTAAGGATCAGAGCGCCACATCAAGGACAAGCGCTGGCGCCAGTCCAGAGAATCTCGATTCAAGTAGAGCTGCGCCAGCTCGCCGGGGGACCTGTTCGAGGGATCGTCGTATGGCGAGGACTTTCCGCTTAGCCTGACCTCCCTGTCCTCGTCGTCTAGGTTGTCATCTCCCTCAGAGGATATCCCCTCCCCATTCAAGATGCCAAGGAGAGAGCTGCTGGTGAGGAAGAAACCACCCGCGGCAGGAACTGGTCGGCGCCACACAAATCTGAGCATAGTGGCAGCCAGTGCTTGACGCTAGAGAGTAGACGCGGACATGAAGATCTAGGCCGTCTTCTGACACACCAATGCCTGATCCGGCGTTTGGACTCCAGAAGTCTTGTTTATGTAGGACGAGGTGCACCAGGAAAAGAACTCTCCAGTGTTCGTGGGACCCGCAACAAAACACTAATCAGGGTTGCCATTCACCTTGTCAGGAGGTGGAAAGAAAAGTTCAGGTCACTTTGGTGGAACTGGATCATCCTCTCGGGGTCGCACCGGGGTTCGTCTGGGCTGCAATGACGAAAAGTGATGCTGTCGAAGGAACTAATGTCCATGTACCACAGGCATTCACGCACACGATGGAGAACAATTTATCCTAGTTTATGTCAGTGAGTGGTTTCCACCCCCATGATGCCTCTCCAGCCCGCATTGGCGCTAGTGACGCACTTCTACTGACTGAAGTCGACATCTTTTCTGTCCATGGCCCACGTTCCTTACCCATTGCTTAAAGCACAACACAGCGCAAATGTCAACAAAAGGTTGAAGTTGAAGTGCAAACCGCTCGACGTGGATCGAGATGTGGACGATGACTTCCACGGACGTGTCGGAGAAGTACAAACTGGCATTGAAGATCATCCAGGAGTGCGACGGGCACCTGCCTGACGATACCTACTTGGAGAAGGTGATCACAGAGACCGAGAAGAAGGTCAGAGTCGATCCCGATCTGTTCGACCTCTGGGGTCTACATGATTTTGTTCGCCGCGTACTCCAAGCATCACTCAGCGAAAGCTCGACACCTTTAGTCGAATTCGCCTTGAAGACCCTCGCCAGCTGCTGCGTCGACAAGATCGAGGTCGAACGCGAGGTGACGAAGCTCCTGGAGAGGATTCCAGCTGTCCTAGCGGGCTCGCCCACCGGCTTGGAGCTCCTCCACGATCGCAGTCCGGAATATCTGGAACAGCAAGGAGCTTTTGAGAAGGTTATTGGCCCAGCACTGGAGCAGGGTGTGACGAAGAGCATCTTTTGGCATAGATCTCTGTGCAAGCTCACCACGAAGTACCTGTTGCACTTACTGTCGAAGAGTCTCGAGAACGAAGCTGCCCGCGATAGTCTCGAGAGTGTCTTGAAGAGAGTTTTTCTGAGCGGAAAGAGGCGGGCAGTGAAGACGATCATCCCCATGTTTCTCCTTGCCACACTGAAGACTGACGCCAGCGTAGAGAAGGAGCGAACCCGGGAGTTGATCAAATTGACGCTAGAGACACATGTAGACGTGGACGAGGAGCTGAGCGAAGACAATGCAGCCTCCAAACTTCTCTTTCTCGCAGTTATTGATGCTGATGCCGCAAGAGATTACTGTGTCCGAATCCTCAGAGATTGGCCAGAACACGAGTCAAGGACAAAGATGCGCGACATTTTGAGTGCAGTAGTTGCGGCAAAAAATTCCAATAGCTCAATCGGCATTCCCGTGACTTCCGCGTGCCTGACCATCATCGAGAGCGAGATTGCGGAAAAGAAGCGCTTTCGCAAGACTGAGGCATTGCTCCGCCAGTCCAAGAGTCTGTTCTCAGAAGACCAAGTTTTGCGCCAAAGACTCTGTCGTTGTTTGCGCCAGGTCATAGAGACTCTCGTGCATGAGCCAAACGACTCTCCGTCCCACGACATGGATGATGATGAGGCCTCCGCGCTCATTAGTGTGGCTCTTCCAGCCTTCGAGGCCACAGCGACACCCCAAGAGTTTGAGCGAGACTGGCAATTGCTTGCAGCTGTAGTGCAAGAACCAGAATTTGGAGCTAACGCCAAGATTAAGTTGCTGGAGAGCTTGAGGAGAATTTTGGAGAGGACAGAGGATCTTTCTTGCCATCAGCTTGGCGAACTCTTTCCTGACGCGCTCTGGAGGCTGGCTAGAGGCCATCACTGGGGTGTTGAAGACTGCTTTCTCTCCCTACTGACTTCAGCCCTGAGCGCCAAGTGCCAGGTGCAATTCGAGGTCTCCTCCCTCGTGCAAAACCTTGCCAGATGCTCCATTGCTAGCGAAAATAGCTTCCTGAGGTCAAGCGGTTTTGCCTTACTGACAGCCATGGCCTCGTCCTCCCATTTCGATTGTCTTGAGTGTTTTGATCTCAACCAAATGCTGACACGATCACTAGTTGAGGAGACCGAAGCCATCGTTCGTCGAAGTGCAGTCAAATTTGCTCGACAGTTCTTCAAAACTAGAAGTTGGACTAGCTCGAAGACGTCCGAGATCCAGTGTTGTCTGATCACCTCGGTGAACGACTTGGACTGTGAGACGAGAGATGAGGCCTTGGCATTGTGGCATGACCAGCTGGAGGTCCAGCTGCAGAAAAGTTGTGATAAGGGAGCTGTATGGAAGAGTCTGGAAGCATCTGGCGTTGTTGAAGCTTTCGAGACTGCATTGAGAAGTAGTGATCGCGTTGGAAAAGCCAGGCTGTATAAAATCTTGCAAAGGATCCGACCGCTGGTGACATCGGAATCGCCTTCAGCGAAGAAGAAGCGCAGGGAACTTGAAGTGTTCTTGACAAATTGTGAGGAAAATCTCTCGGAGAAGGAGATCGTGGAAGAGTTTTGCGAGTTGCAAATGGGGCTCAACTCTGTCTTGACTGACCTGATCCAGTCGGTCAGGCCTGAAAGTCAGCTGGACGGCGCCGATTGCGTCTGATCTCATGTGTACCTACGAACAGAACTTAGTCAGAGTTAGTGTAGATTGACGAGTGCCTCTGTACCTCCAGGGTAGGTCTGAGGTCTGCCTGTTTTATAGGTCCAGCAATGGCTGAACGTCTCCGCGGACCATAGCTTTCAACAGCCGGGGATTAGAGGAGTAAGATCTTTTGAGTTCACGTGAGTTTACTGAAGATTTCACCGTTAAACTGAGCAACTGTAGGGTAGCCCCTGGCCTACACCGCCAATGTTGCCTCTGAGATGCTGATGTCCTCCGTGACTTAAGGGAACAGCTCAATTTCTGTGTCGAGGGGTTCTAAGGGCAGTGTCGAGTTTACTCCTTCAGGTAGTTGGAAGTGTCATCTCAGCTCGGGATGGTGCAGGTAACTCCTCACAGTATTGCATTGTTGTATGTACTCCACCTCATGGACGCTCACAGATGCGACATCCCCAAGGAAGGCGCCACCATGAAGCACCCGATGCTGGCTGTACAAGACCTGAAATTCGATCAGGTGGCCAAGCTGGACCACGTCTTTCTACTCCCGCTCGGTTTGCCTGATAGGCCTGAATAAAGACATTCCCATCATCTCGCTGTCGCAGTTCAACATCTGCATGGAGTAGGTCGAACTCTCCATGACCTCTTCCATAACTTTGACAGATTGGAAAGAGGATAGCGCAATAACCGCACCCGCCTGCTTGAAAAACGCCGTCCCAGACCCCCTGGTCACGACCAAGGGGGCCGCGGATATTCTTCAGTCATGCTGTGACATGGAACGACACTTACGCAAATGGGCGTAGCACTAGATGTAGATTCAGGAGGGACAGCGTTAACGTTTCCCCAGTACGAAGGAGAAATCATTGACAGTCCACCAGACCCGTACGATACCCATGAAAGGGCCAAGCGGTTCATTGGTAAACTTATTACTCTGGTTGGAACAATGATTCCACGCCTCTTTACAGCCAGGCCAGCAGCTGCTGCTGTACAAATGGCCCTGAAAGGACCCCTAGCAAGCAAGGCACTTGGCATTGCCAACCCTGCCAAGTGAATAGGCCTCAATACCATGAACAAGGTAGCCACTAAATTGAAGACCGGAACAAAACCCGGTGCCATGAAAGCCTCCCTGTTAGGTGCAGGAGCAGCCGTGACACTAGGAGCACTAGGAATAGTAGCAGGGGAAGCTATATGGGACTTCATTAAGGAGGAAGGAGACGATATTTTGGAAAAACACAAAGCCACCTTAGGTGCAGATGCCAAACATCCAATCTATCAGAGACATCAGAGATGGCGCGTGTACAATTAGGATGCTCGAACATCAACCACCACATGACGAATGCGAGATGACACCCTGGTTGGGTAGAGCATTCTTCAAGGATACCCAGTATGGAGTAGTTTACTCAGTACCAGACGTAGCAACAGGCAACTACCATTGCGAAGAAGGAAGTAAACACTTCGGAGAAGGATACGATGGTTCAGTAGAACTATCAGGATGGGGACTAACGAGGATCCCATTCGACCGAATCTCATTCGATTGCAGAAGCAATTAGGCACCTTCAGAGCCCAATTACCAATACGGAAAGACTCCAAGCCTGCCCAGATGGAAGCTCGGACAGCATCCCCCTACAAAGAACCTTTGGGATTTGGATAGAAGGACCAAAGTCACGGTCCCCCTGACTGTAGGAAAACTGATAGCAGATTTTATGGCCACTCTGAGACAATCTAGAGGATCAGAGAGAGCCATTGCAGACCACCCTAATAGCACAGATGCTAGGGGAGAATATCAAATGATTGTCCTCTGACCCGAGACGGATGACACAGATCTCTCAGCCGAAGAGACCCCAGTCCAAAAGAAGACTAGAAGTAAGTAACTCTACTCTCCGCAACGAGGGTAAACTACGAATGAGGCACTTAAACTGTGCTAGACTCTCCGCAATGAGGGTAAGCTATGAACTCATGTCAAATGGCATACGAGCGGACCTCTGCAACGAGAACAATCTATGAACCCACATCCCCCTAATAAACGGCAGATAACACTGTAAGGCCACGCCAAATGGCACATGGCATAGAGTGAGCAAACAAGCAGGGGGTTCGATGCACCCCTGTAGCCTATAATTGGAGCTCAACTCCATCACAGCATCTGAAATGGTCACCGACCATAACCCTACGACCTTGACCATATTCCCACAGCAACAAGGGCGAGTATTGGATAAGGAAAGATTCAGTGACTATGCATCCAAAGACGAAGCTAAGCAAACAGGGACCTCTAGCAACAAGAGGCAGAAGAGAAAAGTCCCACCAGCTTCAGGAGAAGATGCGCGGGCAACGGACACCAGCAAGAGGGCCTACGGGCCTCAAGAGGCAAAGATAAAGGCAACGGACCAGTGGTCAGAGCAAAAACACACTTCTTCTCTGTGTGGTTTCGGTTCAAGGCCGTCCCATATGAGCAGATCATTCGGACACTAGCTCGCAAGACAGACTGTCTGCAGGATGCCTGGAGATTCGCCTACGAGCAAGACATCATGGTTGATCAAGATGCCTGGCACATTGCCAACGTCGGAGGAGGAATGCTCACCGCAGACACTCCCCTCGTCACGGCCGTCCACATCATGAACAACAAAAAGATGTTTGAACCAATACCAGCGTTCACATCACGAGACCGCGCTCCACTTGTGCGTGTCGCAGGAGGAAAACCCTACGTGAATCTGCGTGAGACACCCAACTAAAGAAAAACCCAGAACAGTAATATTGACACATTTCGTCCAACTCGATCGAGCTCTTGATTTTCCAGCTCGGCTCGAGGTAGAAAGCTCGTTCAACATCCCTACTCTTTACTTTGTTTTGTTTACGTCAACCGACGTGAGTACAATCGAGAGGCCGCGAGGATGCGAGTGGTCTTGGCGAGCTCCTCCAAGTGGAGGCGAGGTCTCTTCGCCCTTTACTTTCCCTCCCTCTACCTGTCAGATCGTGACACCTTTCTTGACCCCGACGTGGACGAGAAGGCCATAAGGGATCCCGATCCGAAGAAGATGGCGCACCTCATTGCCCGGGCTAAGATGGACTCCGCCACACAGAAGGTGAAGGAGGCATCGGGAGACAGCCTAGTGGAGGAGGTGGTGGTGATCACTTGTGATCAGATTGTGGTCTGCGAGGGCAAGGTGAGGGAGAAACCTAGGGACAAGGAGGAGGCTCGACAGTTCCTTCGATCCTACTCGAAGGGACAACCAGCCGAGTGCATTAACGGCCTGGTGGTACAGCACCTACCCAGCGGTATGGAGGTATCGGCTGTCGAGACTGCCACCGTCCAATTCGGGCCTTACTCGGAACAGGAGATCGAAGAGATGCTGGCGGGTGGCATGCACTCCACAACAGCCGGTGGATTCGCCCTGATGGACAACACGCCCTTGGCCCGGAGATTGACCCGATTGACGGGCGATGTGCCTTCCGTCGAGGGTTTGCCAATCTACGTTCTGGAGCGCTTGATCCGGCAACTGTGTCCAGAGCAGCTGGCGGGAAAGTGTCTCTTACCGACGTTCTCCAGGCGCATCAAAGGAGCCATCTTTGACATGGACGGTCTGTTGCTTGACACGGAGAGACTTTACACGATCGCGCAAGAGAAGGTGCTCTCCAAGTACACGGACCGCAAGTTCACGTGGGAAGTAAAAAGCATGATGATGGGGCGAAAGGCCCTTGAGGCTGTGGGACTT
>JAAUXU010010873.1_pt1 | contig 15499 bp, 15 predicted proteins | sample 7278151 | NCBI WGS metagenome assembly JAAUXU01 (sample SAMN14350113, study PRJNA611818) | marine sediment metagenome | isolation source: surface marine sediment (1.8m) | place: French Polynesia: Moorea | collected 2018-08 | reverse complement strand
GTGACTGGCCTCTGGCTGGAGCCGAAGGTCAAGATGTCGTGCGGACGTCAGGGCCGCCTGATGGCCGAGCTGAAACGAATCCAGAGGTTCGTCCGGGCGGCAGTCCTGGACTTCGATCCGGCACGCTGGGAGGAATCAACGGCGTCATGATTTAGCGGTCATGGCGAGACTGCGTCGCCCGCCGCTCAGGCGTCCGCCTCGTCCTCCAGCAGGGGCAGCAGCCACTCGCTGGTCTCCTTGCTCGGCACCACCGGGACGATTTCGAAGTCGATCAGCTCGCCCCAGTTGGCGACCCATTGCTGCAGCAGGCGGGCGTCCTCGCACTCCATGAGCTGAAAGCAGCGGTCGAAGTTCGCCTCGATCCAGCTGCCGACGTATGTCAGGCCCTCCGGTGCCATGCGGCCGCGCTCGCGAAACCGCCGGTAGACCGCCTTGGCATCCCGCCCCCGAAACCGCTCGATCACCATGAAGAGCATAGCGCTGCTACCTGAGTTGCCCTCGGCAGACTACTGTCCCTCGCGCAGCCAGGCGAAACCGAGAGTGGCGAGGGCGAGGAGGAGGAACAGCAGGGGCGAGATCAAGGGGACCTGGTCGACTCCGGTGACGACGTAGCTGCCGCTGCCCTGCAGCCCGATCCAGCCACGGCCGTGGCGGTCGCGGCCCGATTTCACCTTGCGCAACTCCGGTAGGCCGTCCTCGGCGAGGTTCACCACCGTGCCGCCGCTTTCCTCGGCCAGCGGGGCCAGGACCTCGCCGGTGGCGCGCAGGTCGGCGAACTCCAGCGGATTGACCGCGCCGGAGGCGGCCAGGGCGGTGTGCTCGCCATCGGTCACGCGGTAGAGACCGAGTTCGTCTGCCGACACGCCCGCAGTCGCCCGGCCGTCGTCGCGGGGCTGCAGCAGGAGCTCGCTGACCTCGCCCGAGGGCGCGGTGATCTCCACCGACACCGCCTCGGGAGAGAGCGAGCGGCGCTCGATCTGAAGGCGGCCGTCGGTGATGCTGGCGCGCAGGTCCTCTTCCTCGAGGTCGGGCTCCTTCATCAGCCAGTGCGCTGTGCGGCGCATCAGCTCGGCCTGCGGCCCACCGCCCTCGAAGCCTCGGGCCCAGAGCCAGATGTGGTCGCTCATCAGCTGGCCGACCCGGCCCTCGCCGAAGCGGTCGAGGATCAGCAGCGGCCGGCCGCCGACGCCCGACATGGCGACCACGCCGCGCTGCGGGGTGACCTCGATCTGGCGGAACCAGCGGCCCCAGCTCGGGTCCTCGCCGGCCGCCGAGTCGCCGGCGCCGGGCAGGTCCGTGGTCACCGGGTGGCGAAGTCCGATGTCGGTGACCTGGGGCGTGAAGCCTTGCTCGATGTTCTGGCCGGTCGGAACCCCGGGCAGGATCCGGCCCAGCGGCGTCCGGAACAGCGACAGCGGGGTCGAGAAGGTCGGGCCGACCGCCTCCAGCAACGCGCCGCCGCTCTCGACGTACTCGGCGATGTTGTCCAGGTAGATCCGCGGCAGCACGCCGCGCCGGCGATAGCGGTCGAAGACGATCAGGTCGAACTCGTCCAGCTTGACCGAGAACAGCTCGCGTGTCGGAAAGGCGATCAGCGAGAGCTCACGGATCGGCGTGCCGTCCTGCTTTTCCGGCGGCCGCAAGATGGTGAAGTGCACCAGGTCGACGGAGGGATCGGACTTGAGCAAGCTGCGCCAGGCGCGCTCGCCGGCGTGGGGCTCGCCGGAGACCAGCAGAACCCGCAGGCGCTCGCGCACCCCGTTGACGACGACGGCAGCCCGGTTGTTGAGCAGGGAGAGCTCCTGCGGGCCGGCCTCGACCTCGAGCTCCAGGACCGATGGTCCGCGGCGGTCGAGCTCGAAGCTGACTTCTTGCTCCTCGCCCACCGGGACCATCAGCTCCTCCGCCGGGCCGCCGTCGCGGCGCAGGGTGAGACGGGCAAGACGTGGCGCGCCGCCTTCTTCGGGAAGGTCCTCGACCTTCAAACTCATGGTCAACTGGCGCCCGACGATGCCGTAGCTCGGCACGCTGTCGAGCACCAGGCGCCGATCGCCCTCCTCGGCCTCGCCGCTACGCAGCAGGTGCAGGGGCGCGTCGATGCCGAGCGCCGCCAGGGAGTCCGGGGCGTCGTGGATCCGCCCGTCGCTGACCACGATCACGCCCGAGACCTGGCCGCGAGGCACGTTGGCCAGCTCGCGCTCCAGGGTCGCGAAGACCCGGGTGCCGTCCTCCAGCTGACCGGCTGCGCCCTGGCCGCTGCGCACGACCCGGACCTGGGTCTCGCCCAGCGCCTCCAGACGCTGCTCGATGTGCGCGACCGCCTCAGCGGTCTGCTCGGGCCGGCGGCCGACCGACTGGCTCGCGCTTTCGTCGACCACGACAAGCGCGATGTCCTCCAGGGGCTGGCGCACCTCGTTGACCAGGCTGGGATTGGCCAGGGCCAGCAACAACACCGCCAGGAAGGCAGCGCGCAGCAAGGCGCCTTTGGCGCCGCGCAGCAGCGCCAAGGCCACCACCACAGCGGCGGCCGCGGCCAGGGCCGCGATCAGCGGCCAAGGCAGAGCCGGCGCCCAGATGATCGACAGGCCGCTGCTCATTGACCCAGGCGCTCCAGGATATAGGGCACGTGCACCTGGTCGGTCTTGTAGTTGCCGGTCAGGGCGTACATGACCAGGTTGACCCCGAAGCGGAAGGCCATCTCACGCTGCCGCTCGCCGCCGGGCACCGCCGGAAATAGCGGACGGCCCTGTTCATCGATTGCCCAGGCCCCGGCCCAGTCGTTGGCGCCGATGATCACCGAGGAAACGCCGTCGTTGACCCGGCCCTCGGCGGACTCGATCCACAGCGTGCCGCCGGCGAAGCGGCCCGGGAAGTCCTGCATCAGGTAAAAGGCCTTGGTCAGGACATGGTCTGGCGACACCGGGATCAGCGCCGGGATCTGGATGTCCCGGGTCAGGGCCTGCAGTGCCGAGGAGGCCCGGCCGAGCACCTGCGTTGCCGCCTCGGGCCGCCGCAGATCGAAGAGGATGGTGCCGCCGTTCTTGAGGAAAGCGTTGACGGCCGCGGCCGCCGCCCCGTCGAGGGCGCGCTGCTCGCGGGTCACCGGCCAGTAGAGCAGCGGGAAAAAGGCAAGCTCGTCGCGGCCCAGGCGGACGCCCATGGGCTCCGACGCCTCGACGGCGGTGCGCCGGTTGAGCACCCGAGACAGTCCGGTGAGGCCGGCGTGGCTGACCTCGTCGACCGCCGGGATACCGGTGCGCACGTAGGCCAGGCGGGTATCGGTGGTCGCCCTGAGGGCGAAGGCGTCGTCGCCGCCCTGGGCGTGCGCCGGGGGGGCGGCGACCAGGCCGGTTGCGGCGGCCAGGACCAGCACGGCGGCGCTGCGCCCTAGCGAAAGCGGCGTCAGCAGGCCGCGCAGCGCCAACGCAATCACCATATCGAGCAACGCCAGGGCCAGGGCGGCGGCCAGCAGCCAAGGCAGCAGCACGGTCTCGCTGCGGCCGGCGAAGGACTGCACGGCCTGGCCGTCGATGGTCTGCCCGAGCCAGGTCGGCGGGCCGACGTTATCGGCCAGATTGTAGGCCCGGCGAAGGCTGTCGCGGCCGTAGATCCCCGGGGGATGGCGAGCATCGATGCGGCCGGCCTCGATCGTCTCGGCGTCGAGAGCAACTGCCGTCGCCGGGGGCCGGCCCAGCAGGCCGAAGCCGTCCAGGGCCTCGAGCGGCGGCAGGGCCTCCTCGGCGCTGACGCTCGCGATGCCCTGGCTGACCGCGACGATCTTGCGCAGCATCTCGATGAAGAGGCCGGAAAGCGCCAGGTTCGACCAATCGGTGTTGGCGCTGGTGTGGACCAGAATGAGCCAGCCCTCGCCGCGCCGTTCGGCGGTGACCAGAGGCGTACCGTCCTCGAGCCTGGCCCAGGTCTTTTCGGGCAGGTCCAGCGCCGGCTCGGCCAGGACCTGGCGTTCGACCACCACGTCCTCCGGCAGCTCGAGGTCGGCGAAGGGGCTGCCACGGTGGAAGGGGGCAAGCCGCGCCGGGCGGCTCCAAGTCATGGCGCCGCTCAGGGTGCGGTCGCCCAGGCGCAGGCGCACCGGCAGCAGAGCGTCGTCGCCCTGCTGGGCCATCCGGGGGCCGGCGAAGCGTAGCAAGGTGCCGCCTTGTTCGATCCAGATCGAAAGCGCCTCGGCCTCCTCGACAGGCAGGCGTCCAGCGTCTGCCAGGGTCAACACGGCGACGCCCTGGCGCAGCAGCTCGCCGACGCTGCCCTTATGGACCTCGGTATAGGGTGCCAACGCCCGCTCGAGGTAGTAGACCTCACCCAGCAACGGGCGGACCGCCAGTGGTCCCGAGGCGACCAGCCCGACCGGCCTTCGGCGCCAGCGTTCGTCGACCAGGAAGACCGCGGCCGCGGTCTCTTCGGCCTCGATCTTGAGCCGGGAGATTTGGTTGCGAAGCTCGGTCGGCAGCTCGAAACGGACGCCGGCCGTGGCCTCGCCCGCCTCGAACCGGGCCTCGGCGCGGCCCAGCAGCCGGCCATCCTCGGCCAGGGCACGGACCACGGCGAGGTCCTCGCCCTCGGTTGCCGCGCGCTCGATATCGACGCTGACGCTGCCGGCGTCAAGCTGCGGCGCGCCGAGGCGCCGCGCCAGACGCAGCGGCGCGTCCTGGTAGACCCGGATCGGGCCGATTGTGCGCAGGCGGGCCATGAAGTCGCGTAAGTCGTCCTCGCTCTCACCCTGGTTCAAGCCGTCAGAGAGCCAGACCACCGGCGCCGAAGCCTCGATAGTCAGGCCCTCGAGAGCGGCAAGCGCGGCGCGACGGTCTACTGGCCAGGGCTGTGGCGCCATGCCCTGCAGCAGGCGCCGGGCCGCCGCAGGGTTCAACAAATCGCTGGCCGTGACCTGCGCGTCCGGGCCCTTGGGCGCCGTGGTCAGCACGACCAGCGACCGGCCGTCGCGCTCGGCTTGGTCGATCAGGCTGTTGATGGTATCGCGGCGCTGCGACCAGTTGCGTGCCGCCGCCCAGCCGTCGTCGACGATCAGCACCAGCGGGCCATTGCCTGCGAGCGGCCGGTTCGGGTTCAGCAAGGGCTGCGCCAGACCGAGGATGATCAGGGCGGCGATCAGCAGGCGCAGCGCGACCAGCCAGGGCGGCGTCCGGGCCGGTGTCTCCTCCGGCGGCCTGAGACCGGTCAAGAGACGCAGGGCCGGGAAGGCGATGCGCCGCGGCGACGGCGGGGTCAGACGCAGCAGCCACCAGAGCAGCGGCAGCGCGCCCAAAGCCAGAAGCAGCCAGGGCTGGGCGAACGCCAAGGGACCGAGCTCCAGCATCGCTTCAGAGTCCCCGGTTCGCGGTCAGGGCCGCGTAGAGGGTAAGCAGCACCGCCTGGGCCGAGGTATCGCTGCGGTGCCGGGTGTAGGTCCAGCCGATGCTGCGGGCGATGGCGTCCAGGCCATCGAATTGCCGCTGCAGGCGGGTCTGGTAGTCGCTGCGCACGCTCTCGGTCCTCGATAGCAGCCAGGGATCCTCGCCCTCCAAGCCCTGGAACAGCACCCGGCCTTCGTAGGGCAAGGCTTCCTCGGCCGGATCAAGGATCTGGATCAGATGGCCCCGCACGCCGCTCTCGGCCAGGCGCCGGACGCTGCGGTCGATGTCGCCAAGCGGAGCCAGGAAGTCGCTGAGCATCACCACCTGGGCGAAGCGCGGCAGGGTTTGGACCGGCGGCAGGCTGCTGTCCTTGGCTTCCAGGTGCTCTAGCTGAAGAGCCATCCGGGTCACCGTACCGCGGCCGGTGGCCGGCGGCAGGCCGGAGCCGAGCAGCGCGACCCGCTCGCCGCCGCGTACCAGCAGCACGACAAGGGCCAGGGCCAGCAATTCCGCGCGCCGGCGCTTCGAACCGTGGTCGTCACCGGAGCTCCAGGCCATGGAAGCCGAGGTGTCACACCAGAGCCAGACCGACTGTGCGGCTTCCCATTCCAGTTCACGCACGAAAACCTGGTCGGACTTGGCCGATTGCCGCCAGTCGATGAGCTGAGGCTGGTCGCCGGGCTCATAGTGGCGGAATTGCCAGAAGGTCTCGCCCTGACCGACCCGTCGCCGGCCGTGGACCCCTTGGGCCACGGTCGCAGCCACCCGTTCGGCCTCGACCAGGAGTGGCGGCAGGTTCGCCGCCAGGGCCTCGGCTCGTTGCCGTCGCCGGAGTGCGCGTTGCAGCATCAGGGTCGCCGTCGGCTCCTCGGGCTCACTGGTGCGGAGCCGCGAGCCGTAGGATCACGTCGTCGACCGAGACCCCGTCGGCACGGGCTGCGAAATTCAACGCCATGCGATGGCGCAGCACCGCTGGTGCCAGAGCCAGGACGTCATCGACTGAAGGCGCCAGGCGTCCCTCCAGGACCGCCCGGGCGCGGACCGCCAGCATCAACGACTGGCTGACCCGGGGGCCCGGTCCCCAGGAGACCTGTTTCACGACCTCGGGAACGTCAGAGGTCTCGGGCCGGCCGGAGCGCACCAGGCTCAGAATCGTCTCGACCACACTTTCGCCGACCGGGACCCGGCGCACCAGGTGCTGAGCGGCGATCAGCTCCTCGCCGGTCATAACCGGCTGTGCGCTTGATTGCTTCGGACCGGTGGTCGCGATCAGCATCTGCCGTTCGGCATCGATGTCCGGATGGCCAACCTCGACCTGCATGAAAAAGCGGTCCAACTGCGCTTCCGGCAGCGGATAGGTGCCTTCCTGTTCCAGCGGATTCTGGGTCGCCAGGACATGGAAGGGCGAGGGCAGATCGTGCGGCGAGCCGGCGACCGTGACCTTGTGCTCCTGCATCGCCTGCAGCAGCGCCGACTGCGTCCGTGGGCTGGCGCGGTTGATCTCGTCGGCCATCAACAGCTGGCAGAATACCGGCCCCGGAATGAAGCGGAAGGCCCGCTGACCGCCCTCGCGCTCTTCCAGGACTTCGGCGCCGAGGATATCGGCCGGCATCAGGTCGGGCGTGCACTGCACACGCTTGTCCTCGAGGCCGAGGACGGTGCCCAGGGTCTCGACCAGGCGGGTCTTGGCCAGCCCGGGCACACCGATCAGCAAGGCGTGGCCACCGGCCAAAAGCGTGATAAGGGTTTGATCGATGACCTGTTCTTGGCCGAAAATAACCTGCCCGATGCTTCTGCGGACCAGTTGCATGCGTTCGCCGAGGGCTTCGATCTCCTCGGCCAGCTTTTGGCCGGCGGCTTCGTGTGTCGGCGCGGTCTTGGTCGCGTTCACGCGGGTCTCCTCTAGGTGACGGGAGTGCGGACGATGCCGGACCCGGCTTCCAAACCCGGCAAGCTGCCTCAAAACATAGACACTCCAAAGGCTCCTGGCCAGCCGGGAGGGCCGAGAAACCCTGGGCCGCCGCGAGATTTTGGGCTGCGGATCGCGCGCGACGGAACCTGGTACCACCACGGCGCGCCGATCCAGCGCAAGCCAATGGTCAAGCTGTTTTCCACGGTTTTACGGCGAGAAGATGACGGCAGCTACTGGCTGGTCACCCCGGCCGAGCGGGGCCCGATCCAAGTCGACGACGCTCCCTTCACCGCCGTTGAACTCTACGTGACCGGAAGCGGTCGGGATCAGGAGCTCCGCTTTCGAACCAATCTGGACCATTGGGTGACCGCCGGACCGGAGCACCCGATTCGCGTGGAGACCCGACCTGACAGCGGCGAGCCGAGCCCCTATATCTTGGTAGGGGCCGGTCTTGACGCGCTGATCCTGCGCCCGGTCTTCTACGAACTGGTCGACTTGGCGGAAACGAAAAATCAAGACGGCAAAGACATTTTAGGCTTATGGAGCCGGAACACCTTCTTCCCCTTGGGGGCACTGCCCGAGACGGATTGACCGCTGAGGCCGTAGCCCGGCGTCTCGCCGCCCAGACCGCTCCCGGACGCCGCCGTTCGCCGCGCAGTCCGGAGGAGGCCGCCGCCTCGGACCTGCCGCGCGGCGATCACGACCTCAACCCGGATTTCTACGATCCCGACCGGCTCTTGACCCCGGCGGCGGTCCTGGTGCCGATCGTGGCGCACGACGGCGACCTGACCGTTCTTCTGACCCAGCGGACCGAGCACCTGCACGACCACGCCGGTCAGATCAGCTTTCCCGGCGGCCGGGTCGATGCGCGCGACAACGATGCCGAGGCCGCCGCCCTGCGCGAGGCCGGCGAAGAGGTCGGCCTCGACCCCGGGCTGGTCCGCGTGATCGGCCGGATCGACACTTACGTGACCAGGACCGGCTTCGAAGTCACGCCGGTCGTGGGTCTTGTGCCTCCACCGCTGGATCTGACCCTGGATACCTTCGAAGTCGCCGAAGCCTTCGAGGTGCCCTTGGCCTTTTTCCTCGAGGCCGGCAATCGGCAGCGCCACAGCCGGGTCTACCAGGGCCGGGAGCGGCAATTCTTCGCTTACCCCTATGGCGAGCGCTTCATCTGGGGCGCGACGGCGGGGATGCTGTCCAACTTGGCGGAAGTCTTGGGCCCGTTATGATCCAGCGCCTTCTTACCGTTGTTCTGCCGCTGATCCTGCCTTTCCTGATCTACGGTATTTACCTCTACTGGGCGAAGCTGAGCGGGCGCGATCTGCGCCGCGACGACCGGAAGCTGAGGCCCTTTGCCTGGCTGCTCGGCTCGGGCGTGGCGCTGATGCTGGTCTCGCTGCTGGTTTTCCGCTTCTATATCGATCCCGAAATCCTCAGCCGCCCCGACAGGCCCGGACTTGAACCCCGCTCGCCAACCGCCTTTCCCTCCGAGTACGGCTCCGACCGCTGAGCTCGGCGCGAGGCCGCAATGACCCAAGGTCCGGGCCGCCTGCCGCCGCAGCCCTGGATGACCGATCCGGCGGCGCGAGCGGTGATCGCCGCGCTGGAAGCCGACGGCGCGGAAGTGCGCTTCGTCGGGGGCTGCGTGCGTAACGCCCTTCTCGGCCTGCAGGTCGCCGACGTCGACATTGCGACCCCGGATGCACCCCAGACAGTGGTCCGCTTGCTCGAGGCCGCCGGCCTCAAGGCGGTGCCGACCGGCATCGACCACGGCACGGTGACCGCGGTCGCGGCGCACAAGCCCTACGAGGTCACGACCCTGCGGGTCGACGTCGAGACCTTCGGCCGCCGCGCCCGGGTCGCCTTCACCGACGACTGGCAGGCCGATGCCGCCCGCCGCGACCTGACCATGAATGCGCTGTCCTGCCGGCCGGACGGCACGCTTTTCGACTACTTCGGCGGGCTCGAGGACCTGCGTGCCGGGCGCATCCGCTTCGTCGGTGACGCCCGGGCCCGGATCGAGGAGGACTACCTACGCCTGCTGCGCTTCTTCCGCTTCCAGGCGCTCTACGGCAAGGTCCCGGCCGACCCGGCGGTCCTGGAGATCGCAGAGGCGCTGGCGCCCGAGCTGGTACGGCTTTCCGGCGAGCGGGTCCGCGACGAGCTGCTGAAGACACTGCGGGCCCGAAACCCCGTGCCGGTCCTCGACATCATGATCGCCCGCAGCGTCCTGGACGCGGTTCTGCCGGAGGAGCTGGGAACCGCTGTCCTGAAGGCGCTGATCGCGGTCGAACCGGCGTCCGCCGAGCGCGAAGACGCGCCGGACGCGGTCCGGCGCTTGGCCGCGCTGCTGCAGCCCGAGCGCAAAGCGGCGCTGGCGGTGGCCGAGCGGCTTCGGCTGTCCAACGCCGAGCGCGATCGCTTGGTCCTGCTGGCCGAGGGCGAGGACTATCTCAAGGTCGACGCGGCGGTTTTCGATGACGCTGTCGACGATGGCGGCCGCGCCCTGCGACGCCTGCTCTACCGCCTGGGCCGGCAGAACCTCCGCGACGTCGTCCTGCTGGATTTCGCGCGCCGCCGCGCCGCCGGCGGGTCACCCGCACCCGCCACCCTCGAGCGCGCACTCGCCGAGTCGCAGGCGTGGAAGGCGCCGCGTTTTCCACTCAAGGGCCGCGACCTGCTGGCGCTCGGCGTTCCACACGGCCCCGAGATCGGCGAACGCCTGGCTCGGGTCGAGGCCTGGTGGATCGAGCAGGACTTCCGGCCGACACGGGCCGAATGCCTGGAGAAGGTGAAAGCCTCCGAAGGCTAAGGACTCGTCGAAACGTCTAGGCCGTCGCAGGCTCCGCCTTGGCGACCCGGCGCTTCTTTGTCGGCGCGGAGGCTTGAGCCGCCGCAGGCTGGCGCTGCTCGCCCGCATCAAGAGCGGCTGCCAGGCGCTTGCAGAAGATCTCCAGCACTTTAATCCGGGCAAAAAGCTTGTCGTTGCCCTCGATCAGATGCCAGGGGGCGCTGCTGGTCGAGGTGTACTGGACCATGTCGTTGACCGCCCCCTCGTAGAGATCCCACTTGGCGCGGTTGCGCCAATCCTCGTCGGTCAGCTTCCAGCGCTTGTGCGGGGTCTTCTCGCGCAGCTTGAAGCGGGCCAGCTGCTCCTTTTTGGTGATGTGCACCCAGTACTTCACCACGACGATGCCGTGCTCGATGAGCTGGCTCTCGAAGTCGTTGATCTCGGCATAGGCCCGACGCCACTCATCTTCGGTAGCGAAGCCCTCGATGCGCTCGACCAGCACCCGTCCGTACCAGGAGCGGTCGAAGATCGTGACCCGTCCGGCCGGCGAAAGCTGTCGCCAGAAACGCCAGAGGTAATGCTGCGCCAGCTCCTCCTCGGTCGGCGCCGCGATGCCGTGAACCTGGTAGTTGCGCGGCTCCAGCCCTTCCTGGATGCGGCGGATGGCGCCGCCTTTGCCGGCTGCGTCCACACCCTCGAAGACAAGGATGCTGGAGACCCCTTGCTCCTTGGCCCGCAGGTGCAGCAGATGCAGCCGCGCCTGCAGTTCGGGCAGCGTCTGCTGATAGGTCGCCTTGTCCAGCTTCCGGGTCATGTCGAGGCCGCTCAAGACCGTGATCGATTCGGCCGGTCCGGGCCGCCGCGCCTCAGCTTTCGGGGACTGGCCCTGATCGCCGTTCTTCTTCTTCTTTTTCTCGCTTTTCGCCGGCTTCGCGGCCATCGCCCGTTGCTCGCTTTCCGACAGCCGCTGCGCTAAGGCATCACGCAAGATCGTCGCCACGGTCAGGCCTCGATAATAGGGGTCGGCCCCCTCGACGATTGACCAGGAAGCCATCCCCCGGTTGGTTCGGGCGATCAGGGGTTCCGCGGCTGCGATGAAGTTCGGATAGTTGCGCCAGTTCTCCCAGTCGCAGGGCGTCACGCGGGCCTTGGTCAGGGGATCGTGCTCCAGGCTCTTGAGCCGGGCTTCCTGGGCGCTCGCGCTGAGATGCATCCAGAATTTGAGGATCAGGGCGCCATCTTGAGCGAGCGCACGCTCGAAGGCGATGATTCGGTCAAGGCGCCGCACGAAGGTGGCCTCGTCGATACCGCTGTAGACCCGGTCTAGAAGCGTCGCGTGATACCAGGCGCTGAGGAACATGCCGATCCGACCGGCCGGCGGCAGGTCGCGCCAGTAGCGCCAGAATTCCGGGCGCTCGCGCTCGGAATCCCGAGGTTCGTCGTAGGCCCGCGTCACCAGCCAGCGCGGGTCCATCCATTCGTTCAGAAGGCCGACGGTCTCGCCCTTGCCGCCGCCGTCGACCCCAGAGAACAGCAGGATGACCTGGAAGTCTCGGCCGCGGCGCAGGCGCTCCTGCAGCTGCAGCAGCTCTTCGCGTAGGGGCGACGCCAACCGCTTGAAGTCCCGTTTCGCGACTTTGCGCCCGAGCTCGGCAGTTTCGAACATTCCGGTGACCTCTCCGACAGATCTGGGCCGTGGCGGTACGACCCCCCTCAGGTGAGAGACCTAAGTCCCTCCAAAGAATGTCAGATTATAACACGGGGTCAGCCCATATGGCAGGCCCTTTGCGCGCAGGTAGTTCCCTGCGCGGCCGTTTTGGCTTAGCTTCGGCGACTTGAAGACAAGTGCGAGGCCAGGGGAGGAACGCCATGGCGATCAAACGTATCGAAGTCGGCGAACGGATGAGTCAGGTCGTCGTGCACGGCGATGTCGTCTACACGGCGGGTCAGGTGGCCCAGAACGCGCCCGGTGCCTCGGTCGCCGAGCAGACCCGGGATATCCTATCCAGCATCGACCGGCTCTTGGCCGCCGGCGGAACCGACAAGTCAAAATTGCTGACTGCCAACATTTGGCTGTCCGACATCGCGACCTACAACGAGATGAACGAGGTTTGGGATGCCTGGGTGTCGCCAGGCAAGACGCCCTGCCGGGCTTGCGTGGAGAGCAAGCTCGCCTTTCCCAAGTACACCGTCGAGATCATGGTGACGGCAGCGCTTTAGGCGCCGAGTTTCGCCGGTATCTCGAAGGCAACCGTGCCGTGACCAACCAGAGCAGTCGAGCGAGAACATGCCGTTGGTCTGCGAGCGCTTCCGGGTCGTCTATCCGAGGTGATACCGGTCGCTAGACGGCAACCGGCCTCAGCCGGCCTTCTCCAGCAACTCGACCTCGACGAAGGCGAATTCGAAGTCGTTGTCGTTGATGACGTTGTGCTCGACCCCGGCCGCTCGGTTGTAGGCCACCCCGGCGGTCAACTCGGCTGTCACCAAACCATCGCCGGTATCGATGGTCAGAGCGCCCGTGGTCATGGGCACGACCACGTAGGCGAAGCCGTGGCGGTGCCAGCCGGTCTCGGCTCCGGGGGCGAAGCGCCATCGCGTGACCCGGACCACGCCGTCATCGAGCTGCAACTCCGGTGCTGCGGGCGGGCGGGCCATGGCGGTCTCCAGCGCTTCCTGAGATGTATGGAGCTTATCGCGCCCGCCCGGATGAGGCCAATCGGCTGATCCGGATCGAGACGAAAGGCTTCGTATGTTCCCCGAATTCCGCCCCTGTGAGGGCCGCGACCCGCATCACACCGGGTCTCGCCGAGAGGGCACTCTGCTTCTCGCCGCGCGGCCCGAGTTCGGCTAGGGCCAGGCGACGCTGGGCGGCAGGCTCATCAGGATGGCCTCGACGTTGCCGCCGGTCATCAGGCCGAACTTGGTGCCCCGGTCGTAGAGCAGGTTGAACTCGACGTAGCGGCCACGCCGCTGCAGCTGGTGCTCGCGCTGCTTTTCGTTCCAGGGCCGGCCCATGTGGCGGCGCACGATCTTGGGATAGATGTCCAGGAAGCAGCGGCCGACGTCCTGGGTGTAGGCGAAGTCGGCCTGCCAATCGCCGCTTTCAAGGTTGTCGTAGAAGATTCCGCCGACGCCGCGCGGCTCCTCGCGGTGCTTCAGGTAGAAGTACTCGTCGCACCAGGCCTTGAAGCGATCGTAGTAATCCGCGCCGTGTCGATCACAGGTCTCCTTCAGCGCGGCGTGGAAGTCCTCGGTATCCTGGTCGTCGGGGAACATCGGGGTCAGGTCGGCGCCACCGCCGAACCACGACTTGGTGGTGACGATGTGGCGGGTGTTCATGTGCACCGCCGGAACCAGTGGCGATTGCAGGTGCGCGACCAGGCTGATGCCGCTGGCCCAGAAGCTTGGATCCTCGGCGGCACCGGGAATCTGCTTGGCGAACTCCGGTGAGAAGCGGCCCCAAACGGTCGAGATGTTGACCCCGACCTTTTCGAAGACCCGGCCGCGCATCACCGACATGACACCACCGCCCCCGCCTTCGCGCTGCCATTCGCTGCGCTTGAAGCGCCCGGGGCGCATGTGGGCGAAACGGGTGGCGTTGTCGCCGATCAGCTCGTCTTCAATCTTCTCGAACTCGGCGCAGATCGAATCGCGCAGTTCCTCGAACCAGGCGGCTGCGCGGCGCTGCTGCTCGCTTGTCGTGACTTGGTTCATGCCTCTCCTTCGGGAAAAAGACCGGTCTGGCGCAGCGCTTCACCCAAGGCCAGCGCCGCCGCGGTGGCCACGTTGAGCGAGCGGAGGCCGGACCTTATCGGAATTCGCAGCCGGGCGTCGCAGACGTCGTGCACCTCCTGTGGGACGCCGGCGCTTTCGCGGCCGACCATAAGACTGTCACCGGGATTGTAAAGGAAATCGCAATGGCGGATATCGCCGCCCGTGGTCAGGAGGAGCAGGCGGCCTGACATTGCCTCGCGATAGGCGGTCCAGGAGCTGTGGCGGGTCACGGTGGCCAGATCCAGGTAGTCGAGGCCGGCTCGTTTCATGCGTCGGTCGGAAAGCACGAAGCCGCAGGGCTCGATGATGTCGACGGCGACGCCAAGACAGGCCGCCAGGCGCATAAGGGCGCCGGCGTTTTGCGGGATGTCGGGCTGGAAGAGGACGAGGCGCAAGCTCTTGGCATCCGGGCGAGGCAGGGTCTTCCGACTAGGCTTTGAGGTTTTGCTTTCTCCGGGAATTTCCTCTATATGCCTGCCGCGAGGCAAGGCCCGCGTCACGCGGCCAGGATGGCGTCCGCCGTGACGGTTCAGGCGTATAGAGATTGAACGCCGAAGTCGCGGCGGTCGGCCCGGAGGCCAAGAAGAAGGCACCGGTCTTCGGAAGCCGGACCAACGTATTTTTGGAGGGATCACTAGACATGGCAGAGACCGCGAAACAGCCACATGGCGGAGAGGGCGAAACGCGGCGCGATTTCCTCTACCTGCTCGCGGGCGGGATGGGGGCGGTCGGCACGGCCGTGGTCGTTTGGCCTTTCCTGGATTCGATGAATCCTTCGGCCGACGTTCTGGCGCTGGCCGAGGTCGAGGTCGACATCTCGCCGATCGATGAGGGCCAGGCCATCACCGTTATGTGGCAAGGCAAACCGATTTTCATTCGGCATCGTACACAGGACGAGATAGAGGCGGCGAAAGCGGCAGAGACGAGCGACATGATCGACCCCGAAACCGACGACGACCGGGTCGAGAAGCCGGAGTGGCTGGTCATGGTCGGCGTTTGCACCCATCTGGGCTGCGTGCCAAAGGGTCAGCGGGCCGGCGATCCGCGCGGTGAATTTGGCGGTTGGCTCTGCCCCTGCCACGGCTCGCACTACGACACCTCGGGCCGTATCCGCAAAGGACCAGCGCCGACAAATCTACCGGTGCCGCCTTACGTCTTCCTGGACGATACAACGATCAAGATCGGTTAAGGGAGCCTTAGAATCGTGAGTGGCCTGCAGCTCAAGAACCCGGTGCTCCGGTGGATTGAATACCGGTTGCCGATTTTCTCCTTCCTGGACCATTCCCTGGGAAGCTCTTATCCGTCGCCGAGGAACCTCAGCTATTGGTGGAACTTCGGCTCGCTCGCCGGAATCGCTTTGGTGATTATGATCGTCTCCGGCATCACCCTGGCCATGCAGTATACCCCGCACGTCGACTACGCCTTCGACTCGGTCCAGAGGATCGACCGCGACGTCAACTTCGGCTGGCTGATCCGCGACATCCACGTGAACACCAGCTTCTTCTTCTTCATCGTGGTCTACATCCACATCTTCCGTGGGCTCTACTACGGCTCCTACAAGGCGCCGCGCGAGCTCTTGTGGATGCTGGGCGTGGTCATCCTGCTGCTGATGATGGCCACGGCCTTCATGGGTTACGTGCTGCCCTGGGG
>JAAUXU010152724.1_pt1 | contig 15503 bp, 20 predicted proteins | sample 7278151 | NCBI WGS metagenome assembly JAAUXU01 (sample SAMN14350113, study PRJNA611818) | marine sediment metagenome | isolation source: surface marine sediment (1.8m) | place: French Polynesia: Moorea | collected 2018-08 | reverse complement strand
GGGTACCTGAGCAACGCCGGGTACCTGAGCAACGCCGGGTACCTGAGCAACGCCGGGTACCTGAGCAACGCCGGGTACCTGAGCAACGCCGGGTACCTGAGCAACGTCGGGTACCTGAGCAACGTCGGGTACCTGTGCCAGTTTAGTTCCACTTTCTGTTGGAGTGATTCCAATCGAAACAAATTGCAATTTTAAAAACGTTATTATGAACTTATTCACACTTTCTTGTAACTCTGAGACCACAACACTAGGGGGTCATTTTGGGACATGCTGACATCAAAGTGAATTACAGATATGGGGACATCTTTACCCTCCAGAGTGGTCCTTTCGTGGGGATCGTGGTCAACGAGCTCAGCATGATGGAGGAGATGCTAACCAAGGACGTCTTCAACGGCAGGGTCGACCTCGACCACTTGTTCAACGTGTGGAAGTATTAGTAGTACATGCACTGACGTACAGTGCATGCACAGAACTGCTTGTATGTACTCGATTGACGATTTCACGTCTTCAGGACAACATAGCGAAAAAATTGCGGGGAGGCACGAGAGGCTGGCCTGGCCTGCTGAGCTCCATGGGTGACGTCTGGAAAGAGCAGAGGAGGTTCACGCTCAGGCACCTCAGGGATTTCGGCTTCGGCAAGGCCTCCATGGAGGACATCATCATCGAGGAGTTCAAGGTACTCGTGCACGCCAAACTTCACATTTTTCTCGTCTTTTGATCGGCATAGGAGCTTTCGGAAGACATCAAGACCAGAGCAGAGGCTGGTGAGGAGATCGAGACCAATCAATTGTTCAACGGCACCTCGCTCAACGTCCTCTGGAGGATCATCACGGGCAGGGCCATCAACAGAAAAGATCCAGCGGAGGTACAACAACTTTACCTAAAGAACGTATTAGGTATTGCAAAGCATCTTGGCCTCAGTCAGAAGAAGCAACGCTCATTCTTCTATAAGAACAACAAGCACAAGTGCTGACTATTCTTAGTAAGCATATAATTAGGCTGGACCAAAAAAGCAAAAACTCAAGCTTTTGCGGAGTTTGTTATCAGATGGGGGAGATGAAGTCAAATGGTTGTCAAGTTTTTCGACCTACAGTTTAGCATCTAGAAAGTAACTAAGCAAGTCTACATGAAATTGGTCATGTTGACCTAACACCTTTATATACTGCGTCTTGAGAGCAGAGAGAGGCCCCAAAACACGGCGTTTTTTCGCTCCACTTGGCTGGAATGTCTTTAAACATAGCCTCGAACAAGATGTAGCACCAGATCTGGCCTGGTGTAGTATTAGTGGAACGCTGGGAATGCAATGTTGAGAGATTGTACGCACTGACTACGAAGTGAGAAAACCACCACCACCGAGTGGGTCCAAGCCATGCCCATAACTCTGTGTTGCTCTCTGTGCATGTGCAACCTTCTGGCACACACGCACACAGATCACATTCCAACGAGTGCAACTCGGGATATTACATAAGACAGTGTGTCATTGTGCACCTGTGCAGGAGGAATCAGTGCAACCCACAACTGGAGCCTGCCTTTATTGTTCACAAACTTTCAACTCACCAACGCATGGGAGACAAAATCTTTTATGTAAACGATGTTTTGAATATTCGTACAACATTTATTTTTATTAGAAACCTGTTGACAGGTCAAACGTATGGACCGTGTGTCGGAGATGTTTGCCAGCTTCGGAGTTTCCCAGAGCCTCATGATACTCGGCCTCTACTATTGTCCAAGGCAACAACACTCACAGCTTGTACTCTAAATATTAAAAAAAATCACCATATTTAATGGTCCAAATTCGTGATTTAAAGAAATAACTTAACGTCATGCATAGTCCAGCGTCATTTAGACCACAAGTGGTTAAAGTTCGAGCTTTGCTAGGCCTCTGAGAGTCCACCATCCCTTCTTCCACAAGAATAAGAAGCTGTTTCAGGACATGTTCGACATGTTCGATGTCGAGTACGAGAAGCACGACAGCAGCTACGATGAGAACCACATGAGAGACTTTACCGACGTTTACATTCAGGAGAGAAGGAGAGCAAACAGTACTAAGGACACTGGTATGTGGTATTTTAAATATATGAGGTAGACACCATAACCACAAGGTGTTCTAGAGATTTTACCAATTATCAACCATCTCCCTATTTACTTATTCCCCTTATGCATGAACTGCAATTTGTTGCCAAAACTGCAAGATGTCCTACTTGTTCGCAGCCTCTTCGTTCTACGGGGAGGAGGGACACTCCAACTTCGTGAACGTCATGTTCGACCTCTTTCTCACTGGCTCCGAGACCACCAGCACTACCCTCAATTTCACCCTGCTGTACTTGCTGCACTTTCCCAGGTCTTGCGAAATCGTATTTGGCAAAATTTGCAGACTTTATTGTCTTTTACAAATCTTTCGCCGCAGAATTGCGAAGCGACTTCGGAAGGACATCGACGAAGTAGTGGGCAGGGAAAGGCTGCCCTCCCTAGACGACAGAGAGAAGGTAGGTGATGACTACTGAACGACAAATTTTGCAAGCAAAAATCCCCGAGAATTTGCAGCTACCCTATTTGGACGCCTTCATGGCAGAGATCCAGCGTCACGCCACGATTGCGCCGTTCTCAGTTCAGCACACGCCCCTCGAGGACACCGAATTTAGGGGGTTCAAGATCCCCAAGGGTACGTCCATCACCTTCAACCAGGTGCGTCTGAAGTAACTAACAGGAAGAAGGGTTGAAAACAAACAAACAAATCTTGGGTCATCTTTCCAGTACGAGGTGATGCACGACCCGGTTAACTTTTCCGACCCCGACGAGTTCAAACCCGAGAGATTCCTCAGTGAGGACGGCAAGGCCTTCCACACGCCAAAGGCCTATGTGGCCTTCGGGATGGGCAAGAGGGAGTGCCTGGGCAAATCCCTGGCCAAGGTGGAGCAATACCTGTTCACGGCAGCCCTGATCCATCAGTTCGAGTAATTATTGTAGTTTGTTGTCCTTGACGTGTACCTCCAACTACTGTCTTCCTTAGTTTTGAGCCTTCTGTGGATGCCCTTCCTGGCCTCGGTGACGTCACCGTGGCCATCAGCAGGTCCCCCAAGAAGTTCAAGGTCCGCTTCGTCGCCAGGGACGATTAAAACAGTTCTTTAGTTCCTATCCTTCACTTGCATGACTGACTTGGGGCAATGATGACAACAATTTTATTCTACGCAAGATCAGTAACTCAATATATACATATATATTGTAGTAAGCATCCGTTACACTCTTGGCATACTGAAAATCTAGCTATCGCACGGCTCATTTTAAGTACCCTCAGAAAACTTTCCTTCGAGGTACGTATGTAGGTGCTCATATATCAATGGAAGCATAACCTTTTCACATCTGACTTACAATAACAGTTCCTTAAAGCTCGACTGGGCATGAGAACAGTCAATCGACTTGATTACGTGTAGATTTGGTCGATCTGTCTTCTGTACTTGTCCACGATTTGCCTGCGTCTGATCTTGAAAGCCGCCGTCACCAGCCCAGAGTCGGGGGTCCACTCGTCCGCCGTCAGCACCAGCTTGGATGGGATTTCAAACTTCTCCAGACCCTGCTTCCTCCCGTACTCGGCTACCAACGAGACGATCTTCCCGTTCACGGCTTCGTCTTCGACGGCCTCTTTGGCTATCAGCTCGGTGACCTCGCTAAGGTGCGTCCGGTCGGGAATAACTATGGCCACCAGGTAGTCTTTCTCCGGGTCGGCGTAAACGCAGATGTTCTCCACGATCGGACACGTTTTGAGGACGCTCTCGACCTTCCCGTAGCTAACGTACTCACCTTGCTGGAGCTTGACGAGGTCTTTCTTGCGGTCAACAATCTTGATGACACCATCATCGTGCACCTCGCCAATGTCGCCAGTGCGAAACCAACGGATCCTATCGGAATCTTCATAAAAGTCCTCGGCAGTCTTCTTTGGATTGCGGAAGTAGCCAGTGGCGACGTTGTCGCCGCCCACGTGGATCTCACCCCGAGGAAAGGGCTTGTCCTTTGTGGTGTAGCCACCTTCGGACCAGTCGACGAGCTTGATCTTGACGTTCATGAGCGGCGCACCCGCGCGACCGGTGACCCGGTCGTACCGGCTCGTCACAGCCGCGCACGCAGTTGTCTCCGTCAAACCGTAGCCTAGAAATAAAAATGTCCGTTGTTCACGGGTACGGAGTCATGGGGGACCTGGAGACAACACCAAGCAACAGGCACAACAGGAAGGAGGAAAAAAAAGCCTTTTGGCATTTCCTAGCTTCGTTTGCTAAAATAGGAATGTAGTTCATCTTTGCCCCCCTCCCCCTGCAAAAAAAAGCCAAAAAACCCTGGAAAGCAAGGTTTCATTATAAGTCAATTTTTATTAGTAATTCCTGCTCTTTGCGTCGTGCATTTCCGGAAAAAAGTTAAATCCAGAAGTATGCAATAAATGATGTAGCTGTATGTTCTACCTAACAGTTTGTACCTTGCATAGACAATGAACGTATGCATATCAGAGGTGTAGTGAAATGAGCAATTAATATACGGATGTAAGTAGATGTTCGACATGCACAGCACGTAATGAGCACTGAATGAAAGTATTTTTTATTCGTTACCTTGAATGACAGGCACGCAGATGCAGGTCCTGGTGAGGCTGTGCGTGTCCGGTGAGAGCGGCGCGCCGCCAGACAACATGAGTCTGACCCTGCCTCCGAGGAAATACCTGATCTTTCTGAATAGCGTCTTGTTGAGTAGCGGCGTATCGAAGCCGCGATCTTGCCACTTCATCTTGTAGCGCACGAAGTAGTGGAAAAGTTCCTCGGCTACCCACCCCTGCCTCCTCATCGTGTCCACCACGCTCTTGTAGATGCGCTCCAGGATCATTGGCACGGCGCACATGAGCGTGGGACGCAGCACATTCGCGTCCCCCTTAGAGCCAGCCTTCACCTGCAGAAGAAAAAAGATGACTTGAATACTGAAGTTGCTGGATCTTAGGTACATTCAAAGTCATCCCAGACTGACCTTCGAGCTCTTGTTGGTGAGGGTTCCCGCTGAGCTGTAGCCGATCTTGATGCCGTGCATGAGACAGGAAGCCTCTGCCAGCAACTCCAGCACGTGCGCCAGGGGCAGGTAAGCGATGTATCGGTCATTGGGTCTGAACTTTGCGATGTTCATCAAGGCGGACATGGCAGATACGAGGTTGCCGTGACTCAGCATCACGCCCTTAGGCTGTCCAGTCGAGCCGCTCGTGTACATGACTATTGCCACGTCCTCAGGCCTTGGACGATTTGTCGAACCATCTTTTCCGGTGGAGTTCTTGAGGAAATTTTGGAACATGACGATTCTGTCGACGCCCTTGATGTCGTAGGACTTCTTCCCCGGAGACAGCGATTCCATGACCACGACTGTCTTAACGGACTGGCAGCTAGGCAGGACAACACTGGCTTTTGCCGCGGTCTCGGCGGAGCAGAAGAGGACCTCGACCTCTGTCTCGTTGAGAGCGTGCCTGACGCCTTCATCGCCCAGGTTTGTGTACAGGGTGACGATAGTAACGTTGGAAAGAAAGCAGCCGTAGGCGGCCATCAGCCATTCAGCACGAGTCTCGGCCAAAATGGCGACCCGGTCGCCAGAACGAACCCCGAGCCCGTCGAGCCCGGCCGCACACTCCTCGCCCCTTTGCTTAAAGTCCGAGAACGTCTGCCAGTTGTAGCGGCCAAGGATATATTTCTTGAAAGTCTTGCCATTGGGCTGGCGTTCGTCTTCCTCGGAAAGGATCTCTCGGGTACCCAGACATTCCTTGTCGCCATGCTTGGTCGTCAACTGCAGAAGAGATGGTTAATATATGTTAACAAAGCGCAAAATTATTACATCAGCCACAGCGAAAAACAAGGAGCAAAATGACCGGAGCGCAAAGGTCCCCTAGGAGCGGAAACAAGTTTGTGACAATTGATACAAAGTTAAGGAAACCAAGTACGTGGATAAGAACTTGTGAGAACTTTACAACGAGTTCACAAATTCGAGTTGCGAACTTCAGGAGGGAAGACTGCTCAGAGGGGGGACACGTTCATATTGTTAAACCCTACGATGACTTACATAATCGAACATCTTGTCCATGGTGTCAAGGCCATTTGCGTCGATGTCTCGGTTGATCTCGCTGGGCTCCACGAGACTGCTGTAGACGATGGTGCTGTCTTCGGCGCAGTCTGTCCTGGACGCGTGGTTGGAGCGTTTGTAACGGCGCACACGCCATGGGTGGTACGCCACCAGGTACACCGGGTAGCTCAGGTAGTCGTACACGTGGCTCACCACGTAGAAGAAGGCCAACAGGGTCTTGAGCAGGCCGTACTTGACTGCGCCCACGACGCCCATCTTTGCACTGGAAGGTTCCAGTTCGTTTCCGTCCTCGACTTTTTCTTGCCTGTTGGAACTTCTCTTTATTTCGTTTTTTTCCTTCTGCGCCGTCCACAGTAGGGATTGACAACGGAGGCTCCCGTGAGCTCGAGTCTCGAGCTGGACTGGACTTTCGCAACTCAAGCCCTCAGGAAGATCGTTGGGCACATTAAGTTTTTGGTTCACTCACTATTTTGCAAATAAAATGCATTTGTGATCGTGCGAACTCTTATGTCTTCCTACTTCCCGCTGCCTCCAAGGTAATGAAACTGAAACTGAATAGGTCGCCTTCTACTTCAAAAGAGAAGCCAGGGTTGCCAGGGTTCATGGACCAATGACGAAGTAAAAACCGGACAAGTCAGGCAGAATTGGACATGAGAATTTAAAAAAAATCACAAAATTGACTTTGCAAAAAAAAATTCAGTCGAGAAATCTAAGTCTAAGAAAGTTAAACCTAAATAGACTCGAAAAACATTCTCTCTTGTCCGTCACAGCCTGTGGCAACTTTGATGAGCCTAAACGCGAATTGGGCGCTTTGCGCTGAGTCGGCTTTTTTGAGAACACTGGCTTGGCAGTGCTAGATGAGAATCACCAGGGGACCTTTGACTCTTCTGACAAGGTTGTTCTTAAGAGGAGAAACACATTTTTAGACAGGAGGAGATTAAGCAAATTCAGGCATAAAGGGATCATTATAAAAATTACATAATGAAACAGGTATGCACATGCCTGTAATCCGTTGCCATAGAATGAGTGAACCTAATTGACCTAAGGTAACCTAAACCGAACCCGCCTAAAACATGCAACAATGGATGCTTATATCTTTCTATGGCAACTGATTCTTGCCTAGTCATGCATCGTCATGGTGGAGTTTCACTGGAACACGGGAGACACATTGTACTTAAATAACACAATGTGTTCCTTTGAAGAATACATTGTTCTTAAACAGAACTTATTGGTCAGTTGAGCTTGCCGTCGACTGCGACCAGACGCAAAGACGCCCCTTTTGGGCGATTTTAAGCTCAAACTTTGTGGCTTCCCTAGAATCGAGCAGAAAACGCGCGCGCTTTCGTCGTGACGTCACCAGATATCACGCCACCCCTGCAGATAAGTAGTCGGGGTGGTTCGGGCCGGTTTTTTTCGGGCTCGAGTCGGGTCGAGCTCGGGCTGGCCAGAATTCCCCTTCTCAGGCCTCTTGTTCTATGTACTAGCGGAGATACCCCATATTGGTCGGGTCATTGTCAGGCTCCTTCTCATTCCCGCCCACCAGCAGACTTGACCCGCTCACGTGTTTTGTGCCTACCCCACCTTTCACGCTGTCAAATTTGGTTGCTTCCTTGGCACAAGCGCAATCGACTCAGTGCCCAAAACTCCAGAATGCCGGTTGTTTCGGGAATTAAAGCAACTCAAAAATTGTAAAATTGGTGCATGAAACTGGCCCGCGGGCCTGAGCAAAATTCTCGGGCCTGGTCGGGCTGGTAAAAGTGCCTTCGGGCCGTCGGGCTCGGGCTAGGCTGGAATCCATCCCTAATTAATTGTCGTTGCGCTTTTCTATGACGACGACGGCCTCGCCCCAGTTAGTCACCCTGTCTCATGGTGACGTCGCCTGACACGACCAGGGTTGGGAGAGCCTTGGGGCTGCGTCTCCATTCTGGAAAGTACGAAAGTAGCTCTGCCACGTAGAAGACGAGTCTGACGCAACATGACGCAAAACTGTGACGCATAAGATGGCGCTTCAGAACATGACAACAAAACGTCTTGTTTTTTCGACTTGTAGACGGCCGACATGCTTGAATCGCAAACAAAAAAAACAGTTGGAGCGCTCTGGTGAGCTTGAACAGTCAACAGGTGTTATTTTTCACAAAATTATACCTGCCTGGTGCTGTATATTGAAGGTGCATGAAAATAAATATGAACTATGGTATTTTTCTCACTCTAAGCAAGAGATTCAGCGCTGCCTGGACGGAATGCTTAAGGTATCACTGGACATCAATCTGCCCATTAAATGTTGCTGTGGATCCTTGGGTCACTTCTTCCAAAATTGGGTCGGCGCAGAAGGCTTTTTGAGCAGCAAGCGACCCATTTTCTGCTTCATGTCGTCCAAGGAGGGAGAACTGGACATCTTGGAGGCCAGGGATAGACTGTATGGAGACGATGGTGACAGGACTGCAGATGACGGAGCATCCTGGAGCTGAAAGGCTGTGTCAGGCCCTATCAGGACAGAACTTGGGTCTTTTCTCACCTTTCCGGATATCACGGTAGCTGAATGCGCTGTGCCATAGGCTTCTTCTAGGCCTAAGATCATTCTCTCGGCCTCTGAGACCAACTGTGCCTTCCCCAATTGCCTGGCGTCCGCCATCAACTTGCTGAGCACCGGCGTAAGATTTCGCGGGTACGCGAGCGGCTTGGCGCACACGGCAGCGTACGTCCGCGCCAGGGCAGCGCACATCTCGGCGCGCTCCCGCTCGTTCGTGATGAGGAACTGCGTCCTGAAGAGAAGGTGACCCATGAACCAACCAGGTACTATGGCAATGCTGAATCCGACTCAATTCACCCCATAGATATGTCAAACTTACTCATCCGTTCCGTATCTGGAGTAGATCTCTGCCAGTCCCGGCAATATAGTGTCCTCCCTAGGTCTGGTCTCCAACATGCTCCAGACTTCTGCCACAGCCTCGACAGCCGCGACGTAGGCCTCGTGGCCTCGCTCGTCGGAGAAATAATGCTCCACGAACTGCATTCTCGCCTCCTCCCTGGCGGAGGCGTCGGTCGAGTTCGCCATGCACAGGGCGAGCCCACGGGCTGCTGATGCCCGAACTATAGGCTCGGAGGAGGTGGAAGCTAGAGTGACCAACCCGGACAAGATCCTATCTTCTCCTTGTTCTGCCAGCGTCTCCATGACCCTGGCGGCTGCGCAGCGCACACCGGCACGCTCGTGCGCCATCAGCGTGCCAAGAGCCAGTTGCGCCAGCGGTTCACGAAACTTCTCCTCCAAGATTAAGCCTCGGACCACGCGGTCCATCACCCTGGAGCGCCTGTCGCTGACAGTGGACTGGATGAGGAGCCAACGCTTCACGGTGGCGCAAACCTCAGATGGGCTGTTTTTTAAAAGCAATATTCGTTAAGTGCTTCCTAAATGACACCGTATTTCCGACCTTTGGGTATGCCTCAAAAGGCCCAGGGCATAGACGGCCCTGGTTGCGCTCTCCCCATCCGCCTGATTCTGCAAGTTAACGTCTGAAGTCTCTTGCTTCAACAATTTCCCCAAATGCTTCATCGTGAACGTCGCTCCCAGGACGCCCACGATGTCCTCGCTCAAAAAGTCTATTAAAGAGTTGACTAGGAAGCATGAGCCTCCCGCGATCTCCACCTCTACAGGGACGTGAGAAATGGCAGCAGAAAGCTGTCTGTAACAGAAGATGAATACTGATTTGGTAGCTCTTTGCTCGTTCAAGAAGACATACCTGAAAAAATAGTTCGCCATCCATTGAATCTGTGGCCAAGGCTCGAACCACTCCCTGTTCAAGAAATCTTGGAGCGCCTTGACCACCTTGTCGCTCTTGCTTTTAGAGCCCAGTAGTGTCTCTAAGCTGAGTGATGAACACGTGGACGCTTCTTTACCCGAGCAGGTATTGTCAAGGTCCAATGCCTGCGAAAGACACAGTCAACCAACGCAGCGAGGATTTCTAGGCGAACCCTTGCCTTAATCTGTTCTGACAACTGCGGCGAGGTCTTGACGATTGAGTAGGCCAACATTGGCCACATCAATCGGAGCCCTTCCAAGTGGGAGGCCGCAGCCACTCTGGCCGTTGAGTCCTCTGACAGCTCACAGTACTTGAGGAACTCGCAGATCCTGTCTGTGGCCACCTTGCCTTCCAGCTGACCTAGCGTCAGAGCCCAATTTGCGACAGACACCAACAGGGTCGTTTGGGTCACCTGCACCAAGGAGGAGTCTGTGTCCTGGGAAAAAATATAGATCTAGAGGTCAGTTGTTGTTGATGTCTCTGATCGTTATACCTTCAACAAGACTCCAGTGAGCTGCCAAATGGAGTCAAAGAGCCTCTTCTGCTGATCTTCTTCTAAATCCTGGAGGAAGAGCACCAGGACTGCCAAACTCTTGGCCGCGGCCTCACGCACTGTCGTCTCCTTCTCTTCCAAGGCCAACTGATGCAGCATAGACAAGAGGAGCGATCCTCGCAGTGGGCAGGGTACGTAAGGGCACAACAAGCCACAGGTCTCGGCGACCAGAAGCCGGCGCTCCTCATACTTGTGACTGATCTATAGGGAAGGGCTCAAAAGTGCCTACATGGTACATAAATAGGACTTGCATGCATTTCGCTCACCTGTTCCCAACACTGTGGCAACAATTCTGCCTCGATCCTTCTAGGTCCGAACTTGGTAGCGATCGCCAAGAAGCCCCTCAGGATCATCGCCCTCTGATCGCTGTCGGGTCTCTTGATCAAGTTGAAGAGAAGATTTAGGAACTGATCACGGACCGTCACTTCTGGGTGAATCTGCGGTTAAAAAAAACCCAACATATTGATTTGGTATTGTTGCAAGTACAGTCGACTCATGGGACAACGATTTTCCTCGGGTAGCAGAAACAGTTCGCTGTTCTGACAGTGGTCGGTTACACCAAGGTCATGCTCACTGTGTTATAGGCGCAGGTTGGCACCCTGAATTTCGTTATTTTGAAAGTTATAATGAAGTTTTTTATACAGAAGGTCGACTATATTAGTTCTTTAACTGGATCTTACTTGTATTATAACCAGAAGCAAGGGTATGAGCTCGTCTCTCTTGGCTAGTATCACATTTGGGGCAATCTTGGGCAGGCTCTCCGTGATCGTGTCAATCACTGATTGGAGGTGAAAGCCTGTGTTTGATATCTCTTCAGACTCTATATCTTGGACCAGAGGTGCCACCTTGTCTAAATTCACCTCGTCAAATCTCAGGGGAAGGCACCGATCATAGATATATTTTACGAAGGAAGGAGATTCATTTGGAACTTCTGGGACATCATTTAATTCTGCAGCTCCGGTCGCTTGTGGAGTATCAGTTTGATCAAGATCCTCGTTGCTCCTACGCTTGTCAACGCTTGAAGCGGCTTCTTCCAATGCTGCTTCTAGCTGAGACACCTGGAATTTACCCACGGATAAGTACGTCACAAGATTACCTATGTATGTATGACCACCTTCTTACCTTGTGCCTGAGCTCCTCCACCAGACAGTTTGCAGTCACAACCTCGGTTTCTCTATTGTCCAATGTCAGTTCCAGCCTGGCCAAGCTCTCATCTCTGGCCTTCAAGTCCAACCTCAAATTGGTCAGATCGCTTTCAATAATGTCTGTCTGAGTCTCACTGGAGGTAACAACTGTAGGCGGATCATAGGATTTGCCGGGCTTCCCCAGGCCCCCGCTAAGCCTGTACAGCCTGAGTAAACTCGGAGGTTTGGCCACATTGAGCCCGATGGAGTCCCAATCCTCAAAATCCTCATCGGCGTTCTCGTCGCTGAAGGTGATGGCGGTTAACTTGTAGCCACGACGCAACAGGTACTCGTTCACCAAGTAGTTGAGTGTGCGTCTCTCGTGTCCAGCCAGTTCTGATAATGACAGAAATCTATGACTAACGATACGTACACACTAACAGTATTTTCACTACTACGTTACCCATTTCTTCCCTTTCTTCCTCATCCTGGTCTTCTTCGACAGCGGCTTCTCTTCCTGAAGTGGTCTCCAAGCCCTTTTTGCCATTTGCAGCCTCGTCTGCCTGACCATCGAACTTGTCCTCGAAGTCTCCCAACAACTTATTCTGCGTGGCTTTCCTGGTGAGCTCTGCCCTCAGGTGCTCGATATTTTGTCTCGCCCTGCGCAGCTCGAACTCGAGGACTGCCACCCGGTCAGACTCGCAATTGGCGGCGTCCGAGTAACGACTTAAGTCGTCCAAGGTGACCTTAATAATCAGACTGCTTTGTGAAGGTCCTTCGTGGAGGAAAATGAGTCCGTCCATACGTACCTGACTGCCAGAGTAGCCGCCATAGCCGCCGCCGCCTCTCCGGACTTCGCACGACGATCCTCCGCCGCTCATGCAGGGCGAAGGCGGCGGCTCCTGCGGCTTTCGCGTGAACTTCTCGAAGTTTGAAGCGTCCTCGAAGAAGTTTGCGAGCAGTCTGAGTCCCTTCCCGCGTTCGCAGAGCTCCGCGTGGAGCTCGAGCGCCGTCAGCAAGAAGCCCTCCTCCAGGAAAAAGTTGGCCACCGACTCCAAATCCACCTTCTTGCCCTGGCCGCTCATGATTATTGGGAGGGACTCCGCAGTTCAAGTATTTTTCTTCATTTTCCTTCCCCTGTGTCATACCTGGCAGGATTGCAGCTGTGGGAGCTTGCGCGCGCACGCACACATACATGACTTGTTTGTGTTTTGGGATGTTGCCGTGACCATGGAGATTGCCACTAATTGCTCCCAAAACTGGCAGTGTTGGCATCGGCACAGCCGACGTTGTTTAAATTGTCTGGCCTGTCTATTTAGTGTTTGGTAAATTTTTATATGTAGCATTTGGCATTTTCTGTTTTCGTAAATCTGGCAACGCTGCTCTCTACAGTTCTTAGCCGCTCAAGAAATGTACTTAGACTATTTGTCATACAAGACTGAGTGTTATCTAAAGGCCCACTTTCGTTGTGCTGCCTTTTTGAGATGAGAGTCGATCGGGATGCTGCTGCTTTCTCTTTTGCTTAGAGGGGCCAACAGGAGCTGTTTGACCTTGCAGCGTGACTTTTGCTGCTTTAAACCCCCCCACAACATCAGCGTTGGTGAGTGCAAAGTGCATTTTCAGCCAAACTCTGAGTGAATCCAGTCATCTGCTCTGACAGTGTCATCTTGGATTCTCTCAGATCCTCGCCAATCTCTTCTTGAGGTTCAGATCAGGAGACTGAATGTACGTAGATAAGAATAAAAACCATCGTGAATACGGGTGAAAACAATCGCAATAGACAGGACTGGACTGGATTTACAATCGATCACGAGAGAAGAGCAAGACTCCAGTGCATAACACACAGTTTCTAAATGCTAATTTTGTTGAAAAGTTAGTCAAAGGTTACTTTGCAATTGTAACAGGCTGTTTAGTGACCTGCCTATTTTCATAAAGAATTTTTCAGCTTGAGCTTTGAAATATCTGATATTTCTGCTTAAGACCAAGGGCATCCTTTTCTGCAGGGAAGACAAAGAGCTCGACAACTCCCTGAGTAAGAACTCCAAGTCGAGTAGTACCAAAGTTGGTGGAGTGCATGGAGTAGTCGGGTTCGCCTGGGGATGCGACGGGCTAGTATTTTCGTACATCAGGCCGGGCCGGGTCGGGCTGGGCAATACTACGCTATACACAAATGAACGAAACTAGGTGTGAATGTTACTAAGCCACGAGGCTGCGTTGTGTGATCCCTTGCAATATAAGACATCTATGGAATATTGAGCTGAGCCGGAGCTAGGCTCGTCGGCCCGGTCGGGCCGGAAAGACCTTTGAAGCCAGCGGGCCGGACTGGGCTCGTTTTAACTATATACTAACGACGCATATTGTAATACTATATGAACCCGAGTTGGACTTGACTGCACGAGGGATTTTATAAAATGACCCGAGTGCTGTCATGTCCAAAGAGGGTCTATCCACGCACGATTTCTGGAATGTTTTCCTGCTTTACGAGAGTCAACTGAATGCGAGTCAGCAGAATCGGATTCAGGATGGAGTGCCCCTTCCCCATGGGCGAGTCCAAGAGTGGTGATTAACAATATGTCCCTCGCGGGGGGGGGGGGATATAGTAGTGACGGAAATATAGTGCAAGAATATTTCCCTCTAGACAGTAAATAAGCGGGGAAATATTCCGGAAATCATGCGTCAACACCCTTAAGTTCGAATATTCTCGACTGAAAAACGTCATACGCAGATGCGCGGAAATCGGCCTCCCAGACGTATTGCACCCGCGCCAAAAGTCCACACCGGCACGACGGCCAAATTATGTGCGAAAACTCCATGAGGTGTCAGGCCAGCAAAGGTTATTCCGACATCTACGCCCTATCCAGGAAGTTCAACAACGCTTTCTACGAAGGAGGTACGCAAAAATCTGGAGGGGACCTTAGCTAAGCTGCATTTGCAACGATCTCTTCCAGCCTATCGAGACCCCAAATGTTGGGTGCTCTTCTGCGGGCACCGCCAGATCGGCCTGGTCCGTGCCGACGTCGCTGAGGAGCTGCGCGAGAACTACGCTGACGTCTTCGTCCCTGCGTCCTGCGCCAAGGAGGACGATGTCGCCGGCGGTCTCGTCCTGCGTGAGCGCGGTCCGGGCGAAGGAGGGGACGATCTTGACGAGGCCGTGGCCTCGGTGCTCTCGCACATGCGCGCAACCACTGACTTTCTGGCCCTCAGGTCGACCTTTACACGTGCATTCCTTGCACTTTGCTTTATAGAATGAACAAAGCTGGCTAGATCTTGATGAGCAAATGAGATGTTAGGTCAGTTTTTCGCACCCAGTTGTAAGCAACAAGAAATGCATGTGTAAATATGACTTAAACGACCTCAGAGGTTGGAGGGATGAGTGTTACGACATCAGAGCTCAATGGGGAGAGCCCCCGCTGTTCAGAATGGAAAGAGCAGCTACGTGTGGGTGTATGAAATGGTGCTTGCTGTTCGGTATGTCTTCATTATGACACCCCTTAGGCATGTTCGGCCTGCTGCAGTACGGTGTGGACATCAACGGCTACGTCAACCACCCAGAGTTGGGGCTGAGTCTGTGGATGCAGAGGAGAGCAAAGACTAAGCAGACTTGGCCAGGCAGGATAGACAACTTTGTGAGTAATTGAAGTGATTTCAAGCAATCGCTTCGGGGGAAATCTCGGATCAGAGAACTTATTGAGTAAGGGAACCAAAAATTGTTTCCCAGTTATAAAAAGTGCCTCATATGACAGGTTTGAAGTCTCTAGCTGGTTTTTCTATCGGGCAATCGAACCTCAAAGTAAACTTGAGGTCTCGTTGTTTTCTTCTCCACCACCCCAAACCAGCAAACTGGAGAGATGAACTGTGAAGTGTGTGTCAAGCTGAAGAGCTGAAGCCCAGCCAAAGCTGTTGACATTGCGGTCTTGGCTTGACACTGGCTGGTAG
>JAAUXU010022126.1_pt1 | contig 15509 bp, 15 predicted proteins | sample 7278151 | NCBI WGS metagenome assembly JAAUXU01 (sample SAMN14350113, study PRJNA611818) | marine sediment metagenome | isolation source: surface marine sediment (1.8m) | place: French Polynesia: Moorea | collected 2018-08 | reverse complement strand
CCTTAAGTTATCTGTGAAAGAGAGGACCACCACAACAGCTGACTTTTCGCCTCAAAATCCTCAGAGCGAGCCAGGGCAATGTTCACCTTCTCCCTCCTTTATTTTCTTTGCCTCTACCTTTCTTTTGTTCTCTACTGGTCAGAAGGTCTGATGTTGACATGAGACATGAACAGCTGACACATTGTGCTGAATGTTTGCCCTGGGAGCACTCACTTGTCCATCTAAGTTGCAGGGGTGCCATATGAAACCGTATGAAAACCATATGAAAACTATTATTTCCCTCACAGACTGTATTTGTCCTCTTGAAAGCCTCATCTGAAAAGAATTCTAGGCAGTAATTCTTCATGCTGCTGATCAAAATGTTGACGAATTAGAACCTTTTTTTTCACTGGGAACATTGGTAGCATTGACACCGCAGCCTTATTCTTATTGGGTATATGTATCTTGAACCCATGTACCCCTTTGCCATGATCTAAAGATTGCACACTGACATATGGTCAGCCGGGTATACCTGTTACTGCTTTGACTTTTAAGGCAAAGTTTTCATATGGAGGGACTTTCAAAAATGATGCGATAAGTTCTTTGCCAACCAATTCTACATCTTTGCATGCAGATCAGTGTACAATTATCAAATGAAGGCTGAACATCAGGCAAGTTGTTCCCCACAGATTCATGATCACCATTTCAAATCAGGAAAAAAGTAAAAATGTGCACATAAAGAGAGCACACAAGAGAGTACTGTGTCACAGCTCATCTTGGTTTGACACACACTCTGGATGTGCTCTTCTCTCTGGACATACCCTCCACCCTCTCGACAATGAGATCAAATAGATACCGATGACATTCAGCATGCAGGTTGTAGCAGCTGCATTGGAGGAAGAAGTCATCCCCTCTACTTTAACAATGCTTTACACAGTATTCAATGTTGTGTGACTGAAGGTGGTGGGGCTATTTGAGCATCAAATGTAAATAGAACCAAATGAATGATGATCTTAATTGCCCTGAAGATGGCATGGATGCTGCCTTTCAACATATACTCTTTATTCATACAACTTCATTCATATAGAAAGATGTCCCAGTGTGAAACGGACACGAACATTACTTTAGGACCAGTAAAGTCTTTTCTTTTACATCACTAGCAGAGCTGCGTTCTTATTTGAGTTCAGACTGCTCTGCTGCAGGAGCAAGAGCAGAAGCAGTACAAATGCTGCAGCACTGCAAAGTATTGACTCAGACATGAATTTTGTGTCCGAGGTCTCAGTCATGTTCAGTATAAACGAGAAGCAGTTCATCATGGAGTCCTTCGCCAAGAGGCTGACTGTGACCTCCATCTGCCGCAACTTTGTGCGTGCCTTTCCGACGGCGAGGTAGGAGGGAAAGAAGGCTATGACCAAATGTTTCGTGTCTGGGATTACTGGTAGAAGCATGGCAGTGTCCACGTCCAGAGATGTGGACACAGCTACATGCTTGGTTTAAAATGTTTTCGTTTGATATTAGTCCTGATGATTATCCTAACCGCCTAGCAAAAATTGCCAACCAGGATGAGCTCAATAGTAAATTTGTGATGTTATATTATCATTTTTGAAACTTTGGAGAAAATATGCTGTCTTTCTTTCACGTTTCAAGTAAAAGACCCTGTACATGGGGCAAGGGCGAATGATAAATGTTGAATGGGGCCATCACTCTCACACTCGGCCAAGAGTTGGATATGTTGGCATGACCACTTCTGACACTTCTTTTGGATTGATGACTGTATCAATCAACTTCCGATTTAATTGAGTCGAAGCGATGTGTCTAAATGTTTCTTTTGGGGGATTTCATTTGGCGTTTCAGTTGTAGCTTAAGGGTGACATTCAGTTCAAAATTGTAGTTTTTACTGCGCTATAAAAATTACGTACATGTACAATTCTTGTGGCTGTGTAAATGGATTTCTCATGCCTCCGATTTACATGGGTAAGACCATTGTTCTTCTTCGGAGTTATTTAGATTTTCTGTGTTTCAGGGGAAACACCATCCTGGCTCGCCGAGCTAATCGAGTATCCAACGTGGAGATCGCTCATCTACAGACTGGCCGAAGACTACCCGGATTGCCTGATGCTTAACTTCACCATCAAGCTTATTTCAGATGCGGGATTTCAGGTTTGATGACCGACAAGATGCGCGTGACCGCAAGCATTCACTGGTTCTCTTTAGGGCGAAATTACCTCGATTTCCACAGCCGCCCAACAGATCGAGGTGTTTTCTCGTATCCTCAAGACCAGTGTCGCCACTTTTCTCAACTCCTCAGAGGAAAACCTTCAACATAACATGCAAGAGTGTGCCAGGATGGTCTGTCATGGACAGCATACCTATGTCTATGCTCAGGTTCGTCGCAGCGCACCTGTAGGTGCCTTGATATCATATCCACCATTTCTTCAGGCTCTGCTGTCTGTTCTTGCTCACGAGAGTAAAGGCGGCCATGTGATCAGACGTCTTCAGGAGGAAATGCTCAAGGAGGCTCAGAAGGCTCAGCACAACGTCACGCCAATTACAATGGCATTAATGGCAGGTTTGTACTAAATAGATGACGTGGAGAGTGACGACGGAACAATCTATCTCATACAACAATCTCTACAGGCTTTCAGCACCACAGGGCTGCTCAGGCTTTAAGCTCCATGCTTTCTCGCCAGGCCCTGAACCCCGCCGACATTGTTGTCCTTTACAAGCTTTATAACCAGCCCGACCCACCACCAGTAGAACTCATTAGAATACCGCAATATCTGGAGTTGCTCATAGATGCTCTGTTCAAGCCAAACTCTCGAATTAACCAGGTTTGTGTCAAGCAGTTTACGAACTTCATGCTGTTTGGGGGATGTCTATTATCTCAATACCTTTTGCAGGAGCACAAGTCCAAGTACATCTACCTCCTCGCCTACGCGTCGAGCGTGTGCGATAGCTGGAATTACAAGCGAGGAACCCGCAAGAGTCTAGTAAAAGACGAGCTGAAGGGCACGACACAAGCTGCGGAGAAAGTCCACTCCATCCTCACTAACAGCAAAGGTTCCACAGAGCTCATCGCAGAGCTAAACACGCTTTATCAGTGCATTCGGTAAGGTGTTCAAAAAAAAAAAAGAAAATTCCCTTCACTCACAGACGAGTGATAACTGTCGTTGGCATTAGATTTCCCGTGGTCTCGGTGGGCATCATCCGCTGGGTTGAATGCGTGGTGTCGGAGCCCAACTTCTTCTCCTTATCCACCGATTACTGTCCCGTTCAGCTGGCACTTCTGGACGAAGTTGTTACCTGCCATCCTCTATTGCACAATCAAGTCTTGCAGGTATGTGAAGCACAGGCTTTGTTCACCCAGTCCTATTAAATGGTCTTTAAATTGTCGCCTTTTCCAGCTCTATATTCGCCTGTTTGAGCAACATTACGAGTCTCTAGAAATCCTCGCCCAGTTAGAAATTAAGAAGATGCTTTTGGACCGACTGGTGAATATTTCATGTTACCTTGGCTATATCAGTGCGGAAGAGAGACAAACATCTGCCTTTGTTCCGTCTAGGTGAACTTACTATCGAGAGGATTCGTCCTGCCTGTGGTTAAGTACATCAAAATGTGCTGGGAGAATACAGACACTGACATTTCTCTCATCAGGTAGAGGCTTGTCTTAATCTACAGTTCAGCCTGAACATTGAAGCAAATGCTGTATCAACTATTTTCCCTTATCCCACAGGTACTTTGTGACCGAGGTGCTGGACACAATAGCTCCACCCTATAGTCTGGAATTCGTCCAGCTCTTCTTGCCTTTAGTGGAGAATGAGGAAATCCTTGGAGGAATGAGGCGCGATGGTGAGGAGGACCCTGTCTCGGAGTTCGTTGTCCATTGCCGAGCAAACTTCTCGCTAAATTAACTGGACGAGGTCGTGTAGGACCTAATTTCTTTTGATTGCATTTGTGCACCGTACAAAGTGTGAATACATGCACTTGCAACATGTACGCACGCCAAAATACCGTACAAGATATGCCTTATCAGACAACCTATGTTAAATGTACTTGTATAGCAAAATACATATTACTCGTATACACTTTGATTGTTTTTGCTCCTACGGTGAGTTACTTTTAGTGAGCTGAGAACAATGCCGTGCAAGGATGGTGCAAGCACACGGAGTACTGCGCCAACGTCTACTACATTTCAAACCGCTATCCCAGTTACCCTGACAATGCTGAGCACTGTAATTCTTGTTCAACTTCTGAGGGCTTTGACGCGGACCTATACTTGGATAACGTCGAAAAACTGGCTCGGGAGGTTAGGCCTCTACTTCGCAATGCTCAAGTGGGTCGTTGCGATTGATCATACACATGCAGATGTTATTGATGTATGAGGAGGGCCGCATGTGGCTAAAGTTCCTCTTCGACAATCGGCTCGGGCTGGGCAGGGCAGATTTCAATTCGGCCCGGCCCCAGACCCATCTGCTCCACGGATGAGAAAACGATCTGAACTGGGTTAGATCCACAAGTTTAAAAATCACACAAGCAACATCTTCGACACCTTGAGCAGAGTGAAAAAAACAAAGAAAGGCGCATGTGCTTCGCCCCTGATCGACTTTAGTATCAGTGAAAGAAAATCGGCTCTTTGGCCGCCTACCTCGGGCCGGAAAAAAATGACCCGAGACTTTACGGGTTGGGCCTGACCCGAGCCCACCACAAGGGTCGGCGTCGCCCTCAAATGCAAGGGGCATATGCTTCGGGCGCATGGCGAAACGGTATTGGTCGCGCAATGCAAATAAGAATATTCAATTGCTTATAATGCAAACTGACGAGGTGCAAAAGTCAGGTCCCATTGTGATCCTGCGTATGCATGGCGAGCTCACTATTGGACTCTTGCTGCCCACGACGCAATGGCAGCTCACCCAATGACTGACCTCATGTACTCAAGCATGAATTATTCTAGGAAATGAAAATGCGTCACACACTGAAGATTACCAGTCAACTGTCAAGCATCACGGAAGATTGCACAATGTGGGGAAATCGTTCTCCCTTCTAATGAATGATTTAGCTCTTGCTGTGGCTCTCACGCGTCCAAGAGCCAGCAGGCTGAAGGTGGAATCATGTACCACTGACTGGCGCTGGATCCGCTTTTTAGAGAAAAGCTCAAACCATAATCCAATGCGAAAAAAGGAAGTTCGCTTATGCATTGTTCCGACGCCGCCGTAGAATGAGTTACTTGGCAGAAGAAAAGCCAGGCTGCAGCTGACTCAGGCGTTGGACTGAATCCTTGTTTATGGTAAAACATGTGTTTTTAAAGCTGTTGCCAATGAGAAAAAATAACCTTGCATCTTGCTCGCGGCGCCATCTTGTTACAGATTGGTAAGTGTCTTCTGGCTAGGACCCCCTGCAATTAAGTGCTCTGACGGATGCTTTGATGGCGAGATGCAGGATCCTGCTGGTGGACGATTTTATCAGGGCTTCTGCCTGACTCTCTCCACCTACTCTTCTTCCCTGTGTGGTTCGTTCTCTCCCCCCCACCCCAAACTTAACCTACCCGCGCTTTTATCTGTTGACAATCACCTTCAAGGGAGAAATGATAGCATACGTTTTGTCTGTGGCAGGTGATTTCTTTCCCAAAGTGTATGCATACAGCTTAGTGGCTGCTGTATGCTGCATACAGTATGTGGTACAGTCGGCGCCGCTTATACCGCCATCGGCTTCCGTTTACACCGGCAGTTAGGGCTAGTCCCAAATTTTTACATTATCAAACATTCCGGATATAACAGCATTTCTCCGGATGTGCTGGCACGTGAAGTGTGCAGAAACAATATAGAAATCCTTCAAAATTGTGGAATTCTGCTTGTGTGAGAGACAAACAGCCATCAAAGACCTCATATAACATCTCCAAGGTCCCTTCTGCATTGAAGCAGGTCCTGAAGGTCTTCACATCGTATCAGCTTCGATGGAGGCCCTGACAATGATTTAGGCCACTCAAGTGTTCTTCGCTATCATAATTCTGCATTTCACACCTTGGGGGTTAACCTCGCCCCGTTAACCTGTCATCCTACTTTGACAGGAGGGCCTTCATGACCCAGACAACGAGGCACATCCTCTCGTTCTTATTCTTCTTTTGCTCCATGCAGTTGCATTGTCACTGCGGATGCACTGGCGTGTCAGATGCACCGGCCCGCCAAAAGGATGCCGGCATAAGCGCCGTAACGATCAGTCTTCGGGGCGAGGTTAATCACTGCAAGAGCAGTCGATTGACGCAACAAATATTGAGATATGGACGCAGGGTTCTAAGTCACTCAGCTGTATGAAATGCTAGTGCGGACAAAGAACGAATGAGCTCTAGACAGAAGACCCTCAAACAGCAGTCCTCATTCTTTCTTCTTACACAAGTTTGTGTGCACTGACGAACAATTGACTGTTGACCTAAGCTATCCAGATTGACTAAGACTTGTGAGCATTGCTGGAATTTGCACTTTGCCGGTAGCATGTACATTAGGCTAGGTCGAAAAGGGGTCAACTTTGGAAATTCACTGATGGTGGCTGGAGTTTGTTGCATGGGCTCAAAAGATGAAGATGTAGTCAAATACTTTGGAAAAAAAAATGTGTTTACCTATGCCCAACTTGATTTGAAATTTATGTAGTGAGCTACTGTAGTAAATTTGCAGTTAAAGTAGATTTCATCTCTGGTGGCTGTCAGAAACCGCCAAACTGGGTGAAAATCACTGACCAAAATGCTGACCTGCTCCAGTTTGTCAGAAGAATATTCTACAGCAAGTCCTGAAGAAAAAAAAAATGAACTTATTTTACAATGTTATGTAACTTTAAGTGCATTTGGGCATAGCTAAAACTTCTTTTTCTCACTTTTATTTGACTACAAAGTCGTCAAAAGGTACGTGGTTACAAATTTTGGGCACCCATGGGGAATTCCAACTTTTCCTTAGCCTAATACTTATCTAATAGACAGAGCAATCTTTCCATAGTTTTATGAACTTGTGGAGGTCCTCAGTTAGAGAAAGTTTATATAAAAGTTGACAGCACTTTTCCCTCAAAAATCATGCTAAGGCATGCGGAAAATGCTTGTAGATAACACTGGTCATTCCAAAATTTCTTTCTAGCTATGTCAAAATCTCGCACCTTGGGGACATATAGTTTCAAGAGAAACACGTTCTCCTGCGCAGTGACGGAGTTCTCTGTATGACCTCTTTGGATGGTCATGCTAAACAGCTGTCCAGTACAAAAAGTGGAGCTTGCACCGAACTAAAGGACCAAACAAGTAATTCCCGCCTGCCCCTGCGCAGGGAGGGCAGAGTCCGTTGTGATAAACGAGATTAATCTGACTTGTCCTCAGACCTCTAGGGCGGCAGCTGAATATTTTGTCCTGTCACTCCTTAAGTCAGCCAAGTAGCGAGAACGCCTAGAGGCAAATATGAGAGCAAACATGAGGACAAACTGCCAAATGGATGTCAAAGGGCTAAAACAGTTAATCGTGTAACAATATGCTTATTAAAAGAAGAACGGCAACACCAGCCCAATCGGTAAAAAAATAACTGCAAACTTGTCAAATTTGCAAATCAACTGGGAAAGGAGGAGGAGCTGTTAGTGAAACTTATTTGCAATCTTGGACAACCCTGTTCATCTACAATCGAACTCCTGTTGGACATGACTTCACCGAGAGACGAGGGACAGGCGTGATAGGTGAGGAAAGTCATGTCCGAGAGTAAGAATTGTTCCGTTTCTTCATAGGCCCACCAGCTCAGTCAAACTACGCTGAGTCAAACTACGCTACGCTACTTTATTGGTTGCGAGCTTGTGGGCCTGTTCAAAGGGAATCGAGCCTGCGGCTTGAGGGCTCGGGCTCAGCTTGAGTCCAGGGCTATTGTTGTCTTTTTTTTGACTTCCGGCGGAATTCGCTGAGGGAAAGGATCGACTCGCTGAGGGAAAGGATCGAAGAGACACAGGACGTCTGGGAGAGAAGATGGCCCAGATGAACCCCGGCGAAAAAGCCTGGGACAACAACAACAACAACAACGTCGTCTACTTGACCGAGGAGTACCAAAACAATCAACAAAAAGTCACGGCGGCGGCGTCCGCCGCAAAGCGGCCGCCTTCACCCAAACAGCTCATATGTCATCATGTGTTCTTGATCCCGAGGGATGGCCCGACGCCGACGCCTGGATCCTGGGACTGGCCGGAATACCCGGCGGACCGAGTCGTCATGGCGGATGTGGACAAGCCGCACCAGACGCTAGAAGTCGCGGCTTCCGACGAGATCAATCGATCTGTGGCCTCGACTCCATTCAGTTCCCCGCTGCCGTCCACTCCATCCAGGCGTAAGCGAGCGGCTGGCGGCGACCTCCGTGGGGGTGGCCGCGGGCGCGGAAGAGGGAGAAAGCGGCTGCATACTTCGAGTTCCAGCGACGGGATAATCATCGCCAGCGGAAACAGCAGCAACAAGGACGTCGACGTCAAAGAAGCTATCGCTGAGGAAGAAGAGCCTCCAACTTCCGAGACTCCAGAGGACAAGTCTGGGGAAGAGGAGGAGGAGTACGGCGCGGCAGAGATCATCCCCATGCCGCCTGCGATCAAGAGTCCGTCTTCATCGCCGTTGGTTGCTTCTTCCTCGTCATCGACGGCGTCCTCGATGACTTCTTCATCAAAGAAACCTCGGACGTGTTTCTCCGATTCCCAATGCTCGGCGATGCGCGCCGTCTTCAACCGAACTCCGTACCTCAACAGCCGCAGCAGAGCCGAATTAGCCAGGGCGCTCAACATCTCGGAGGAGACAATTGCGGTAAGAGGAAAAACTCGATCGACTTTTCCAGTACGCTTAGCCACTTCGGCACGCGACTGACACCATTCCAGTACTCAGTCTCAGTTTTATCTCAGACATTCTTCGTGTACTTAAAGCACGTACCGTAGAGGAAGCTAAGTGATACTCTGAGACGCGGTCGTGAAGAAGCAAAAGCTTCATTCAGCCTTCGCCACCCTCTACGCGTGGCGTGGTCCTGTAACAGCATCAGGACCGATCTCAAGATCCACTGGAAGATTGTGTCGTTGTTATCATACCTTAGGTACTCCAAGAGAACTCGCTGCACTCCTGGTGTCATTGACACTGTTCGTGAGAAAAAAATTTATAAAAGTGATTGGTTAGTCCGAGTCCAAGGGATGATGTCACGTCGCATTGATAAGTAGACTAACCCTTGAAGTACTCGAGGCGTCCCTGACTACTGCTGCAACGCGAATTCCTTCCACTTAGTTTTTCACTGCTTAGGTGAAGTACTCGTCTTCGTACTGTTGCTTGACCGAGCAGCGAATAAGATCAGTGTTGTTGTTGTCGTCCTAGGTGTGGTTCAAGAACCAGCGGTCGAAGCTGAAGAAGCAATTCCTGCCTCTCATCAACAAAGGAATTCCTTGCAAAATGGAAATTTGAAAACCAGTTGACTTCTCTTAAATTGCCCAATGAAGCGCAAAGGTCCAATCGTGCCCGAATCTCTACAGGAACGATACTGCGATACCACTATAATGTATGCTGTTCGCATCAGAAAATACACATTTGCTGAAAATACAGGGTGTTTTGTATCTTTCTTTCGTAAGCATCTACGAGGCGCATGCCAGCGCAACTGAGCGTTAGCTTTGAATCTTAGACATTGACTGGAGTTAGGATGAATACAGTTTTTCTATTGTTTAGTGTAACACATTTCGACAGCTTAGGGCATTTAACTACATTTAATTATATTCTCTGCTTAAGTACATTTTCCGTCGACATAGAGTCGCCATTATCAGTCTATAGAGGGTGTTGGGGAGAGCCGTTTGGGCGCACGAATGCATTCTTTTGTGCCGGAAAAGGAAGGCCAAAATCAATGGGCTTGAAGTAAGTAAATAATACATACTAATTGTGTGGCCATCATTTTTTGTCTCCTGTAAAATGACGGTTTCTGGACGAAGTCTTAAGTGAATTCGTAGCCATCGATTTGCTGCATTTTCGCAGCATTTGCCAGGCTATGCTTGGATTAGTTCTGTCCAAGCATGTTCCGGACAAGTAAAAGCCCCTCCACAACCTTTTCGTTAACCTCATAGAACTTCAACACATCCCGAGTGACCTAATCAGACAGCAAAAAGTCCCCAAAGCAGGCCCCGAAAAAGAAGACACCGTTGGAAAATGGTCACCCTGTAACGTCACAAAACATTTTTGGAGTGCATAGCAAATATCGAATTTGATAAATTAAGTGATAAAAGTGAAATTAAAGTGTCACCTTGAGTAGAGAATGATCGTCGTTGGTGATGCATGGTTACACCTTGATCTTGCTTGTCTTAGTGGCAAAGGCCGCAGGCGTCACGAGCGAGGGTTTCGAAGTCTCTAAAACTGATGGACTCATCCAGGTCAGCCTCAACGGTGATTTGTGGTTCGAGGAGCAAAATGGAATCACTGACATCTTCATGCAAAAGGTAATCGACATTTGCTTGGAACTGGTCTTTTGAAATTGCTTCTTTATAACTGTAAGCTTTTCCAAAGAGACCGAGGATATTCCGGGAATGAAAGATATGACCGAGCACTTACGGACGAAAAAGCTCCATTCGATGCACTTGCAGGACGACACCGTGTTTAGCAACTCTTCTGGGACTCTGTCGTTGGTGAACGAGAGCCAGATCAATGGGTCCGACGTCCTCGGGTCGTTCACGGGTAAAGAGATGACCTGGTCTCCCCTGGAAAACTTCTTCTTTACATCGTACCGCACCTACGTCACGCAAGACGGCGGAATCGCGGACGTAATCGTATTCAAGCAGGAGTTCAGGAACCAAGATCAAGTACGTATACGATCTCTCCGGGTATCCTTCATTTTCAGATCACTAGTAGAGTAGACTTTCAGTGCCACTGGGAAGCACACAACCTTCCGTTACATAACACATTTATGAAGGACAATACTTGATCTTTCCAGGACATCGAAGGCACGAGCTTGAGGGATCTCCCGAAGAGCAGAGCTCTCAACGAAATCTCTTCTTCCTACCCAAGCCTGGCCATCAACTCGGACGAAGGCCCGGAGGGGTTCTGGTCCTTTGGGGGGAGAATGGCGGGAACTCCCTGTATCTCCATTGGACCGTAAATATGTGCACGATTTATTTACCTTGATGCAAAACAGGCTTGTCTGAACTATGCTCGGGTATTTTACACCTGCATACTTTGGGCACGCACACCTTTGAAAGGTTAAAGCATTTCAGACTACACATGCTGGTTAAATAGATGCATATTCATATGCAAGCTTCCTGTAGGCTTACTCCGGATACAAACACAATAAGGGGAGGAAATTATGGCGGAGTTTTGGTCCTCTTCGACCGCTCTGGCGACCGCGTTGTCATCCTTAGCCCGCTCCAGAACTTCCTGGTAACAAACATGAGGCATCGTGTCAGCAGTAACATCAACGCGCTTGATTTCGGCCTCTTGGGGAGCGTGCAAAGGCTCGAGAGACCGGGAATCGTCTTGGAGACGGTGATAGTCTTCGGTGAGAGCTTCGACGATGCCTTCGACCGATGGGGGCAGGTCCTGAGGGCGTACAACGGCGGGAAACCTCAAATACAAGAGGACTTGATCAGCGAGTATCTCAGTAAGAAAAAGAAAATACGAAAAAAAGATTGATTATATACTATTGTACAGGATTTTCTCGGTTACAAGCCCCCCCTCAATTAGAAACCCCCTTCCAATAGAAATCGCCTTGTTACACAAATCCTGGTTTTACCTGTACGCCCAAGTGGGGAAGGTGTCAAGGATGAGGAGAAAACCATTGTTGGTGAGGGTATATGGGCGTTGAGATGGGGTCGCATCTAAAAGCCATGTCCCAAAGAAATTTTGAAAATGAAGTGATCCAAAGTGGACTCATTCCTTAGGGAACCTTTTCTCATACAAGACCCTGATGGAATAGAAGCCCCCCGGACAGACATTGGTCGCATATGTAAGCCCAGGGCATCTATTGTAGAAATTACATATTTGTGACAATCATGCTGCCTCCTCTGATACTCAGGCTACTGGACGGATAACGGAGGATTTTACTACTACAACCCGATGCCTGGATTGGATTTCGAGAAAACTTTTGTTAAGTTGAGTCAGGAGTTCTCGGCCATGGAGATCCCAGTGCAGTTCGCTGAAATTGACTCCTGGTTCTACCCAAAGGTAGAGAGTAGTACTAGACTGATTAAGGGAAGGTCTCCGTCGAGTCGTGCATGAGAGTATAAGAAATGCTGTACGTACTTAAATTTCTCTTCCCAGGACATCTTCGACGCAGTCAAAGATTGGTCCCCCAGGGAGGACGTCTTTCCCAGCGGGTTGGTCAGCCTGCAGGAGCAGACGGGATTTAGGATCATAGCGCACAATCGCTTCTGGTCCAGGTTCAACGTGTACGACGTCAACAACGGGGGAAAGTACGAATTCATAAGGGGTGAGACTTTAGTCACCTTTCAAGTCCGTCAACTTTTGACGCCATCTCTGCTCTACGTGACCAACTGTTTACAGTAATCTTTCCGTAGAGATCTTCTCTATTCCCCAAGATGAGTCCTTTTGGGTGGACCTGTTCCAAAATGCGACCGAATGGGACCTGGTCCTCTATTTCCAGGACTGGCAAGACTTCCAGTACGTCTTCATGAGTGAGACCTTGACCGACACTGATGTAGCTGCGACGTGGCTGCGCCAAATGGCGCTTGGTGCTTCTCGTGCTGGCATTCAGGTGCACTAATAAACAAGGCTTTGAACTGTCTCCACTGCCTCCACTGCTAAGTTTTTATCAGTCTTAACCCATGGTGTCATATTCCAGATTCAGTACTGTATGACCCTGCCCAAGGAGCTGTTGCAGAGCGTCGAGGCCGACAGCGTGACCAGGATTAGGGTCTCGGAGGACTATCTGCTGATAGAGGTTTGCCTCGCATACCATACAGTACTTACGGTTTGTTCTCGTGATCACATTTGGCCACAGTACTCACCACAGACCAAGGAGATATTTCATTTAACTTTCGCTCAGCACATTTGCCTGTGAGTCTGTTCGGGGTTTTTCAACCGTTGGTGTGTCACGACAACCGCAATTGTCCAAGACGCTGATGTTTCAGCATAATTGGCGCATCGGTTTGACGTCGCACGTGACCCATGCACTGGGTGTGAGGCCGTTCAAGGATGTCTTCTGGACGAGCTCTCGAAATCCGGGAAACAACTTCTACTACGACTGCATGGAGATCGGGCTGGAGGTGGACAACGCGCCATGGCCACTCAACTACAGATACGTAGGAAAGCTTAACGTCACAGGTGTGTGAAGGTCTTACAAACTCAAGAATTAGTAATTAGCCAACTGTCCCAGTACGCAGTTACGTTTGACTCACCCTGTACGTATCCATGTTTCAAGACACTGGCAAAACCTGTCTTTACTGGCACGACCTTGGTCTGAGTTTCGAGTTCCCCTTCGACGGCCTGGTCGAGAACTACTGTAGAAATTCAGTGAATCTCCTGGTGGGCAACGGGCGCCCAATGTGCTTTGTGGAGAGGACTGACTGTGATAACTACCGCGAGTGGACATGGGAGAACTGCGACGTCCCAGTGTGCGATCGGGTAAGCAATGGCTGGTTTGCGGCATACTGGCACTTTTGGTAATGGCACACTGTATCTAAATTTTATTACACTAAAAAGTTCTAAATTTCCATTAACAATTTTTTGGCCATAGTGACAAGTTTAATAATTTGCCTTTTCTGTTAAACAGAATTGCACACGTGACACGTCTGCCGTCAATGAGACGCTTCCCTACTGCGAAGAGTTTATTGAGCCAAACCCAGACCTGCAGGCGGCCGTCTCTGTGTTATCCACGGCAGGCGTCGGGTTTGGCGACGCCATCGAGAACATTAACAAGGACGTTTTGGCCAGGACTTGCAGAATGGAGGACGGAAAGATCCTCTCGGTGGATAAACCCGCCAGAGCAGCACCTGTGCAGGTAAGAACCGCGTCACTTCATATGCAAAAAGGAATGTTTTTTCAAACGGGTATAAACGATTTGCAGATTCTTGAGATGGCTTTCGGAGGCCGCGCTAACCCAGCGGACCCGACCTCCTCGTACGGGGAGATCTGGAGCTCCCAGGTGACCTTGGACGACTGGACATTTGGGGTTTTACTGGTGGCGGAGAACAAAATCACTCGAATGGTTACGACCTCCGATTTGGGCCTGTCCTTGGCTCCTTCTCCTCAACTCTACCTCGTACATGCCTTTTACGACAATCAGACTTTTAACGTCATTGACTCCGCCACGGCCTCGGAGCTGTTGCCTGAGCAGCAGCAACAGCAGTTCGACTTGTTCTACTTCTCGCCCCTGTGGAGTTCTGCTGATGAGACCATTAAGGTAGCGCAAGGCAATTTATTGAGCTTTATCGGTATCCTTGCTTATTCTCCATGTCTGCACCGGTAAGGTCGCTCTTCTGGGGGAGTCCGACAAGTACGTTCCCTTCTCGAGATCCAGGTTCCGCCTCGTCAGTTTTGAGAGCAACGTCTTGCGCTTGGAGACCTCGGGGGTCGTCGACGTGAGGGTTGCGTTCGTTTACAGCGACAGCGTCGAAATTTTGACCATGAGTTGCGCTGTCGAAGGCGGAGACGTCGCTGTCTACAGCGTTGACGCCCTTGCCCGCAGTTACACCTGCAATGAGGAAGACGAAAACTTGGGAAACAAAGTTGCTGCGAGCGGCCTCCTAATGATGGCCTTGCTTGCACTTACATATTAATAAAGGTTGTAATGACTGACTGCAGTTACAATTATTAGAATACTAGCGCTTTCGCGCTACCCACTTTATTGGGTAGAAGGAATTAAAAGTGCCATCTGTGTGTCTGTGTCTCTGACGAAAATCAGCCGCAAAAATCACCAGCCGCGAAAATGACAAAAATCAGCCGCCGGATTCAGCCGCGGGCAAACAGAGACACAGGCACAAGTAGGTGCACCTCCCACTTTGTTGGGGAGGAATCAATGCACCATGCATGAGTGTGTCTGTCTGTTTGTCCGTCTATCTGTACGATGAAAATGATGGAAATCAGCCGCCAAGATCACCAGCCGCAAAAAAGAGTCAGAGTCAGCCGCGAAAACGGCGAAAATCAGCCGCCAAGACCAGCCGTGGACAGACATACACACACTGCCAAGATCAGCTGCAAAGATCACCAGCCGCCAATGATAAAAAACAGCCGCCGCAAAGATAAAAATCTGCCACAAATGACAAAGATCAGCCGCAAATGACGAAATCAGCCGCGAGAAGGCAGAAACCAGCCGCGGACAGACGCACGTACATAAGGGCCTGTCCTTTTACATATGTGCAGATATGCACCGGGTGATGCAAAGGATGAAAAGAGTTTTTGGCTCGGACTCGCGGGGCTCGAGCCTTTTTTTTTGGGGGGGGGGGGGGGGGGTTTGTTAGAATTTATTATTTGCTGTGTTATAAAATAGTGACCGATTTTGCTTAAAAACAAAATGATAAAAAAATGCATTTTAAAGCGCGAGGGGGAAAAAAACGGCCAAGGAAAACTTGGG
>JAAUXU010075968.1_pt1 | contig 15510 bp, 9 predicted proteins | sample 7278151 | NCBI WGS metagenome assembly JAAUXU01 (sample SAMN14350113, study PRJNA611818) | marine sediment metagenome | isolation source: surface marine sediment (1.8m) | place: French Polynesia: Moorea | collected 2018-08 | reverse complement strand
TGAGGTAGGGGGAACCCCGCTCTTCAAACAGGGCCATCAGTTCCTTCAGGAGTGCAGAAGTCACATCATAACTTCCTTAATACTGCAGCTACATAAAATCTACTCACATCGTTCGAAAGTTTGAGACTTGAGCAGTTTAGTGTCAGCTTCACTTTTGACGATATTCTATACCACAGGCAGCGCTGGCAAATAATAATTCGTGCCAGTCTGACACATCAGTACAGAAGATAAAAGTATTAAAGATGGCGTCTTTAGTATTCTTTTTCATCCATAGTAAAGACAGTAAGTTTGTTTGTCGGAACAGATTGGACTGACTCGGAGGGTGGAGTGGGAGAGGCCCAACCTGGGGGGGAGCAGGCAAAAATTAGATTTTTTTTTCAAAATTTGCCGCCGAAATCGCATGGATAATGTTGTTCTAGGCATTTCAGAGCAGGGGGGGGGTCCTCATTTCTGCTCGCCCCTGTATCTCATGCTGACTTTGGGTTAAATAACCACGTTGAGCGTTCAGAAAAAGTTAGCTGCACCGAAAAAGTGCAAGGTACTTTGTTCACGTCCTTGCTCAGCTGACAACTCTGTGGGCTTGGATACAGGGTGATGCACAGAGACATTAGACATTGCTGTCACATCACTGCCTTTCAATAGAACTTTCCGGCGCTAAGAAAGTTGTCTAAAAGGCTCGAAAAGCCGATAACTTTCTGTACGTGTGCGAAAATGAATAACCTTTTCTCATGCCAGGGAGCAACGAGTGACTCACGTGATGGTGTTCATCTTCATCGGACTGTCAGCGTTCATGGCGCCGGTGCTTGGTCTGATCCCAATGCCGGTCCTGTTCGGAGTCTTCCTGTATATGGGTATGGCCTCGCTCGATGGGATCCAGTTCTTCGACAGACTCAAGTTGGTCTTCATGCCCAAGAAGTACCAGCCTGACCTTCCCTACCTGAGGCGAGTCCCCTTGGCCAGGGTCCACCTGTTCACTGGCATCCAGGCTCTCTGCTGCACTGTTCTCTGGATTGTCAAGGACATTAAGGAAACGTCCATACTCTTCCCAGTCATGGCAAGTAATTTTATTGATAATGGGCCCAACAGGCCTTCAGTAGGCCTGTGGAATGAAAAGAACTTTGCAACCCCCTAAGACCATTAAAGCCCGTTGAGCAACCATGGATAAAACCTAGTGAGCTCACTTCTTTACAAAACCTGCAGAATCATCGAGAAAGCCTTTTCAAAAGAGGCCTTTCTGCATACACCGTGTCTCTTTTGAAAACGTAATTTTTGATATTTCAAAACTTTGTTTATGGACGTGATCACTGTCAAAGTGCCAAAATCTTGGGATGAAGAGATCAGACGGATGCTGCAACAAAGACTATTTCTTCCAAAAAAATAAGTAGGACTTTTTTTCACGCGCGCATTTTCCGAGGGGAGGGGAGGCCGTTCTTCAAAAACGGCCTTTCTGACCCGACCGAAAATGCGTAAGTGAAAAAAAGGTCCTTATTTTTTTCGAAGATGGGATTTTCTTTGAAAAATCCACTTTTTCAAGTGCAAAACTAAGTAAAAAGTTACTTTTTTTTCACGCAGTTTTGCTTTAGAAAAAAATGGATTCTTCAAAGAAAAAGTAATCGTTGCATCCGTCGTCTTCTGAAATGAAAAATTTATCATAGTGTCACTGGGGGAGTAAAAGAACATATCCAGATCTAAAAAAAATGAAATATTTTCAGAAAACTTTAACTCCAAGTAGAACAGTTAAGTTTAGGAGCCGCCTAAAGGTGAATCATTTGCACGTAAAACCTAAGTAATTCGGTCATCGAGAAAAAGGTACATTTATAATGACGAAAAATCGTTGCTAGCATCCCGCCCTTAACCCCTTGTTTGTAGCTGGTGGTCATGATCGGCGTCAGGAAGCTGCTCGAGTACCGCTTCTCTAAGGCCGAGCTGATGATCTTGGACGACATCTTCCCTTCCTTCAAACGCTCTGCTCAGCTCGACGAGGAAGACAGGAAGAGCAACAGGGTGAGGAAGAAAGTAGATTTAAGTTTTTTGGCCTTCATTTGTAGAGTTGTTGACTGAGGATTCAAGAAAAAGGAGAAATAGTTACTGCCACAGCTGAAATTGTAATGTTCGAGGACTTTATAACTATAAAAAGAATTTGAGATCCAAAGGCAGGGTAGTGAAAATCAGCTGCGCGCCTTAACGTTCCAGGAGGCCGACACCGTGAGCCTCCGCTTGGCAGACGGAGCGCTGGAGGTCCCCATGTCCAACGGGAAGGTGATCAAGATCCCTGTCAATCCCGTCAACATCACCGAGGAAATGGACAAGAGTGGCCTCTGGAAGAGTATGGAGGGAAGTGTCGTCACCTTGGAGCATGAGAAGCAGTAAGTCACAAAGATTTAGTACAGGGTGAGCCCAAAGTAGTCACCTGAGAGACAGCAAGCCACACCTTGATCTACATGATAAAGGCTGTGATACAGGGTTAGCCCAAAGTGAGCAGGCAGGGCGAGTCCACGGGAAGATTGTTGTGGGTTTGACTTTTTTGACCACGACTTTCGAAAATCAAGTCTAGTGCCATTTTTCTCTCTGAACACCCAGTGCTTTTCTTTTTGGTTCCAGTCACAGACGACATCGTAGTAAAAAGAGACATAAAGGAAACAGACACAAGAATCGGGAAAAGGTCGAGGAAGTTGATGAAGAAGACGATGATGACGAAGGTCTGAGCATGAAGCCTTTAGAATCCTGCAACGCCGCATTCGTCTGACAGTTTATTCCGCACATTAATGACTGACTCATTGAGACTTTATATTGATATAGTAATAAGCATTTGCATGACGTTTCGATTGAAAATATACAGTGTTATGTTATGCATGATGTTCCCAGTAGAGACATGGTCGAGTGCCAGGCAGTGCCAAGACTTTGCTCTTGGAGCTGTGCCACAATGGTGCTGCATGCGTGGGTCGAGGGCACTGTGATCGCTCAGTACAAAACGTATCATACAATGTAGACCTGTTTTTCTCCACATGCTAAATAAGGGAGCTTTCAAGCATGTCCTAAGAAGCTGTCAGTGAGTGAATGTGAAGAGTGTCAACTTTGGACATGATGACCCCGAGTGCGGACAAGTGGCCAAAATTGTGGTCCGGACACCACCGGAGATCCTCCCAACGTCACGTCCTCTGGTCTTGCCCGGAGCTGTTTGTGAGAGAGCTGACGCTGCACTGCCTGCCACGCCCCTACCAACGCTTAATTCACCGCATTTCTTGAGCTTTTTCCGCCATCTCCAAGCTCCTCGACCTGTCCAGCCAGAGGCTGCTGATGTCAATTCTCTGACATGCGCGCGCTCGTCTTGTTCACGCTTGTGATGACCAACATGCGCTGTAAGAGGCAATATTGGCAATATCTTGCCTGGCAAGATCCCCGCAGAAATTATGAGAATGTTCACGAAACCTTTCCCACTGATGTAAAGGTGTTATGATGTCACTACTGTAACAGGGTTGCTTTTGCCAGCTTTATTTATTCATAAACATTGCCGGTTGCTTCTTCACGAGTGCATGTAGTTCAACGCTTCTATCAGCCTCCTACTTTAAGACTGCGGCAGCATTCAGCCAAAGAGATCAGTGTCGATAATCACTGTCCATGCTTCGCCTTTCACTGATAAAAACACACTGTTATTGCTACCCAATGTCCCTCCGCACCTGTAAATGCTTAATAACTTCAAGAACAAGAGCAAGAGTAAGGATACTGGAAAGCAGTACCAACATATGCATTTGGGCTAGTTCGAAAATGTCAATTTTAGTATTTTTGGGTAGATAATTGGCTTCAGACACTCTTGTAGCTGGTCCAATAATTCTTTTTAACTCAAAGTTTAATAACGTACTATACGCTTCTTTTTTTAGCCATAACTTTTGACTATATTGAGCGCCAGAAGTGGTTTAAAACTCTATGAAAGGCTAAGAAGCTCTTCCAAAACTGAAGTGATATGTACTTTATGCTCTAGGTCCCCTCTTTTTTCATAATATGGGATCGAAGTTATGCAATGCAGCAGAATTTACTACATAAAAGTTTGACTGTGTATTGTGAACGAGTCAGTGGCCTCTAGCTCACACTCGACTTGACTAGAAACATTTATATTATGTTTCTACTGTCACATTGTACAAGACGCTAAAAGAATATTGAGAACGCTTGCATTACTTCATATTGGGCTATACTGTAAATAAATCGAAGAGTTGCGATGCGTCATGGAACTAGCATGATGTTTGCATGGCACCATGTCCCACGTGAGAAGGTTTCATGTGTCAGATTCAGGTCTGCCAGCCGACAGTTATTCATTTTTACACACAATACACAGCAACTAATATTTTGTAAGGTTGATCCAATGGTTGCACGATGTCGAACCTCGAAAATCTGTGACGTAACACTACAAATCAAGGCCAACATTTCTTATTTCCCCCCCTCTTCTTTCAGTGTGGAGCGGAGAACGTGGACAAGTACAAGATCATCACCTAATTCATCCTTCGCTACCTCGCTTGCCAAAGTCCGACTTCTCGTTGAGAGCATTTCGGAAAGTTCTGCCGCGTTCGAATGTTCAGCTCGAGGCTAAACAGAAAGAAAAACTTGTTCCAACAAAAACGTGCTCAAAGATGAGCCTCCCAAAAATTGTCTGGGAATTCCGGCTACTTCTAATTCACAATTTCCGTTAGTTTTTAAGCAGAGTGGGAAAGAGCGAGAAAGGAAAAACTTTCCTCCTTCCTCCATTCAATGTTCGGTGCGGTGCTGACAGCGCTCGGGTCTTCTGCACGCAGGGGGTGTCCGGGCGTGAGCAGCCGGACCCCGCCTTGACCGGTTACGAGTGTGACCCGGACGTGAAGAAGAACCGGAAGGGGCAACAGCTGCTGCCTTTCGGAAAGTGTGTGGAAAGGCTGAGACAATTTAGGGTCGCGGAAATTAGGAGAAAGACATTCAGGATTTAGAAGTGGGCGAAGTTGGACTGGCAGAAGTCGCAGATCTTACTACATCAGCTGATGTTCCATAGAAAAGGAAGGTGAACATCATTCAGTCGCACAGAAGGATCGCACTTATAAAGAAAGTCTTCTTGGTTCCCTCGGAACGTTTTTCACTCAACGCCCGCTCAGCCATGCTGTGTCTACCCGGTAATCCGGGTTTCCGAGTACTCGGAGCTATGCTCACTATTGGACAACCATCACCGAGGTAATAACACACTGCTCAAAATGAGCCATGCAATAAACTTATAACCTATGAGCCTTAATTTCTTAAAAAGCCCCCATCCAAACATTGAAGTGAGCTGTGTGCAGAGCAGTGGTTGAGTCAACTTGTTCGATGAATAGTAAATCAAGAAAGGACATCCGTGTGCTTGTCATAAGGTTCTAAAGCATGTAAATGCGGCCATCAAGAGGTAGAAGCGTGTAAATTTCTTCGTTAGGAGTTTTAGAAGTGTAACTTTTAGGAAGTTCCAAAGTGCATAACACTTGGTGTTGGCAGGTTTCAACGGGTGCAAATGTCTTAGCTGTGCGTCAGTGTGAGAGTAGAGAGACATGAGCAGTGCAGGCTGTGCAGCGCAGTGCGCGGGAAGCCAGGAGAACCGTGCACATCGGATACTCGAGTAGCACAAGGGATGTTACCCTGCCCATCCCTACACAGCCCCAGCGCACCCCGTTTTTCTGGCCCACCGATCAGCCGAGCGATCAGTGCTACCGGTGATTGCACCTCGGGGAAGAAGTTTGGATGCCGGCAAACACATGGGGATTTTTTGCGTCTCCCCCCCCCCCCTAAGGAGCTGAATTTCATCGTCGGTTTTCTCTTTTTTCTTCAGGGAGGCCTGAAAGAGCAGGCGAACAACATCCGTGAGCTGACGCGTCCCCTGTGGTTGTTCAGGCAGTTCAGGCCTTCTCCCACCGCCGGTGTCCAGTCACAATGCCGAAAGGCTGCGGGTCGGGCAGGCCAGGGGGCGGCCTCGGATGCCGAGCCGGAAGGACTCGATATCCACGCACTGCTGGAGTCGTGGAGACCGTCAGAGGACAGATGAATAATATTTCTCCTGGTGTTCAGCTGAGAATAAAATTCCTTTCTTTCACTCGATACATTCTTGTCATGGTTTTTTTCCCGTAAAATCGGGCATATAAAATGCCTGCATATTCTATCTTCACTAAAAAAAAAGTTGTGAAAAAAAGAACTTTTCACGATTTCTCCTTTTTAGGCACTTTTTTTTTGAAAGCCAGAAAATATTCTGTCATCAATGTATCGTGAAGGTCATATATTGTGAAGCCTCTGTGGGCTCTCAAAACAGATGACAAAGGTAGGTAGAGTGATACACATATTGACTGACCTCTTCGTCAGTCAATACGCGTATTGAAGAAGCTCTTAATACAATGGCTGACACTCACGGAGAAGTCAGTCATGACTGTCAAAATGTAATAACCGTGTTAGCACAAGTTGTCAGAGCAGCTCTTTGTACAGTTGCATTTATAGAAGCCCTGACCTGAATTCGTCATTGACTAAGCTCTTTGCCAGGACGCGTATTGACGGTAACACATATTGTACTACATGTTCCCTTAACGTATAGTGAATAACTGAACCATTTAATTCAGCATAAAGCACTCCTGGAATTGGGTACTTTAATCGAGACTATTTAGTGTTTTCCTTCTACGACAACCGACGTCATGCCATCAAAATGGAGGCCGTCATAGAGGCCATTTTCAGTGAGTCATCGCAAGAACACTGTGCACTGATGACACAGGCAAGTGTTCCTTGAACATTACGGTCCATCAACAGCAAGCGAGACTATTGGTGACCCGGGACTTGACACCAGGACGCAAGAACGAAGGGAGTAAAAGCTGCCATGTCAATGTAACCAGGACGTGACCTCTAGGAGGCCAGAGAGATCAAAGGCAGAAAGATCAACCAGGAACTCTGGGATTGATCGTGGAATCTATGTTACACAAGATTTTCTTGGTACTCCCTGTCAAATTCTGTGTAATGAACATCAATTCAAGTTGTTTGCATGTTTGCTTTCGCATAACAGGGATGCACAAAAGTTCGTTTACACTTCAGCGAGGCTGTATCTGAGCTTGTATGGCACCCAGAGAGACCTGTATGGATTCAGGTGATTGAGCAACTTCTCAGAATTCTTGGGTTCCAATCCCGATGTCTTCCGAACAAGAAGAGGAGGAGGAGGGAAATGAATTTTAAAAGTTGTTCAATCAAACAAGATGCTTCAAATGTTCACCATTTTCGTTCAGGCATAGTCTAGCCCTTGGCAAAGTTGCATAAAACATCTTCTGACGAGTTCCCCAACTTGATTCAAGGTGTTGAATCTCCCCTAATGAAGGCTTCAAGTTGTTCAAGAGTATCAGAGCTTCTCGTGAAAACATTGTTCTTCATCATCCCCCGATGGAGAAGTCAAAATTTCAACTTACTCGAGGAAAATTGCCAAATTTGGGCATCAGAACCAGAGTACCAGGTCCAAATTGGTATCAAAAGAATTCTAAGAAGTTGCCCTGTCATTCTTATTTTCTGCAGACTTTTAGCAGGTGTCATCCAAGCCGAGATATAGCCTTGCGGAAGTGTAAACGGACTTTTGGGCATCCTTGTACTTTACCTACAACTGTAATATAACCAAGAAGAGCTTGGGATCTTTCAATGCAGCTCTCATTTGAGAGCAGCTCTTATTTCACTATTTGACTCATTCTCACTCATTTGACTATTCACTCATTGCCTATGATGTCTCCAACTTGACCAAGTCTCTTTTGGACCCCCGGGCCAGGAAGATCCAAGGGCTGGCAAAAGTGCCATTTACTGGTTCTGCTGCTTTGTTCACTCTGTCATCGAGTCTTCCATATTTGCCCAGATTTGCCATTTTTCATAAAAAAAAATTGCTCAATTTGTCCGACATGTGCATTTTTAAAGTGAGACCTCAGCTCAAAAAACATGATTAAAGTGGCAATATTTCATGCACTGTCATTTTTTTTGTCAGCAGAAGAAATATCTGTAATGTGAGATATCTTCACATTGAGACTTGACTGGATCTACTTTATATGCTCATTTAACATTTGCAATTTGATGCCAGTTCTGAACTGATGGAATTTTTTGGTCTCTTTGGCTCTGGGGAGCTCAAACAGTCCTCCCCCAAACCTCATCGATCCCCCCCCCCCCCGTCTCAAGGAGGACCCGAAACCGCTGTAACTTGACTCAAAATATACTGTGAAGCCGAATCAATCCCTTCTGAGCTCTACTTCCCCTCTGGTCATGAACAACCGAAGAGTACAATCGGTTCGGCCTCTAACCTGCCTTTTCGGTCGGAGTGCTAAAATATTGGAGTCTTACGTCAGCCGACATCCGACTTGACAACCCAACTTTACCTAAGTGATGTCAACTCTCGTAGGACTCCATTCTTTAGTGAAGCCATTTCGGTCAGCTGCCACTTCAGTCAGCTGCCTTTTCGGTCAGCTGACTTTTCGGTCCTGTTGGGTTCGGCGTCGTGACACGACCACTTCCCCCCTCTCTTTCTCTTTTTTCTCGGCGAAAAGAAACACGAGTCGTTTGTTTTATTTCTCTTAGGCACTTTCGTGTTGTGTTTGCAGTTACGACTTGTTGTTGTTTGCCGCTCTGGGCCTGTTTTCCTCTAGTTTCCATTGTCGAAAAAAACACGTCCTCGCATCCCCGAAAAAGTTGCTCGCCTTTGTCGCATCAAAAGGTCTCGAAGTCCACCCACCTGCGAAATTCACATATGTCTGTCCGTCTGTCCGTGACTAATGTAACCGAGGCGATGCCACACGTGTGTGGAAGAACACATGCCATCAACGCCTTTCTTCGGGGCTTTGGCTGGTGCGATCAGCATTAGAATTCATGTCGACACCTTCGCATAATATGATTTCTCTCCCTCCTCTTAGAAGTAGTTATGCGAGACATGACCCATGGCCTTGATTTCCCCAGGGGGAAGGAGAAGAAGCTTCCCCACGTAGTTGTAGCAGTGCACAATGCATTCTCAGAGCACCATTGATCACCCAGGGAGCTGTTCCAACGTCCTCCCTCACTGTCGAACTCATTTTCTATGAGGAAGGAGGAGAAGAGTCCTCCGTCGCCGTATTTGCATGCGTTTTTGCACGTGTCCGCATCTTCACTTGGGAGAGGACGGGCGACGGACGTCGAGACAGCTGACCCGGGCGGAGAGGGACAATCAAGGACGGTTATGCGAATCCGCATAACTTAACCTGACTCGTTTTTCGTACGTTCAACCCATTGTTTCATAACAGGAAGTCTTCAACAGAAGCGAAAGTCATCGCCCAAAAGTAATCTTCTACGCTGCAGTAAAAAGAAATCGAGTTTACTTACAGTGAAGTCATCGGTTAATGCGTTCAGCCGCTTTTTGCGTCAAACAATCCCGTTCATTTTGCCTTTAAGTACCTCCTTTACTAATGGCGTCACTTGGCCTAATGGGTGAGGCTATTTTGCATGGTCCCCAGAGTGACGCATTCACGGCAGCTCAGTGTTGTAACTTCTTGGCTTCAGTCACCAGCGCTGCCTTAAAAAAACATAATTTTGTCCAAATGTGCAGAAAACAACTTAAACTCCAGAGGCCTCAAGCTTTCTAACGCTGTAGAGAGCATCTACGTAGCCGCTAAACTAACAAAGTTACGAAGGGGTCACTTTGGTGCGGAAGTCAAGGTCCCTCAGTGATGGTGTGAAAAATCAAGCGTATGTAGCAATTTTTTGTGTGTTTATCGCCGGCACTGTCTTAGATACGCAATTTCGCCCAAGGTCCACAAAATAACTTAAATGCCTAAGGCTTTTCGACGGTGTTGAGAGTGTCCACACTGCAGCAATATTAAAAGTTACGTGTTTATTCTCTTCCGTTCGGTCCTTGTTATAAATTTTTCCACACGCATACATGAATGAAGAACATCTACAAGAAATTTTAAACACAAGATATTCACACTGCTGAAAAAGTAATTAGGTAAAAAAGTAACAAGGAAACTGTTAGCGGGAAGTTATTCCTTGTATTCCTGTGAGTCAAACAAGCCTAATAATAAAATGTTTGGATGGGGACTTTTTAAGAAATTAGGACTTGAAGGATATAAGCATTAAAAAAGTCCAAACATTGTGAGATAGCAAACAGTTTTATTTGCTTCAAAACAAGTATATTTACAAAAAGCATGACTTCAAGTTTGAAGGTGATGCAGTCACAAATAGGTTTTAATTAATGCTAACCTATATAAGCAGTAAATAAAGTCTCAGATATCAAGGATGACGCAAAAACAATTTTTTAACATGATTGTACATTGTACCATATACCATAGCTCTGCCAAGCTTTGAAAGTTGACCCATACAAAACTTAAATAATAATAGACTTGTTTTGCTCACAGGAACACATGGAACAACCTCCCACTAACAGTTTTCTTGTTAATTTTTTATATAGTTAACTAGCAGATCTGACCCGCTTCGTTGGTAGTTCCAATGAAGCCCCCAAGTATAAAGTCCCTGCCTCTGTGGTCCCCCGCCTCTGTGGTCCCTGCCTCTGTAGTCCCTGCCTCTGTAGTCCCCCACCTCTGTAGTCCCCCACCTCTGTAGTCCCCCACCTCTGTAGTCCCCCACCTCTGTATTTCCCTGCCTCTGCAGTCCCCTCCTCTGTAGTCACCATAGCCTGACGGACAGTCAGACAACCACTCACCCACACTATAGATGGCAGCGGGTCCAGCTTTCAAGTACCAGGAAGAGACAGTTTGACTTGGCTTAGGCAGGCAGGCAGACAAACAGACTCACAGACAGACTATATAAAGTCCTAGCGCTTTATATATAAGATGACTAATTTTGAGCACTTCGAACGTTAAAGTCTGCTAATCTGCTGAAAGGTGATCACTCTTGGAGGACACTTTATCTTAACTCTGTATATCAAGGTATGACTGCATATCATTTTCATGCCCGAACTTTTACTTTCGGAATGCACAGGACGTCTCATTGAAACTTTCTGACTGACTTTAAGTTAATGCAGTCACTACCCTCAGCACGTGATATGAGTCATGGTCAAAATGTCTCACTTGCTTTGTATCAATGTGTAACCAAACTTTATTATGCACAATGGTGAAGAACTTTCAGTTTCGATTGCAGGCTTCAATTTCTGCCACGTTCTGACTTTTAACTGGACGCCTCATAGAAAAAAATCATTTTAAAAAATATGTCAAGATAGGAACAGTGTCAGCTAAACAGGGACAACCCGTACGTGAAAATGCGTTGTCACTGTTAGTGCTCGCGTTTAACGCACCTCATTTTGCCCCAGTCAAACAATAAATCTACCGCGGGTGTAATAAATTGAAACTTGTAGTCATACTCGAGATCAGCTTACTATTTATGATCCTCTGCAGCAACCTACAACGTATATGCTAGCATGCATTACTGCAAACGACAGTTGGCGGCAGATTCTAGGCCTTGCTGGCAGGGCCTGGCCGTGCGGGGAATTTTTCGGCTGCAGCAAGCAAATACTGGCCAATGTTGGAACGGCCTGGTCGGTGAAGAAGCTCCAACATTTGTTGACTAGGCCTAGTGGATAGGCCTTGTTTACCCATTGCTATTAATAGTTCTTCTGCGAGGAGTTGCAAGCACAGCCCAGGAAGTTTGGGGAGGCATGAAATAGACAAGGGCTGTCAATGAAAGGACACTTTTACAGATTTTGAATTCTGAGTAAAACAGATGTTCATGACGTTCAACATGCGAACTTACTTGTGATGTGATTCTGTTGTTGCAGCATGAGTTTGTAGTTGACGCCATTCTTCTTGCAGTGGCAGCTCTTGTTGCCCCACTGAGGCGGTGACCCCTGGCCACCAAAAGTGGCCACTAGTTTCACTACTTGGGACTGTCCTTGGCCTCCTCCATGGTCAAGTGCTGCTCTTTATGAAAAAAGAATTGAGATAGGAGGTCGAGTCAAGGGCACCGGGCTCAGCCAAGACGATGGTGCCAGCCTTTTCCGGTTCAGAGGTCCTTGGAACAACACCTGAGATGTTGAAAAGGTCATCCTTGGAGCAGTCAAGCTGTGGGATCCGGACCAGTACATTGATGCCTACCTTTACTTTTGTCTGACTTGAGGTGCTTCAGTGACCTGTCCAGCATCTTGTCTGTGTTTATGGTGGCCTCCCCCCTCCCCGTAACTCTGACTTTGGCACAACCTGTTCAGGTCATCCTCAGTCTCAATGGTGCACCAGACAGCCTTGGTTTAGCTCAAGCTAGACTAGTGCGGCAAACTAAAGGCAAACGCACCTCATGGCGCAACATTCCAATGTCTCTGTTGAGCACAGTGTTCCTCTGCAATTACACCATGGGGAGCATGGCCGCCCGCTTGTTGATCCCGTTCTTTGACCATGGCCTCCACATTCCCTTTGTACCTCTCGCCTGGCCCCTGAGTGGACAGCCTCCATGCCCTTCTTGGACAATTTTCAGGTCTGGCCAAAGATCTTAAGCTCTGGCACTGTGGCAGTGACAAATTTGCAGCCATTGACACTTTGGAATATGTTTGTTTCGCCAAAGGAGCTGACTGCATCCACAAAAATAGCAGCTTACGTCAGATTGGCCATTTTGCGATCATGTAATTCGTTTGTACCATGGAGGTCCCGAAAATGGTACATTTCTTGCATTTGGCACGAGTGGCAGTTCAAAAACACCTGGCTGATGCAGCCCTGGAGTGTTGCTGCCTGAGGGAGGCTCGATGCCAGCAACGAGGACTGCAGTGACCTCAAAGCGTTTGCAAAATGTTACGTTGCCAAATGCACACGTCGTGTTTGACGTCAGATTGTCCATTTTGATCACTTGATGTTGGCCACTCCAAGCCACAGTTGTCGGTGGTTGGGTTTATTCAGCAGCGCCACCGGTGTCCAGACCTCGACCTGACCACCCGCGTGGTCAGTACATAAGGAAATTGGAAAAGTGGTTCCTCTCTGGACCTCCAATATGCAAAATGGACAGTCTGACGTAATCTACTTGTGTACTGATAGGGCAGCAAAACCCTTTCGACACGTCTTATGTATTGACAGTGGAGGTCACGACTCCCAGGGCGCTACTTAAAAAAAACCTATAAAAAATACGCACCAATTTGCGTAGTCAAACACACAAAACTGTAGCGGGATTGGTGCAATTAGGGTGAATGAACAATGATTGCAAAATGGACGATCTGAGGTCGAACACAGTTCGTGCATTTGGCCAAAGTAGCCTTTTACGGACACTTCGAGGTCGCCGCCGCTGTTGCAGCCCCCGGGCCTCCCTCGGGCAGCAACACTCGAGTGCTGCAGTGACCTCAAAGTGTGCCTACACATGCTGCTTGGCCACGAGCACCTCATGCACAAGCAGCCACGACTGTCACGGCCACAGAGAGGCTCCAGTGTCTACCCACGACGTCTTGGACACAGTGGCCATAGGCCACAACATACGCGGACAAACCACGAAACCCTCCACATTAGTCGGGCTCCAGTTGAGGCTCAACAGCTCCGAGTGCTGCTCGTGTGCGTCTGCTCTGCTCCGCTGACCACTGACTGTGGTTGTGGGACTCTTTCTAAATGTAACTAGACATTTTCCATAGCATCATATCGATACGATCATTCCGCGACCACAGCGTTCGTCGACTTCTTCATCGCCATCGATCTCAGTGTTGTTGCGGCCGTCGCACATCTCCGCTGCTTTTTTCTTCACACACGAGATGATTGAGGCCTGTCGATGGTTTTGTCCGCACACCACCAATGAGTTGGCAACAGCTGAGCGGGACTCTCAGTCCGTGAGCCCCACCACCATGTCACACGGCTGCTTCTCGGTGGAGGCCCGAATGATGCCCGCTCATGTGGATGTCCCGGTCCCTCTGGTCACACTTCTTGTACACCAGGCCCTTGAGGGAGGGTAAAGCGATCCCGAGCGGCATCCTGAGCTTGCAGGGCGTTTGCGCAGCCACCGGCGTCATCAGTCTTCTTCTGCTTAAGGTGTGGTCTTTGTGGCTTCTGCCCAGCGACGCCCAAGGCGTTGCAGTGGTCGATATCTAGAAACTTTTCTTGAGCGTCCTCATTTCGCCCAAAAGTTGAGGTGCTCGATATTTTGAGCATCCAGGGTCAAAGTATTGTCGGTCGGATGGTTCTTGGTAATTTAACTGAGATAGTCCTGCCACTTCAATGGCCAGACTATCGTATTTAGAAGTGATAGAAAACACGTTAGTATGAAGTATTGTAGCTTGGTTCCCTCGGGTTTGCGTCTGTCGATGCAAAAAGTGTCGTGGCGCGATACTTTTTTGGGGGGAAAGCATAGTATCTGCAGCCAGCCGAACACTTTCCCTGGAAAGCCCTGGGGACCCCTCGTATGCACCCCCAAGTGAGAAGTCTGCAACTGAAGGCACATAATGTCCTCGTTTGTCCAGATGCTTGATGAACAAGGCCACGTCGACACCTTGTTAGCATTGAGCAGATCTTTGCGGACTTCTGCGTGGTCCTTCACTTCCTCTTCAACTCCACAAATGGCTTCTTGAATCGCAAGAATTCAATTGAATCGCGAGAAGTCGAACCAGAATCATCGGTCTTCTCGTGTCCAGCGAAATCGATCGTGACACAGGTCTCGTCCATCCCCAAGACGTCGCTCCACTTTGGCGGCGGCTTCTTGGTCCAGTAGTCGCGTTCGCCAAGAACCTTTGGCACTTTGTTCGGTCAGGAAGGCGTTGGCCCTGACGAACGTCACGACGCTGATGAGGGAGACTGCACGAAACGTGCGCATACCAGTCATTGACGTGACAGTGTCCTCTTCCAGCTACTTCAACCTTGACCTTGCGTCCACCTTCTGCCAGACGATCCCATCTGAGTTGGGGGAGGGGGGGGAGGGCAGCAGTATTGTTCTCGTCGTCTCTGGGGAGTCCTGGGACAATTCGATCAGAGTCGACGTTTGTTCCACCGCCATCTTCTGAGACAACTTTGATCGATGCTGCGGAGTCGAGCAGCTTCAAGATGTGAGAGCATCTCTGCATCATGCACCACTTTGAGTGTCCTTTTCGAGGTCTTCGAGGCCTCCACCAAGCGTATGTACGACTGAGGTGGCTCTACGCAGACCTGTCCTTCTTCTGGGCAGCGGCTGCCATTGTGCGTTATCCGGGAGGTGTCAGCAAAGTGAAGTCCAGTCCACCGGAGGCTGGAGAGGCCGGTCAGAGAGGACCTCCAGTCTGAGGTCAACATGACTGAATTCTACTCGGAGGCTGCAGCCTCGTCAACAAGTACTTTGTCTACAAACTACGAACTTCGAAACGAGCTCGAAAGTTCAGGCTGGGCGATGCTAGTTCGGGATGGTCGAATATTGAAATCTATCAAGACTAGAGTTCTCAAATCGAGTAGCAGGAAAATACCCGGTTACTTGAGCTGGTATTCGAGTACAAAACATTCATTTTTGCCCCTGATACCGGCCCCAAACGTTGGTTGTGCCACAGGCAGGTAAACAATGTCTGATCCTGAAATTGCTTTACGCAAGCATAAGTGGATTTGAGCATTGCAACTCGAGTCACGGAGGAGA
>JAAUXU010153108.1_pt1 | contig 15513 bp, 27 predicted proteins | sample 7278151 | NCBI WGS metagenome assembly JAAUXU01 (sample SAMN14350113, study PRJNA611818) | marine sediment metagenome | isolation source: surface marine sediment (1.8m) | place: French Polynesia: Moorea | collected 2018-08 | reverse complement strand
CATCGCCCAGGGAGGTGTCTTGCCCAACATCCAGGCCGTGCTCCTCCCCAAGAAGACTGAGAAGAAGGCTTAAGCTACTTCTGACAGATCACACAATCGGTCCTTTTCAGGACCAAGACGTATTTCGAAAGAGATATACTATGGCTAAGTTAGTACCAAATATTTAGAAATAAATAGGAACATAGGTAAGCAATGTTTCTACAACGAAGAGCATTTATTCATATTCTACTCTAAAGAGATCTCGTTAGTTCCAAAGCAAAGAAACGTTCAGAAAACCTTCTGTGCGGCGTCGATAAACTTCTTCATGTCCCAGACCTTGTGGTCGCACATGGCCGGGCCGTTGTTCACCAGCAAAATTGTCATGTGTCTGTCGTATTCGAGCTTGGGCAAGAGCTTTGGCGTGAGCAAGAAGTATTGCGAGGACGTGTCCCTCTGCCGACAGGACACACGCACCAAGAGGTCGAACACGCGACGCTCGTTCACCGCGTCCATACCCTGATTGATTTCGTCCACGCACCTACGAAATGAACAACGTGATGTACGGTATAAAGGGTGGCAAGGGACCCACGAGCAAGTTACCTGAAGGGCACGACTGTCAGCTCCTGAAGGGCCAACATGTAGAGGGCGGTGGCCACGGATCGCTCGCCGCCGCTCTGGTGGCAGTTGTTGAGGCGCTGGAGAGGCTCGTGGGCTCGAAATTTCACCATCACATCGATGCCAAAGTTAGCAAAGTCATACTGCAATGAAATCAATCTGGTTCGAGTCATGTTTGCTGCGGCCAATCTCGACTACCTCATGTTTTCCATGGCAGAGGACCACGTCGCCGGCGAATCCCATCAAGGAGAAGAACTCCCTGAAGTTGTCGGCGATTCTTTCCACCAAGTTCTGCAGCGCAGTCAGCCACCTACAGGGTGATCCAACAGGAGTGCGATAAGATTGCTTACTAGTGCATTCCACGTCTTGGGGGTCGGGGAAGGTGACCAACGACTTAAGTTAGAGTCGAATGTAAGAAACATTCTTTAGCATTCACAGATCCAAGCTTATAACTCCTATTTCCATGAAACAATTGTTACTGCACTATATCCGTACTCATAAAGTAGACACGCACACTTTCATGGTGCAATTCAGGCCCTGTCTGACGGAGCCGGGATTGGCTTCATCCATCTGCACTCACCTTTTTCATTTTCAGACACTTCCAGCTTCATTTCAGATGGCTTAAGTTGCTCCCAGCTGAATTTCAACATCTTCCAAGTCAATTCCAGTGTTTTAGATACATGATAAGCAGAAATCTTAGCATCTTTAATGACAAATACAGCAACAGGGCGAAAGATATCAAAACGAACAATAAATGTAACAAAAATGATAACAACAAGTGAGCAAGAAGTGTAGCTGAAATGAAGCTGGAAGCATCTGACATTAACTGGGACTATCGGAAATTGAACTGGACACATCTGAAAATGACTGAAAGAAAGATGTAGGTGGAGGTCGTGGACTGTCTACCTGGTTCTTATGTGCTCTATCCTGTCCCTCTGCTCTCCAGAGTTGCGCTCGTAGCTCCTGATGTCGGCCTCGAGATCTGTGATGTCGTCGCTCAGCTGTCTGTAGGCTCGGACCACATCCGGGTCGAAGTCGACGATGGCGTCAGCTTCCATCTCAAGCTCGGTGCACAGACGCTGACACTCGTCGCTATTGTGGGGAAACCCGGAGGCCGCGAACTCCTCCACTAGCTTCCGGGGCGCGGCGTCGCCGTTCGACCCCGAAACGTCGCGCGCTCGATTCAAGCGCGCCTTCAGCTCCCCCTCCGCGGTCGTTAGCTCGTCGAGGGCATCCCTTTTGGCTCGGTCGAACTGGAACAAGAACTAAGTTAGCCTTGGGAACCAAAGGTCAGAACTGGCACTTGAGGTCCTCTTGTGACACGTCAAGACCAGATCGACAGTTTACAACTTAACTCAATTCAGTCCCACCTTTTCGAGTCCCTCGCGCTTTTCCTCTATTCGCTGCCGCTCGTGCTCTTCCTTGTCGTGCCACAACCGTTGTTTCACCTTCTCCAGCTCGTAGTCGATCTTGCACTCGTTGCCTTGGAATATGAATCCCTTCAGCCTCAAGGCCTCGGCCAAAGCCTTGGGAGCAAACTCTTCCATCCTGAAAGTCGTTTCTGTTTTTTAAAAAAACCTACTCTTTTTATGAAACAATGCACGCCATCACTTGGTCCGCAGGCTTTGAATCTCTCTCTTGGTCTTGCTGGTGTTGACATTGGCGAGGAATGCTTTCATCTGCAAGGGGAAATGACTTCAGAGCTATGGAACGACAAAACGGATCATGACGTGCCTGGTTTCTCTTGGAATCCAGCTGGTTCTTCTTCCTGCTCCTCTCCTCCATCTCAGCCTTCATCGTGCGGATCTCGGCCTTGAGAGATTCCTCCTCTTTCTCACCAGATTGGATGTCCTCTTTCAATTGATTCATCTGCGATTGAAAAGGCAAGTTCAGACAGCGCTCGAGTGTCCAAGTTCACGAGTACCTGTTGCACAAGTCGATCTCCTTCTTCCTCAGCGTGTTTGAGCGCGTTCTCTAGATGCTGCACCTTCGTCTTGTCCACCGAGTGCATAAGCCACTTGTGCTCCTTCACCTTGGCGCTCATGGTGGAGACGGCACCGCCGTAGCGAGAGGAACTGCATGTGTGCAGGAAGTCGCCGACGAAAAACTTGCGCAGGCCTTCCTTGTGCACCAGCCTAATGAGTAAAAGGTGTCATGGTCATCAGGATCAATTTCAAAGACTGGTTCGTACCTGTTCAGGTGCTTGTCTGCACTCTCGTCAAATATGGGAATAAGATGCAGATTGTACATCTTGCACAGGTACGCCTTCACGGCGGGTGGCGCGTCGAAGAGGTCCTTCACCACGCCCAGGTAGCCCAGCGAGTGCAATTTTTGATAATTGGCAGGAGGAGCATAAGATTCTGAAACAAGTACTGTATGACAAGAAAGTCTGGCACATAAATGGTGACTGACTGACCAGGACTGTCGTTTGGGTTGATCTTAAGGATGTTAACCCTCAGGTTCATCCTATCCCTGAGCTGCTTCATCAGTTCGTTGACATCAGAAGAACTCTGCAAACACACGGAGTCATCTGATCAGGCAACACTGGGGCACGCCTCAAAGAAGCCCGCTCGGGTCAGCCCAGCAGGTGCGCAGCTTCAACATGATCCATAACTGCAGACTGAAAAAGTGAAGCTCACCTCGACCCCGAAGGCTATCAAGTCTCGTGGAGGAACGCAGCTCTCGACGAACAAAGCCTTTTCGGCATCCTCCAAGTTGATATTAAGAAGTAGCGGGTCGTAAACCCGTGACTCGAACTGTTCGCGATTGTTCTTCACCCACTGGAACGCCATGCGTGCGTGTTGGCCCTGGTTCATCTCTGCCAAAGTATCCAGCTTGCGTCGCCCGACATCTTTTCCCTCGACCAATTCAGCGCGAAGCTTTTCAGTCCTGCACTCAAGGATTAATCATGGGACCAGGATATTTTTGCCAGCCACCCTACAAGTCTCACCTTCTGCTCAGATTCGTGTGCTCAAAGTCTTTGCTCCTCGTCTCCGCTCTCTTCTCAGAGAGGCTCTTGGTGGCTGCTGTGAGGGCGGCTTTGGCTCTGGTCAAGTTTTGCTGCAGCTGGGGGTTCTCGGATATCTGTTCCAGTTCCTGCTCCAAAATGGCGATCTCTCGCTCGTACTTGGCAATGCGTTCATTGGCAGACGCTTCCTCCTACGCAACGTACAGTGTAACGGGGCTTCGGAGAGATTTGCCATTGATTTGTACCTGCTGAAGCCTCTCGATATCATTCTCCAACACCTCCAGGCTCTCGTCGAAGCCCTCGACCTTTTGAGACGTCGCCTTGGCTTTCGCGACGCAGTTCTTGGTGCTTTGCAGGAGCTCTGAGAGACGCTTCGTGCATGCGACTTTGTCAGCGCCGATGCGAGCGAGCGCCTGGCGCAGGGGCTCCATGCTCTCGTTCTCCTTGTCGTAGGCCCGCGCAGCCTTGGCGTAAGACGACTTGCGTTGCTAAAAGAGCAATCGGGACTAAAATAAACGTGCACACAACTCGCAGTTCCACACTGACCTGCACAACCTTTCGTTGCTCCTCCGCCGCGATCCAGTGTCTCATCTTCTCCAACAACTTGATCTTTTTTTCCAATTCCTTTTTCTCCTCAAACATTTTTGCCTCAACCTGTAATTTCTCGAACTTCTTCTTGCTCTCGGCCAGCGAGTGAACTCTGGCGTGGTGGAGTTCCTCAGCGGTGCCGAATTCATTCTGGAGTCGTCGGAGGCTGGACGAGAGGGAGAGGAACGACTTGGTCATCATGTCCAATGTAGGTACAGCAAATTCCTTACGTCTCTTGGTCGTTGATGAGCTCAGGTTCTCCTACGGCCTCTACAGTCTTCACCAGCAGCTCTTTGGGGTTCATCTTGGAGAACTCGTGCACCTTGTCCTGGGGCAGGAACTGGCAGAGATTCGCGGTCTGGCCAAGTAGACGGAAATGTCGCTTTTCGATAAGACAACGCATGGCTGTGTAACAGCAGCTCTACTACCTGAATCTGCAATGACTTCGTAAGTCGCTCAACCTTCTTCTGGGTGGAGGCTTTCCCGTCGATCAACCAAGTGGATTTGCCCTCGACGTCGAACTTGCGCGAGATGGTGATGGGGGCTTCGGAGTGATCACTAAATACGTCCGAATAAAAGAGACACCTTGACAGACCCAAATGACCAGAACCATCTCGTGTCATCCAATCACCTTTTCCTGAGCAGCTGGGTCTCAATGACGGCCTCTTGACACCCGGTGCGTACGAATTCGCCCAGGTGAGAGGCCCTGCCGAGCGCACCCACCTTTCCTGCCAGGCCCAGCGCTATTGCCAGGATGAGCGAGGACTTTCCGGCGCCGTTCGGGCCCACGATCAGGTTGAGGTAAGGGCCCGGCTTGAACGACACCGAGGTGTACTAGAAAGAGAGTGACGATTCAAGTCCAGTCCTACAGTCCGCCCTATCTTGAACATGTCTACCTGCATGAAGTCTACGAGAGTGACTCTTAAAATGGACCCGGGGACGCTGAAGCCTTCGAACTCCTCGTCCTGACGGTCAGGATCTAGGATGGCGGATGGGAGAGGCATCTCGGAGTCTCGATTGGCGCCTTTCCTCATGCCAAAACTCCTCTGGACAGTCCAGACTAGACTTCGGATTCAGATCCTGTTCAGTTTAAGCGTTGGCGCCATCAGCTGACTCTAACTGTCCGCGTGTCTCCACCAGATCAACACAGGAGTGTTGTCGACCGGTAGAATCAAAACAAAGTCATCGGGACCGAGGGCGTCGCGCACGACGAGCGGTTCGACGACCGGAGGAAGATGTTTGTCCTGTGCCGCCTCAGGTCGATGGTGCGGCTGCCTCCGGACCGCTGGTCACGGCCGCTGCCCGAGGCGCTCAAGGAGGAGCTGAACCGGCGATTGGCCAACACCGTCCTGCATAAAGTGAGGAAGAGGGACGAGACGATAGAGAATAGCGACTCGACATCATTTTTTTTGTCCCCCTCCCCCGACAGGTCGGCCTGGTTGTGTGTGTCTTCGACCTCCTCGATATCGGCCACTCATACTTGATTCCTGGCGACGGCGCCCACCACACTAAGGTCACGTTCAGGTACGTGGCAAGATGTAAAGATCTCAAGTTAGCCAAGGGTAACTTTGCAACCGTAACGACAACCTTGCTCGGTCGTACGTCGGTGTGCGCACGAAACACGCTCCGACACTTGTCCGTGATCCCGTCGGCTCCATGAGCATGGTTCTGATGGCCATTGAACTTCAATGGATTTTACTTTACATCTGACCTCTGCAGGGCGATCGTGTTCCGTCCTTTCGTCGAGGAGGTGTTGATCGGGCGTGTGAAGAGCTGCACCCCCACTGGCGCTTCCATCTCCCTGGGTTTCTTCGACGACATCGTCATCCCGGCTGAGGCGCTGCAGCACCCTTATAGGTTCGACGACGCGGAGCAAGTAAGTAGAGACCCCATGAAGGTCAACTTTTCTCTCCATCCACGGAGTTGTTGCAGGCGTGGGTATGGGAGTATCCCACCGACGAGGGAACTCACGACCTGTACATGGACCCTGGAGAGGAAGTGCGATTCAGGGTGACGGCGGAGACTTTTGTGGACACGTCGCCAGTGGCGCCGTCCATCGCGACCGAACAGGCGCTCAGAGGACAACCTAACTCCGGACTTCAGGTAAGTGCATCAACGGCGGATCCTGCATGGTCTATCTTATCGACCCTTGTCTTTACAGGGACACCCGCAGGAGGAGAAGAAGGTTCCCTACCTCATCCACGCCTCTGTCAATGAACCTGGACTCGGACTCCTTAAGTGGTGGAACTCTTAGACATTGCTTGCATGTCAACAACGTCCTCAAGGTTGTTGTCATTGCAGTTGTGATATACACTTTTGTAGGGTGGCTATTGTTATTATTTATTTAAGTTTTTGAGTCATGACTCACGAGTTACTTGAAGACTCATTGACCGAATGCACTGAAATTCCTTGAGGGGTTGAACCAGGTCCGAAGCTAATTCCTGCCAAAATATAAGCTTTGTAATCCAACACCGGAGTGAACGAGAGAGAGCGACTCACCCTGGCTTTGTACGCCAGCAAGAGCGTCATGGACGCTGCCACGTGATTGAATCTGCATTGGCAGGACAATTAACTGCCACATTGAGCCGGACGAATGGCTCTAAGGTGCTTAAAAACATCTGGATCACTTCATCCCCGTGAAGTACAAGGTCACCACCGCAGTTCTGGGGGAAGAGGTGCCTCTTCCCCATGCAAAGGAGGTTGACCCCGACTTGGAACTGCAGAAGAGCCTTGTGCAAGAGAGGCAAACTGCTCTGCACTGTTTATAAGATCTCGTGTGAAACATGAATGACGTGAGTGAGATCGAGGGGTTTCTTCAAGATGGTCACCAGGCCAGGTGGAGCTCACTATTGGCAATGTCAAGAGAGTGGATAGCAAAAGTCTCGATCAAGTCGGGAAAAAGATTCTCCATATCCATGAGGATCGGTCGGATAATGCTCGTGTCAGCGGGGAGAGGAATTTTCGGACTGCACAGTTGAACTTCCTTGGTGTAGGGTTGTAATCTCAGCCATTACTCTGGCGTACAGCTCCAAGAAAGATCTTTACGTGATCCTGGCGTAGTTTGTGGCACTGCAGGAACTCCGTTGCCCCGGTTGCTACGAGGTTGACGATGCTGTAGATATTGGCGACGCACACGATTAACCCAGAAGGTATTTTGTCCACGTAAAACTCTTACAGACATGGACGTAGCTGTGGCTGACATCTCTCTCGTTGACGTACACGTAGAGGTGGCCATGGACATAGCTCTCGTAGCTGGACCTGTCGAAACTTCGTGGACAACACTCGGTTCAATCTTATTTGTCGGGCCCATCAAATCATGCAAGACTGCCATGGATACTCTGAAGCACCCGCTTGTTACAGTCGTTTCCTCGGAGTTATCATGGACGACGCAGAGCTTGTGGTGAGCATGACGGAGGAGAACATCCGGAGAGCATCGACACCCGGTGTCATGGCAACCGGTCACTCTACCCCCATAAGAGGGGGTGGGTGGGTTGATGCTAACAGTGCGAATAGTGCCGAAATCCGCATTCGTCGGATTCGGATTTGAAACAATAGTCTCCTTATAAGGAACAATGACAGTGCAAATCCTGGAAAGAAGACCTTTTCCGCATTTATACCTGTACGTCCAGACGTAAAACTCCTTTTTCTTAACAATCTTGTATCTTACGCATGTTCTTGTAAGATCAACTATCTTCAAGACATGAAGAGTGTCAAGAGGACTTCGGCTGGATGAAACTAGTTCTCCTGGAGAACGTCCATTCCGATGAAGCACTTGAAGCAGGGAGGGCGGCAGAAGCCGGGCCTGGAAGTGTGTCTTTCGGGCCAGAAACCGAAATCGGACAACTGAAAAGTCGACCGAAAATTCGGATTCCGATTGGGGGAAAATGTCGGATTCGGATATTCGCACGTCCTTAGTAAATACGACCAAGCCCACTATTCTAGTTGACGCATTCACTGTAGTTCAAGACTGAATCTCATCATTTCAAGCAACGTCTGTCTGTCTGTCGCGGGGTTGGCGCTCCCGCTATAGGATCGATCGTTCCCATACTTGGTGAGCAGAGACTTCTTTTCAAAGGAGAATTGGAGATGGGCCTTGAGGCCAAGTTTGAGGTCGAGATGTTTGTTTTCTCCAGAGCGTTGGGCAGCACGGCCGCAGAGACAGATCCCGACGCGCACGTCAGCAGCATGTCTGTGCTCCAGCACTGCATGAGGCTTGACGAGGCTTGAGGCCTTTTATGTATGCCCAAATGCGTTTGAAGTTGTACGATATTGTAAAACAAGGTGTCAATTATTTTTACAGGACCTACTGAAAAAATATTTTTCTAACAAACTGGAGCACGTCAGCATTTTGGTGTGTGATTTTCACCCAGCTTCTGACAGCCACTAGAGCCGAAATCGACTACAGTAACTTACAACATAAATTTCGAATCAAGTTGGGCATAGATAAATGTCACTCTTTTTAAAAAAAACTATATGACAACATCTTTATAATTTGTTGTTACATAAAAAAAGAACAGTCCCCACCAGTGAATTTCCGAAATTGACTTCTCTTTGACCTAGAATAGTATCTATTTTCATTGTTTAAGACCAGACTTGAGTAGGGAAGCCTGTGAAACGCATGAGTTTGGAACGCAGTTTCTGTAGCTATCATAAAGAGAAAAGTTGCATTTTCTGTTATTTTAATTTAGTCATTCGACAAGTCCATCAGATGTTCAGCCTATATCGAATTTCTTACGCGTTGCGCGCTTCTTTCGTTTCTTGCACTCTCCAGTTGCATAACGCGAGTCCGCAGTTCCCGAGCAACACGAGTCTGCGCTGGAGTCGACTCGACGCTCCGCGTAGGTTGGATTCGGTTCTGTTGTACTCATAATCTTCTTTCTGCTACAAGGAGAATGTGTTTTCTTACCTTAACAGTGCATATCTGACTGCATCATTGGCCTTGTCCTGGTCCACTTGTGGTGACCCCCGGCGAAGAAGTCCGGCTCGACTATCGGCGCCATGAAGGGCATCTTTTTATTCGCCGTCTTCCTGGTCGCAGTCGCGGAAGGTATCACAGGCGTGTTTGCCGTTCAAGAGCTTTGACTGCATTTGCTCGTCCCCATGGTAGAGACGTCGTTCTCCTGCTTCGAGGGGAACGTGCAGAAGGGCGGTGATCCGCCCACCAACCGAGTGACTTGCAACGGAGTCCTCCCAGCGTGCTACAAAGCCGTAGGTAAACCATGGTCCGGTCTTTGTCATACGTGAGGATCAGTGCGCGCATGAATGGTTGACATCTATCGGATGGCAACGACCAGAAAGGTCTTCACCCTTCTTGAAATTGCTGATGCTATTGGACCACCTTGTTTAATGCCTGTTCTGCTCACCCCTGGATCCGGTGCTGGTCATGACGCCCACGTTGCTCGACTGTGGAATATTTACAGGTGACCAGGAATCCTACTACGGGTGCCTCTGGAACGTCACCAAGTTCGACTGTGAAGCTCACTTCGAGCTCTGTAGTTCGATCCATGAGGTCTTCGTGTGCAAGGGAGACGCCTGCAACGCGTCCACCAGCATCCACGCCTCTGCAGTTCTGATCGCCGTGACGGCCTTTGCGAAGATCATGGCGTGAAAAGAAAGGTTCAGGCAAAGGTGTTATGAACACGTACTGCGTCAAAGCACTAAAGGTCAAAGCACCTTCAGTGCTTTGACGCAGTTGGTGTTCATAGCACTTTTCCATCAGAACTGGCACTAGAACTAGCAGCTTTATCAATACTCCTTATATGAAATATACCGCATTTCGAAAGTCTGATGCTAGTTCTGATGTTCGTATAATTTCCATCTGGTCCGTTGCGTTTCCTGCTTTTTTAAAGTTTTCGTACTGCACATCTCACAAAATATATATATTCTTTACACTGCACCTGCTGAATTTACTTACATCACGAAGTGAGGTCCGCTTTCCAGAGGAAGTTGGTGCGGCAAAGGGTGCTGAGGAGCCAATGAGTCCTACGTTTGATGTGTCCTAAACGGAATGTGCAAAGAACTTGTTTGTTTACTGTTTGCTATTTGTTGATGAACTTTAGGATTTTGGACGGGGTAGACTTAAAAAAATGACCTGGATGTTCAGAAGTGTTCATAGAACCGCCTACTTACGCCAACCTTTTGCTGGTTGTTCTTGGGCAGGCATCCCCAACTAATTAAAAGTGATCACACTAACGAGAGAACAACCTGTGGCCAACATGAATGACCTTTGTTGATCCTCTTTAATTACGAATGTGGAGCAAACGAACCCCTGGAGGGGCCATTAGTTTCAGACCCAATCTGACTCATTTGGTACTTGTTCAGAGACAACTGTTACGGAGAAAGATACAAACCTTGCATCAGATCATGCTCAGGGGCATCTTCACGGTCCTCCATGTGTCATCCTGCGTGGAGGAGGCCTTCCAGTCAAAGACCAGACCTGACCTGTAGTCGTCCTTCTCGCATTTTACTACAGAGAAGTGGCTTTCCACGGTGCCAGGGAAGAAGTCACTGGCTCGGCCTCCCCAGAACTTTTGCCGGGTGTCGAAGGAAATGGAGAAGTCTGCAAGATCAGACATTGGATCAGACATTGAACCACACCAAGACGCAAGCCTTTGTGTGGTTCATCGTCCAGGTTCATTTGGCTCTCAGGTGGGAGATTGATACCGTTGAAAAGTTGCACTGACATGTTGACATTAATTTAAAGAAGTATTCTTTGTGTGTAAACAGTGTTAGGAAAAGTGCTTTCACTTCAATTTGACTGCATGTCATTGAGCGGCTCTTGAAGTCCCAGATCAGCTTCAGCTGGTTTCTTCAAGAGCAGGGTCTGGGGAGCCAACCCAGGGCAAAGGTGAGCCCGGGGATCAGGGTTGCCCCATGAAAATTTCACCCGGTCTCATCCACTTTCACCCCCTTAGAGCCAAATGTCAGCCCTGTTTGGCATGCCTTCCTCTCCAGATGGCCTCCTTTTGAGCACCAGCACCAAATGAGCAGCCTTGACTTTAAACCTGTCATCAATATCGTGCCCAAGGAACACATTTTCACCTAAAAATTTCAGCTCAATGTGCTTGAGTTATGTTTCAGGTTGCATCATGCTCGACGCAATTGCTTAGGGATTGCACAGTCACAACGCTGCGTAGCTATTAACTGACGGGACGGAGGAGACGGACCTGACGTCGTTGATATTTTCTGTTCTTCTTTATTTTAACTGTCAATTTGTGATTCATTTGTAGTAGTATCTGAGTAGCATCTATTGCTACCCAGCGCACGAATTTTGGACGTGTAAACACCGCATGGAGTTCGCTCAGGGCGGGCCCGGCCCGGGCATCCAAGTCCATTTTTACGAGATTTAGTACTTTGTGGGTGAGACCAGGGATTCGTTCGGAGACAGCTTTGAATTTCTCGGGCTGGTCCCGCAGTTTTTGGCGTGTGTTCTGCCCATAGAAGATCTCTATGGTTCAGTCCGATCTTCTCCGTGATGACAGAGATTGCGCCCACTTTGACGTTCCTTCCCTGTCTGGAACCGGTGCTCGGGTTCAATCAATCACTCCTGGAGAGTTTCGAATTAGTGATGCTTACGAGCAGGCTTCTTACGGCTCGTGCCCGAAAAGACTTGTTCCAGCCGAGCCAGCTCGGACCCGCCGGAAATCATACACCTACGAGCCGAGCCAGCCGTAAGTTTCGTGAAGCTGCTCTAATATGTGACAGAAAGTACAGACATATTGTTATGTTCAGAAACTCCTCACTCATTTTTGTGACTTGAAATTTCTAGAAATTTCCATTCAGAAAGCCAATGAAAGCAGGATCAATAAGTTATTATAGTACATTACACGTAAAGTGTACTACATAAACGGCCGAACTTAACATCCGGCTCGGTACTCGAAGAGGTTTTTGACTGCTGTCGACCTGAAGAAAGTCCTAACTGAGCTAGCCAAAGCCGAGATTGCAGAGGTCATCATGCCGACACCGTCGACAGTAGTCAGGGCCGGGGCGAGCGTCCTTTCCGCACCCTCCACGCTCTCATCCGCGTCTAGAAGGCCTACGCCATCTGCGGCAGCCCCCATGACGGCCGCATCCGCATCATCCAGAAAGGCGCCCCAGGTGCCAAACTTCAGGACGTGGGTCGCATTTCGGCATTGCTCCAGTCAGTACCATGTGGACGGCCCCGAAGGCCATGCGGTTGTTTCCGCGGATGAGCCTGGAATGAAAAAAGAACTGAAGCCAGCTCGTCTGATTCGACGGTGGAAGTCAGTTTCTCACCTCTCGACCATCACCCTTAGTCCACGAGTCGACCCCAGGGTCAGCTCCTGGGCAGCTGTGCGGGCCAACACTTTAACTGGGAAGGACAGGGCGAGCCAACGGGTTTGGGACGTCCTGGAAGCTCGATCACGGCCTTCACATGGTCCAGCAGCTCGCTCTCAGTGGACAGCCCATCCCCAGTGATGTTGGGACTCCTCTTCGTCCTGCCATGTGCTATGACGCCGGGTCGCTGCCTGGCACCGGGGAATTCAAGTAGAACGTGGCTTCTTTCGCCTTTCGATACCTCAGGCAGCACTTTCCTCAGCTCGGGAGCAGTCAATGCCCCGGTCGCCGCCCCCGACCAATCGCCAAGCGAGATCCGCAGCGACCAAGACATTCAAAAAAGAGTCACACTATCGTCGGTCCTGTTCAGGGCCACCAACACTATTGGGAGAGATATTAGAAGAAAGGTTGTTACCACCCGGTCGGCGTTTCACCCAGTCAACCAAGAAGAGGTTCCCGAGCTACGGGGAAAAGGACTTCGCAGGGCCTTAAGGCAAGCCTTTAAGGCTTATAAAGTCCTTTTCCCCGTTACTCAGGACCTCACTTTATTTCCCTCGGAACGGAGTACATAAAGTACAAATTCAAATTTTGGAGAAAGTCAGCTTTTTTTCTCTCCCTTTCCAAATGAAAGACCCTGTATGAAAAAAGCAATTTCTGGGTATTGAGATGCGAGGTGTTTCAGAGCTTTATATGCCCATTATATCACAATGGGGCACCCAAAAGTGATGGCTACAGTGTACAATGTTCACAGGGTCGTGGGAAGCTGGAAATGACTCCTCTAGGTTTTCAGACATCTGCATATTGTGTGTGTCTTCGAATGAAGAATTTCCGGGATGTCTCAAGAAAATTGTCTCTAACTTTGTTAGCAACAGCGAGCTAAGCTGAAAGTTTCAACACTTTCTAATGGCATCAAGTTGCATGGACATGTCCTAAATAAGACTTTTTGCATTTTCTTTCCTGATCACCAGTATCTGTAATCAGACATTGGATATTTTTATTAGTTTCTTTGCAGCATGTGTGACAAGTCTTCTTATGCAGGGTAAAAAAAAATTATTATTAAATACTTTGAAGTTTGCGCTCATTTTTTGTGTGGAACTTCTGTCACCAAAGCCTGAAAACATTTTTGACATAACTTTTTTCCCCAACTTCTCTGTGGAGCCTGGGAATTAGATCCCAAGCACTGTCATTGAGCCTCATAAGTCATCTGGTGAGATTGTCAGGCTGCTCAGCACTGCCAAGATCAACTGCCAGTTCATCCACTGCACTGTCAAGCGGTATAAGGGGACTGGAGGTTGCAGCTCTGAAGCGTGCCCTCCAAGCAGCCTGGGACAACATCTCTGAGGACACCATCCGTGCCACTTGTGCCCAAGTTCAGCCTCGACTTCACCAAGTAATCCAGCATCGAGGAGGCCACTGTGAAAATGTTTAAGATGAAAGTTTTTCTTAGTAGTCTTGAGAGTCTCTACATCAAATTTCAAGCTGATGCGACTCATATTTGCAGAACTATTAAAAAGATTCTGTAACAGAAGACTTATCATGCCTGCTTGTACAATAAAGAAATTGAAATATGGTCCTGCAACCACCAGTTTTAGACCGACGTAGAAAGTTACAATTGTGAGCAGTGACCAGTGGGGACCAGTTTTTCCTAAGGCATGGTTTTCTGCAGGAAAGTGGTGCACATTAAGGACGGTGGAGCCCCCTGGAGACCTTGCCACCCACACCGTTGTTGTGCAGGCCTCCACGTGTGTAGCGGAACCTTCTGCATGAAGGAGGGAGCCTGTTTAAAAATGTTTAGTCTAAAGTATTAATGGCAGAGCATTATATATATTAGGCTAGGTGAATTTTTTAAACCCTTGTGGCATCCTAGATTTGCTGCCAGAATCCACTTGAAGACCTTCTGGTCAAATGAAATGAAAAAATAATGACTTTTTGGGTTCCCTCTCTGCCTCCAAAGTGTTTTAGCCACAGAACGTAAGGTTGTTACGTCAACATGACAAATCTGATGTGGACCTGCTTAGTTACTTTCGACATCCTAAACTGCAGCATTGTAGTCAAATGAAACTAAAAAGAAAGTGTTTACAGCATTGTCACAGGGCTGTCAAAATCTGAGCACCTTCTTATGTACTGAACTTCTGTAGTAAAACCTTATTGTCATGGATGGGGGTTCAAAAAAAGTTTTTTGGAAAACCATTTGATGACATCTCCACCATTTGGCATTAGCTAACAAACCGAAGATGCACTCAGTCAAATTCCAAAATTTTCATTTTTTGACCTAGCCCAGTATAGAGAGAGAACCCCAGTCTGCTGTTTCTCTATATCATAGCTGCCAGCTGAGCCTTGTGAATGGCTGGTCGTTTGCATCTAAGCATGTGAATCTGATCTTGATGGAATACGAACATGCACCGTTGAGCGGAAGATGTAGAATTCCAAGCAAAGACTCCGTAGAATCTTCAAAAACCTCTCCTCCGAAGACACTTCCTTCTGCTCATGCATGCAAAGCAATCTTCCTGTCAGAATCTGATGGAGTTGTAATGCAAGTAATGAGTGCCGTGCAATACATTACTGTTTCAGATCAGGCCAGGTGTTTCTGGCAAGTGAAATCAGTAGCTCCACTGACTGCAGTAATAGAGCATTGCTTGCCACTGATATCTTGCAACTCATGTAGGGAAGTAAATGTGACGTGTTTGATTTGCATTGGAGTCTTTGGCTCTGTGGAGTTGAATTTCACCGAAGGACCTCTCTTTTCCATTCAACTCAATGATCCTCAGTTAAGATGGGGCAGATAAATGCAGCTAGCCAGCTCCAGCTCAACTTTCTTGATGAGCTTGGAGTCTTTCGGGACACCGAAGAGCAACCAACACAGATTCCTCAACGTAGTGGCTGGCTGAACCCAACTGACAAGCTCAGCAGTCATTGGACCTAGAAAACTAGAACTCGTTCCAGTGTATCTAGAACATTTTCTCTTGTAACTAGAACATTTTCACTTGTAACTAGAACATTTTCACTTGTAACTAGAACATTTTCACTTGTAACTAGAACATTTTCACTTGTAACTAGAACATTTT
>JAAUXU010151289.1_pt1 | contig 15514 bp, 16 predicted proteins | sample 7278151 | NCBI WGS metagenome assembly JAAUXU01 (sample SAMN14350113, study PRJNA611818) | marine sediment metagenome | isolation source: surface marine sediment (1.8m) | place: French Polynesia: Moorea | collected 2018-08 | reverse complement strand
TGTCAAGTTTTGACTGTTTGTTAAGGCACCAGAGCACTTACAATGTCATTAGCTGTTATGACCCCTGTGCCAGATGCAACCAAATTTTGATGTTTTTGACCACCAGATGAAAGTGAAAGTGTCTGAAACTTTCTGGGGGGCTCCCACCCCCCAGGCCAAACAGTCAAAATTGTGACCTTGTGCACTAAAAGTTACATCCCAGTGTCTCAATAATCAATTCCATGTCAAAATTTCACTTGGAAACATCCCCAGACAGCATCTGACAGCGATATGTACTAGGTGACATTATTTACGCCAAGCACTGTATTGTCAAAAACCTTGAAACAAAGCGGATATAATCATTTTTTCCTCATCGTTTTAAAGGTGCACGTGGCTATTAAAATACGAGATAATTTCCTCTGACGTTTGCCGTGGTGAACTTTCCTGGACACCTGGGGAATCCCTATATCGAGGTTCCACTGAACGTATCAACATTCGTGCATCGATACTCTCCGACTAGTGCTGGTACTGGCGCCTGTACTTCAAACGAACGAGTCCTAGATCGTTGGGACTGTTATATGGTCAGAGAAACCAATGAGCGTGCTGTTCGTATGTACTATATGAGAAGTATTGAACGTTTGCCACATTCAAAAATTGAGATCTCAGGAACGGATAGAGCCATAGGACAAAGCTGAACCGCATTTTAAAGGTCAATATTGCACGGGCACATTCTACCACAAAATCAGCAGCCTAGGCCTTGCAACCCTGTGGCAATATCCGTCTATATCAGGCATGTCAAAAACAGACCTAGCGTTATTTTTATAGGACCAAAATTATAGCTTTTCTCTCACTGTTAGATCATTGCTTGTGACCCAGGGACTACGGTTAACACTGATGTTTTTATCACACACATGGAGGAGCATCTTGCTTGGCTTGATGAGAAGACAGGTCCTGGATCCAGCACACTGGAGGGTACCCTTTGGATTCAGAATTCGGTTCCAGTCTATGCAGCTGCCCAACCTCAGGTGCCATCGTCTTTGCTTCTAATGAGGCTTTCATTGATCTGTCACCTCATTGCAACACCAGGACAGATCGAATCATCGTCTGCAGCATGATGGAAGCCCTTCAGCTTGATCTTGTCCATGGGAAAAAGCAAAAAGGCTTAATCATGTGGGCAATGGTTGGATGAATTGACCTCCTGAAACCAAAATACACTCTTTTGTGTTGTTACCGCCTACATACACATTGTTCTGGAACTAGGAAGGTTGAAATCTTCTAATCTGATAGAATATGCATATTGCATGGGGCATTCAAATGAGCTCTAGATTGACTATCTTCTCCCCCTACTTCCTGAGACCTTAGTTTTTGGCGTGCATTCAATGTTGTGGATACAGTTAGAAAGCAATAGGAAATCCATCCTTGAGAAGATTAGCACTTCGCACTTTATTTCCTACGAAGATTAGCTGAGCTCTGATCTTGCTTGATCCACCTGATCCTGGAGCTCAGGGAGCTTCAAAGATATCAAAGATGAAATGCGAACGGGGATAAACATGAACGGACGCGGTGAACTCGAAGATCTTTCTTCACTGACCCAGGAAAGATTTCTGCAAATCAAAGCATCTGTGTTCAAGTGGGACTTACTAGAGAGCACTTTCCAGTTTTTTCCTCCTTCCACTCTATTTCATGGAAAATTGCTTTCACTATCCTACTATCCTTGTACATTTGCATTTGCCCGCGAGCATTGCCCTGAGCATCCTTGCGTCGAGAGAGAGGACCCTCATCCAATAGATCAGGCTTACGCAAAGGAGTAGAGTTAACATAATTTTACCCACGTATAATGTGGTTATCGGTTTGCTACTGAGTAGACTGGACACATTCAGAGATATAGCTCGTGCTTATGGTTAGGATATGAATTGACCGTCCGTGGACCTTCACGTGCTTCCCCCATACCGGCCGGCACATGTACCCCACGGCACACTTACGTTACACAAACATTAGTTTCAAAGTAAGTTCAAACCAATGTCAGCTCCCTCTTCATAATACAATGGGGCCTCCTGTTTTGATCATGTAGCAACTTTGTTTTCCTCCGCTCGGCCTCCTCTTCCTCCTCCCTGAGAGACTCAGCGGCAGCGGCTGCCTCAGCCGCGGCTGCAGCTGCCGCGGCCGTTGTTGTCACGGGTATCCCTTCGCTGACGAAGTCCCCCCCGTTCAGCCAATCGAGCTCGGCCGCTGCCACGGCCGCCACAGCCTTCTTTTCTTCATGGAGCTTCTCAAGCAGATCGTTGATAATCAGCCACCAGTAGAGGAGAAGAGCAGCGAGCGCCGCCGGTACCGCCGCCATTGCCCGATTGCGCCAGTCCGGTGCACGCAGTGCCGTCCATGCCGTGGCCATGACGGCGAAGAGCACGGCGACGCCCGTAAGGAGCAACCAGGGAACGAGGCGCCTGCGCTTCCTTTGCCAGATCCCGGTCCATAAGCGATACGAGGCCCAGAGATAAGCGATGGAGACGGCGAGACATGTCCAAAGGACGCCGAACCGCACGCGATAGAAGTCGGTGGTGACGTCGCCGAGGCTCTCGTCGAAGGGAAAACGACTCTCTGAACCCTGAAGGCTAAAGGCCAAGAGGTAGGCGAAGGCGGCATAGCCCGAACAGTTTACCCCGCGCGATAGAGAATCGTCCTTGAAGAGCTCCTTCATGGAGAGATCGTTGTTGCTTTTGGCCGGCGGCGGCAAAGTGTCGATTTTCCTCTCCAAGTGAAGGGCATCTGATAATGAGCCATTAGTGGCGACCGCAGAACTTGCCTGCAGAACATAAGAAGAGAATATGAGTCAGGAAAGTCATGTGGAAACACACTGAAGAATGCACAGTGGAGGCTAGCAAAACGTAGAGACGTGAACAGCCCTGCAAAAGTCAATCTCAATCCCACTCAATTTTTTTCAAGGTCAATGTCAATCTTTCTCAATCTAACGAAGAAGATTAGACGCTGGAAGAAAAGGACAACCAAAGGCGCAGACAAAGGTTATGACTTCCCTAAAGCACTTCCCGATGCGAGCAAATAACAAAATGCAAAGTCACGCAGATTGGAACTTCAATTCTGAGCGTCATTCTGTTTAACCCAGCCAAAATACCTTCCCCCCACAAGCTTCATTGGTTAATAATGAAGAGCGATAGCTGGGAAAAACTGCGTAACTAACGAGACTAATGGCCGGTAATGAATAAAGACCCACATAGTACAGTGTGCAGGACTACAACGTAAGCTTACTGGGGACGGACTCACACTTGCAATTTTACACCATTTTGTTTTAACTTGACTTACGGCAATTTCGCCATGGGTTAATTATAAAATGGCGCGGTTGAAAATGACAAAATGCGCTGTATGCAATGGCTTTTTTTTAAAAGCAAATACGTATTTAAGGGGTGACTAATTTGCTTTTATGGCTTTCAAGAGAACAGCCTCAAGGCTTGCGATGTCTCTGGAAGCCTAAGTTTCTTTCTCAGATTATTCCGCTGGGCAACGTGTAAAGTCCACGTGGGGATTTGTTTGAGCCGAAGCTCAGCGGCTCGAGTCGCAGCCAGGCCGAGCCGAGCAGCATTCAGCTTCACGAGAGCAGAGTCAACTCTCGATCCAAGCGTCAAGCCACGAGTTACAAGCGGTTCTGAGGACAATACGTACCTTGGTCCCACCTTGTGACCAGCACTTGGAAAAGAAAGGCCTGGAAAGTTAAGGAGCTGTTGCAGAAGATCATTGAGATGAATTGAGACTGCTTTTATTGACGGGTGAGGCTTCGGCTCAAGATGAAGCAAAGCACGAGTCGAACTCTACCTCAGATCGTGGCAGTAAAGCAAGCCAAGTTGAGGCCTCCGGCTTGGTGTTTGGCTCGACTTGAGCTTCTCTCCTCGACTAACCGAGCTGTTTACAAAGTCGCGTTGAAGCCTCACCCTGTAAGCGTGAACTGACATCGATTTGCTCGGGCAGACCAAAAAAGCAAAGCTAACCTAAGTTGAGTTCATGTAAACGCATAAGAACACAAGCATGTTGGCAATATGACACGTAAGAGAGAGACAGTCATACACTAGCCGGCGCAGCAAGTGTTAGGTCACTTATGCTTTAAACTCATCATGAAGAGAGTGTGTACCACAAAAACTAACGTTTTGCAAGTGTCCGGAACAGCTAGGTGGCAGGAGTGATAACTCTTCAAGCAGAAAATTTCTCAGCAGCATCGTCGCCGATGCGACCAGCGCCAGCGCGCTGCATGTCACTGTCGCCGCCGCCACGAAGAGTCCATGCGGTCTCAGGGGGATGACCCGCATACACGAACAGCCTGAGCCTCCGCCGCCGCTTCCACTGCCGCCGCCGACGTTGGCTGCGTTGAGCATGAGGTCGTCCAGTTCATCACTTGGAGGCCAGCCGCCGTTACCGCCGCGGCTCAACCGTCGCTGCTCGGCGGCGGTGAACAGCCGCCGGCGAGAGGACCAGCGGCGGTAAGATGTGGCTCCGGGCGACCCGGCGAAGCCGCCGCTTCTGCGGCCTCGATGATTTCGAATGTTACCGCGTCCGTGCTCACGCCGTTGCCTGCTGTTGTTCGGATGTAGCGACATCGCACGGGTCATTGATATCGTCGTCGGTGTTGAAGTCCGTGGTTGCCCGTGAACTGCACCATTTCCTCCGTTCGTTTCAAAACAGGTCTTTAAGGGTAATGATAATGAAGATGAATTGGACAGCCCTAAAATAGAAGAAAGCATTACATTAGAGAACTTTCTGGTCCGGTCCAGTAGCAAGGATGCTTAGGCCATAGTGCAAAAGAGAGCGCCTTTTAGCGCGTTAGCTGAAATCGTTTGGTTAGAAGTGATGTTCTAAAAGTCGAGTGAAGTTCTTCGTTCACGTTGGCGGGCATGTGATATTTGAAGAAAATAATTACGTATTGGATGCTGAATGTTCTGTTCTGTAGAAAATGCATAAGCCTGATGACCCATTACATATATACGAGGCGCATGGGTGCAGTGCAAAAAAAAAAGATAACAAAAAATGAAATTACCTCAGGGGTGAGGAAATAAGGATGCCCTTTATTCCTCTCATTTTACGTTAGAGACATGAAAGACATTTGTGGAATAAAGTGCATCCTTATTCCTCACCCCAGAGGTAATTTTCTTTTTTGTGATCTTTTTTTTGCACTGCACCCATGCGCCCCATATGTATGCAGTGGGTCATCAGGCATATGCATTTTCTACAGAACAAAACATTTGTGGATGAGATCATGCATCATGTACTGGACCCAAGAAGTCCGCAAATGCCTACAAGAAGGTTTTTGAGAAATCTGAGGCTTCTGGCAATCAGAATCGGTTAAACTATTTAGCGTAAAATAAATTTGCGTGAAATTACTTTGCATGAAAGAAAGTGAATCCTAATCTGATGCTCATAGTAATGTTTGGCGTGAAGTAAAGGTCACGAAAAAAAGAGATTTCTTTTTTAGACCGACTGAAATGTAAGAACATTAAAGAAATGTAACTTTCTTAATATTGCTACCACGCGAAACCTCTTTGGGCCATTGTAAAGCTTGAGGTACTTTAAGTTATTCACTTCCTCTTAGCAAAGAAAGGTGGAGTCAGCAATTTTGTCTTTGTTGCGCTTGTGTACTGGGCCTCTACAGCCGCTAGCATGACAAAATGTGGCTTTATAGTGATGAAGCCAGCTGTGTCTACAACTCTTACCTCATTGCATAGCTCGAAGCCTCAGATATTTCCGCGTTTCTTCATCCACTTTTGTACAAAATTGCATCTTTGAGGCGACGCTAGAGATTCAAACATAACAAAATACCACAGCACGCACAACCGCGACTTCCCGCTTGTGAGCTTAGGGTACGCTTCATTCTGCACGACGGCGTGGATGTCGTTACACTGTACAGTCGACTCCCGATTTAGTCGTCTGTTGTTGAGAAAATTGTGACTGAATCAAGGGTGATTAATGCTTCACTGAGGGTCAGGCCTAACTGGTACAAAACGCATGCCCAGAGTGCCTTCTGCGTCACATTCAACTGACATCACGTACAGGGTGAGCGCTGTTTGGCTTGAATCTGCTCTCTCTACTTCAAATGAACTTGCGAGCAACACATTGCATAGTTGTGCCTCTAAAATGACATGGACAGAAAGGAGAGATCTTGTGCTGAACTCGTAAAAAGTTCCACTTTCAAACCATAGCTGTCAAGTTAGAGCACTTTTGAAAGCACCACCTGAAGCTGAACTGGGAGACGTGCAACTGCTCGTGTTACTGCCAGCATCAGATAAAGTCATGAACTGACGGTGGACATTCAAAACTTTAGCCGTTTCAACTTCTTTCCGTACATCCTGGATTAACCATCTGAGATCCAGCAAAATAGCCTCAAGAAATCCTCTTTCTTTCAACGTGAAAGCGCAAAAAATGTGACTTTATTGAGAATCACATTCTGCAAAATCGCAACACACCACTGTTGTGAGTTCTCTTGCGTAAGAAACTTGTCAATCGCTCAAACTTGACTACACCGACGGTTTCGACTAAATCGAGAGTCGACAATAATTCTGGGCATCTTGTAGATTGCTCAGCATCCACTTGGCACATTCGTTATGAACAAAGTGCACGTGTGCAGTGCGCATCAGGCACTACTTGATGGTGCTGTAAGTCACACAGCGACGGAGTTGGAGTCCAATTCAAGCGGGAATTCTTTTCTTCAATATTTGTTAGTCGGGAAAATTAGACATTAAAGACACCAATAGGGCGTTATGGAGCGGGAGAGGGTTTCTCTCAAGTTCTTTACTGTAACACTTTTGTTCTCCTCTCCTCGTCCAATTCACTCTTTGTGTTGGGAAATCGTCTGTGAAGGTTTCCTAAGCCACTAATGCACATTTGAGAAGACTTGCGCAGTAAGGAGCATCAGCAAAATAAAACATACCTCTTCTACCACATTTTGCGCTCGGTTGAGCCGTTCTGGGCCGGTCGACTCCTGTTATGTCCGTGGCATTCCCTAAGGGATCTTCTGTCACTGTCGTCTCCATAATTCAAAAGCTCGCTGAGACCGCACCTGTAAAATTTGCAAAGAGTAAGACTCGGCTTCCCTCCCAGAAGTTGTTCAGCTCTTCCAGAACCGCGCTGATGTCAAAATCGCAAGCTTGATTGACTTCCAAAAGGAAAGGTTTTTTTGATGTCTTAGATGCCGAATGCGTCCTTGCATGTCTAGCTAAGGTTACCGGCGCTTTTGATCTATTTCTTTCTCCTTAACGTTGAGTAGGAGAAATTTTAGGTGTTCAATGCTCTTACGGGTCAGTTTAGCATTACACGGAACATGTACACGTACCAGAACTTGGTGCAGTCGAAGCCGCTTGCGTCGAACAACACTGGCCGAGGCGGAACGTTCGATACAACGGACGGAGAATTTTGGGAGCAGAGAGGAAATTCTGGCTCTTAACAGAAGTTTTAATCGTTTCACACGACGAACGAGTTGACTGCTTTACTTTCCTAAAAATGTACTTTTCCATTTAAAGTTAGTTTTAAAATTGTTCAACCCATTCTATTCGAAGGAAACTGTTAAGAACTACAGCGGGCGAGGGCAAAAATCGAACTTTCCGTAGCGCTGCAGAATATTCTTATAAGTCTGTATAGCAATCTTCAGCCAAATGACTTTCTATTTAACCCAAGCATCACGGCAGAAAACACAAGCCTAATCCTCAAAAATCGGCGGCCAACATGACCCTGGGCCCGAAGCTCCTGCAGACATTCTGAACAAAATCCTCCGACATGTTGGCCCACTCCTCCTCGGCGGCGAGTTTCGAAGTGACAACGCTGCCGTGGGGAGTGGCACAAGCTTTTCTCTCAACAGCGCCCCATATTTCATAATCCAGGGGATCCAGTGACGAGGAGGGCCACATTGAGGCTGGCCAGAACTCTGTCTGGTTTGCCTGAAGCCAATCTTGTGTTTTCTTTGCCTTGTGCTCAGGAGCAGAGACCGTGGATAGACCGTGGATTTGACGCAAGCGACGATCTCACAAATATTCTTAGGCGGCATGTCTGCGTCAAGCAAATCAGAGATCGTTTACCACTTGGCGGCCATGGTGAGGTGTGTTGATCACAGCTCCTTGGTTGCCGAACAAAAGTTGCTGAAGGCCGTCTCAGCTATAAGGGGATAAATTAGTTAGGCTCTAAACGAAAGCAAAATTAGTTAATGAAGAAAGAAAGAGGAGTTCGATTTTGCCCTCGCACGCTGTGGGGCTCGGCTAGAGTTCGAGATTTGGTGTTTCCGCTCGACTTGACCTCGACTCGCAGTGTTGAGTTCGAAGCACAACCTTCCAAAGAGCTGTTTAGTGCTCTGGTAATCAGTCTCAAAACACCAGTTGATCAAATGAAATCAACTGCTTTTTTCAGTGATGGTACTGCCCAACGGGATGGGGGACTGGCATTTTTGGATGCCTGAACTAGAGGAGGGTGCCTGGCATTCAGAATGTTGTCTAAGCATCTTGGCAAAATCTGGCATGAAACTGGCGTAAATTTGACTTGCATTCCAATATATAATTTGTAGTTGTTCGCAGTTTGCAGTTGGTTTTATTCCCATTTATGTGTGTTTTTCCCTGAAAAATGGCAAGCTTGCTTTTGCAGTCACCCTTCTCTCTCCCTCCCCATCTCCTCTCGTTGGCAATTAGAGGAGCGAAAATGGTGGAATTTGGATTCCTTGGACATGGCAGCTCGTAAGTGAGCCAACGCAAGTACAACACAAGCTGGGAGAAAGACTTTCCCTGGGTGGTCCCATCTCATGCAACTTCAAAAGAGGCCTACTGCAAGGTCTGCAGGAAAATCCTTCACCCACAGAAACCAAGCATGATGCATCTGTTGAACATTCTCAGCGGTTGAAAGCGAAAGAGAAAGGACTCTGGGATTTCTGTGTGATTTAACTGCCCCCAGGCCACGAGGGGAAGGTCAAAGAAGTAGAAATTGGTCTTGCAGTTGTCATGGTCTGCCACCCATCTCTCTCCACCATTAATCATGTCGGCCAAATCATCACATCAGGGGCAGCTGCCATCTGAAGGACTTGCACTTGCATCAGAGAAAGTGTTCAAAACTGATAACTGACATTCTTGCACCATACCTTCTGGAGGAGCTTATTGATGATCTGGACGGGAAAAAATACAGCCTGTTGGTGGGTGAGGCAGCTGACACAGCCACTGACTAGCGCCTGTGCCTCTGCTCCAAGCTCTTCAGTGAGAAAGATGGAAGAATCAAGACCACTTTCATGACTCTGACTCCAGTTGTTAGGACCACCAATGGCATGCTGTTTGAGACTGTCTGGTTATCACTATGGAAGTGCAAACTTGCCATCTGCAACTGCATTGGCTACTCGTCTGATGGAACTGCCAGTATCTCTGAATGGCAGGCAGAGAGTTGCACGTGAAAGGGCACAAGCTCGGCCAGTGAAAAAAGAAGCCATCCCCTGGTCTGCATCGATGGCAAGGATGGCTAGTGGAACTCATTCAAAGAACTGCCATTGCAGCATTGTGAAGCATCAGTCCTGCAAAGCACTCCTTCATGTCTGGAGCAAGGGGGTGTGTCTTTGAAGGAGGAGAGATGCCAAATGAAGTGGTTCCATTCTGGACCGGCATTATGAAGTTGGAAAACGGCAACAATGAGACTCCCTACAAAGAACTGGCCTTCTATGCACTGACATGCCTCTCGACACCAATCAGCAATGCTTCAGTGGAAAGGATCTTCTCTTACATGGCAGCACTGAAACAATAAGGCCAGGAACAGAATGAGCCTGAAAACGCCTGAGGCATTGGTCCGTATCAACACAACTCTGAAGGTGGAAGAGAAGTGTTGTTAACTTTAAAGATACAGACAAGATGCTTGCGGAAATGCATGTGAAGATCAGAAGTGCAAGTCAAAATATTTCCTATATTAACTTTTGCAGTTGTTCAAGGTACACCCCCTTTCTGGCTCTCGTGCCTGGCATAATAACGGCATCCTGTGGTAGCAAAACTGGCATCTGAGCCCTTCGCACATCTACGAACCCTGCTGCCGACGGCATTCGATACAAATGGAGAAAATTCGGTATAAGGGGAGCTGTTTATGAAGTGAGCATTTCAACCCCCAACCATTTGTTCGGTATAGGCGGAAATTCATAATATCTGAATTCGATATAAGCCGCTTATGCTGTATGCTAGCCGTACCCATCGTGTCAGTATACTGGACCCACGTAAAATTGAGTTCCATAGCACAAAAAGAGAACCAACTGACACATGCACACAATTGAAAGTAACGTTACATAATGTAGTTTCAGTGGAAAAAGAGTCTCCTGCTCTTAAAACTTGCATGAAGAAAAAAAACCACGATGCTGTTCTGATCCTCTTAACGTACATGCGCTCAGGTGGGTGATGTATTTTTTGGCAATTTCGAAAACACCACCCGAAAAATTGATATCTACAGGAGTCCACATCAAATTGTACACTGTCGTGGCATTTTCGGTCCTCGTTACTCGGTCGTGAGAATGCTTTGGGTGTGTGTGCGTGTGTTAAGTGTTGCTATTGATAGTGAAAACCTTCAACCCCCTCTGTTTGTTACTTCTGGCGTCAACTTGATCTCATTTCTGTACTGACTTCGTAGTGAAATATGCAGTTAGATCGGGATCCCCGAATATGTAGGGCCTCATGTTCGATGGAATCTAAGTCAGACACATATTTGACTGCATCTCCGCAAAAGTGGCCGCGGCCTTGAAAAGGTAGCCCTGAGGAGAGAGCTTCTGTAGCTGTAGGTGCTGCTCCATGGAGCTTCAATTTACAATCTTACCCACCAAATGGGAACTTTTGAACAAAACACTAGCTTTCTATATCTTTTGTCCAAATTCGGACTTTTTAGAGTAAAGTTGTTAAAGAATTGACATTACTAATGTTTCCACGAAACGAACCAAGAGTCCCTTTTCATATTTTGGACGTGCGCTTGAAGCCTGACAACATTTGAGAAATAACAATTATTCTGGAGTAGAAGGTAACTCGGGTTTTACTTTAGGTGAAGCCCGCTGGAAGGGTCTTTCCATTGAAACGTGAGAATTACAAACTCAATTTTCTTAATTGTTGTGCTAAGCAATAAATGACTTTGACGACGTACATGAACGTGCCAAATTTAGCAGACGCAAATGCACCCGTTATCAAATTCGTTTTAAACTCATGCAAACTTTGAGAATCCAAATTCATCTCATCACTTGCTTTGTTTTCTTTTCAGTACAGAAGAACCGGGTTCTCAGCGCTCGGTGCTCCGTACTGCAGCAATCCAGCAGTGGAAGGAAACTTCCAAAACTCTGCCTTACTTTGACCATCTACAACAAGGTGTCCTTCAAAAATCGGCGACAGTGACAACTTCATAGATGGATTTATGACCAAATTCCTAATCCTTAACAATATATAAAACTCATGTCTCTGAGAGTATGTGCATGTCATTCTGCACGAATGCCACGGCGAAAGTTGGCGCTCCACCGTTACATAGGGGGCTTAAATGTACATTAGGGTGATTTTTTCCCTGCAGATCTGGGAGCAAGCTTGGGCTTGAAATTTTATTTCATTATTATTAAATCAAACTGCACATGCTGAACATCTTTGCAAAACATAAGATTTTTGATTTATTAGGCAGATTTTGGACTTTATTTAGTAAAGTACTGTAAAAAACCCTCTTATCCACCCTCCCAATGTTCTTGGGCAGCCTCATGTGCAACTCTTTGGTTGCACACTTAAAGAAAATGTGATCATCTGGCATCAGAAGGCACTTACTTGCCTTTGTGAAGCGAAGGTCATGAGAAGCTTCTCCTGCCTTTTCTCGTATGAGTTGGCATGCAAAGACACTTGTGTAACATCTGCCACAACCCTTTCCATGTTTTGACTGTGACATGGAATGTCTGGAAGCACAAGTCTTTCCCTGTTGACAAAGTTGACCAACCAGTTCTCAGTGTAAGTTTTTGTCAAGGGGGATTCTGTAATCCAGGAAGGCTGAACTTTGTCAAAGTCAATCATTTCAAAGTAGTCACTGGATGCAAAGTTGATATTAGTTGGCAGAATAAAGTGACGTACTCCAGGGAAGATCATCCTTCTGGCAGTCTGGATTAGACTCACAGCTTTTTCTCTCACTACAAACCTGTCATCATGCAGAGCACAAAGCAAAATGCTTTCTGGGTGACAGAAGTAGCTATTGTTCTTAAAAACTGGCCATCTTCTGTGAGAAAATTGTTTGCTTTTTGCATGGCAAACCAAAAGTTGTGGACACCCTAGAAGACCTGATAGTCAGTTTTGATCTTGAAGAAGGAGGGGGCATACACATTCACTAGGTACCCAGCTAGTCTGTTTAGCTCATAGGATGGGGTGTGTTCTTGCACATAAAGCCTGAGAATAGTGTTAGCAGTAGTAACCCATCTCGCCTGATGAACTTTTCCAGGAAATTTTTGTGCCAATTTTGTGGTGAGCCCCCTCCATCCTCCTTGCACAGCAAGGCATATGTCATGTAAGTACTTATGATCATTGCTTAATCCTTCATAGACTGCCTTATCAACTGGGGTGATCTTGCCATTCATTGACTGAAAGTGCACAACTGTTTTGAGCTTAAAAGACTCAATTGCTTTGCCAATGGGCCCAATGAATGTTGCAGGCCCTGTTGGTGCTCCATCATAATACTTGAACAGGTGTCAAAGTGGCAGTTCATTAAAGGGCAACATGCAAACAATCCAGTGAACAGGGCGCTTTAGGCATAGCTCCAACAAATGAATCACTCCACCCTCCACCTCAGAGCACTGCTGGCAGTGACAGTGCCCCCTTGCAACACAGCCACATTGCAACATCTTTGAGTGGGCAGAGCACATTACTAAGTTGGAGCACAATCAAATGCTTTGGCATACAATCTTCCTCGGCCTAGCCTCACCCCCTGGTAAGTGTGCTCCCAGATCTGCAGGGAAAAAATCACCCTAATGTACATTTCAAGACTGTTTTGAGGTTCAAGTCGAGGTCCAACATTGCATTTACTACACAGGTCATAGGTCATAGGTCGCTATGCCACTACGTAGCTCAGCCTATTGGACATGGCTGTGCATCATCCGTATTTATCAGTAGCGATCTATGGTGACAGCAAGCTGGTTTGGAGGAGGTTGAAATGAGTTGCTACGCTCTGACCAAGAAATATCTCTTACTAGCAACTTGGCAACCCTGGGTGAGGTACGTCCGAATCAGCCAGTTTCAAAAGAAAAAACAAGCAAATTGGATGTGGTTGCAGTTCGCGTGAACGACATGGTTCATGGTGAGCCCGAAGTGTATGGCAAGCGCGATGGGCGCGGACAACGTGAAGTGCATGGACGGGGAGTGAGGCAGACGGAAATCACGATTTATAGAAATGGACAAGATAAACAAAAGATTGAGAGAGTTGAGACGGCGGTTCTGAGATGTGTTGCATAGTTACCTATAGCATTTGGCAGTGACGGATACAAAGACCCAAAGGTCGAGCTAAGGCTTCAGCTAGTGTGACTATGAAAACTTGGGACGAAAATATGCTTTCTTTCCGTAACGGTTCAATTGCTCGCAGATATCAATGTTGCCGGTGCAATCTCCAATATTGCCCGAAGCCAGATCGTCCCTGTAGCCATTTACGTCGGGGGGTACGCGAACGTAATCTGCGTATTGCTCTCGCTATCTGAGCAGATTTGTTACCTGTAATGGACTTCTTTTTTCCCTTCAAGCAATTTAGAGATTATATCGGATTTCCTTTCTAACCAGAAAGAAGCAGCAACTTTGGAAAGGAATATAAATCTCAGTGCACGTAATTCCTGCCTCGATACTGCAATGTGTCTCCCGTACACCAATCAAGTAAGGGTCAGGCTGCAGCACTGTTCGAACACGCTGGATGACCTCCATCTGCTCAACCCTCCCCCTGCCGTGCTATAAGTTCCTCCGTATAGAATGCAGAGTCAGTGCTGTCACCAACATGTTGAAAGGGAACGTTTGTCTTGCTTCTGTTACTTTCTGGTCACTCATATAACGTTACCAGTGGTTAAGAGAGGTTCCTGTGGGAGAGTAAACTGAAGCGTTTCGTACTTTCCTTTCCTAGAAACCAGCGGTCAAAACAATGCAAGTAGAGCAACTTTGAACACACAAACACCGTGAAGCGGAGATGAGGATCACTTGTGGTCCCCTAGTTTTCAGCATTCAGAGTAATTTCAGTCATTATGAAGATCAGAAAAACTCAAACTGGTCCTCATAAGCGTCCGATCTTTGTATCCGTCAGTGCCAAATGCTATAAACAACGGCGCAACGCACCTCAGAAGGCTAAAACCTCCGTCTCAACTCTCTCAATCTGTTTATCTTTTCCAAAAAAGCCAACCTTGTAAGTATTAGCTCGCCAAACATTCTTCGCAAGAGCCACCTTCACTTTACTGCCCACTATATAATGCATGGACAAGTAGGGCTGTATCGAGCCTGACTCGATACTCAAAGGTCGGTTCGACTGGCCGATGTTTCCTCGGCGCCATTTGGCTTGGCTCGACTTTTCTTAGAAAATAGTCGAGTCCATATCAAGCGACTCTGGGCCTGCTTTCCAGCTTAAAATATTGAGCACGCTCAAAAAATTTTGAGCCTGACGCTCGTTATCTTCCACAGGAACGGGGATAAAAGTATCTACGAACCATTCCTTTCAGTTTGCCACTTTCACGCCTTGGCACTTTGACATTACCAGTCAGACATGAGCACAGGGGGGCACAAAATGCTCATTTTTTAGTGGGGAGGGACAGCTTTCCCTGTCCATTGCACAAAGATGTTTATTACACAAAAGTGTCATATTTTTTAAAATGAGGAAGTTCTGTGGGGTCCATCCTTAAATGTCACTAATATTTGAAAAGTTTTATGGCATAATGAAATATATAATTAACATTATATTTATTGGAGTCTCAGGCTGGAATTTTTTTTACACCAAAGTTGTAGTCCTTTAGATGCTGAATGCAGGTGTGTGTCTGGCTCAGTGAAGTGACTGTTATTAAATGAGTTATTAACATTTGAATATTGAAGATTATGGGCTCACTTAAAACCACAAATGATGCACATAGAGTCATGGCAAGAACACAAAATCCTCCTAATATCCATGCTCTGTCCAAATCTGGGCCAGTGTCGCCATTTTTGAGAGTTGCTTTCGAGCATGCTCGAGCTTTGCTGGGCTCGATATCGTCGAGATTCGACATGGTCCCAATGACCAACCTTTACAATCATGTTGAATTCTTATAAAAGTTTGAGTGATGCAAAAACCGATCCCTGCATGCGTCTGGTCGTTGTATCCAGTGATATTGCTTTTATACATAGTAGCGTTTTCACAAATGTGATACTTTTCGTAGAAAGTTGTTTTAATGAGAAAGGGCCTCGAAATTTGATCACTACCGGGATGGTACTGACTGTAGCACCGACTTCTAAGTCAACTTGGGACCCTAGCCTCGTTAGAGGGTTCAGTGTCATAAATAGTGCTGCTACTGTCTCATTCTGACTGTCTCTTCCTGAGGGATCTCATA
>JAAUXU010132214.1_pt1 | contig 15521 bp, 12 predicted proteins | sample 7278151 | NCBI WGS metagenome assembly JAAUXU01 (sample SAMN14350113, study PRJNA611818) | marine sediment metagenome | isolation source: surface marine sediment (1.8m) | place: French Polynesia: Moorea | collected 2018-08 | reverse complement strand
TGCAACTCTGCATTTACTTATGCAACTCTGCATTTACTTATGCAACTCTGCATTTACTTATGCAACTCTGCATTTACTTATGCAACTCTGCAGTACAGTGGGACTGACTTTTTCTCATCCAAAATGCTATTTTCTAAAAGGAAAACATTGCTGAACCCCTGCTTCAGCTTGAGTTTGGCGGCCGGCAGAACCCTTGGGCAACGATCCAGCTCAAGTAGTGCAATGGTGGCTGTGAGAGGAAGGACTTCCCAAACTCTTTGGGACGTCTCAGACCTGCTCTGCCGTGGATCATGATGGCCCAATTGGGCCACGGCAATTCTAGCTCCTGCCAAAGGCAGCAGCTACAACTGCTTTTGATGGAGGAGGACTGAGGATCCGTGAACTCAAGAACACCAAGGTGAAAGACATCACTGAGGGGGATGATGGGATCTGGATCGCTTACAGCCTGGTCAAGTGAGATGAAAAGGTCCAGACTCTTGATGCCATTCAACCCCACACACTCAGCCGCCTGCTTTGGTTCATGGCTCATCTCGAGCCATCAGTTGGCAACCTCGAGAAGCAGTCGAGGACCTGCTGACAGGCTGTCTGAAGGGCGGGGGCTTCCCAGGACAGCCAATGAGGAACAATTGTCCCAGCAGCAACTCTCGTGAGATCTCCATCTAGGCTTGAGGACCCAGACGAGTCCAACAGCGACGCCTTCTGTCACTTGAGCACCATGTAGGTGGTCGGCCAATGCTGGAGCCACCTCGACCGACTTCGTGACAACACGGCCAGCCCGGACATGAATTGTCACTGGCGCGACGGCCCGAGGATTGGCAAGGTCCTCACTGGCACCGAGAACAGCGCTGTCACCACAGCCAGTGCGTGGGCGGCATCGGGACGACTGCCTGCCGCTCCAGCCAGAACTTGACGACCGCCTTGGTGCCTGCCAACCCGAGCTCCGACAATGATAGAAATTCTCACATATTTGACATTCCTTTTCAGCCTGGAGCGACTGTCAGCATCAATTCTGGAAAACTATTCAGAGTTTATGACCGGATGTGAATGCAAATTTGCACCAAAAGTGTAAATAGCAGTCATGAATTAGTAGGAAGTGCACGGACTTTTGAACTATTAAAGTGAATGATCAGAAGATTTTTTCTTGTTACTCACTTTCTTCCCTTTGTGTCACCCATTTTTGACTGGGAACGTTCTACCTTTTTTTTTTCAAAAGCCTCGAACCACTGAGTAAACATGTTTAAACAATTCTCACTTACACGTTAAAGAAATCGTAGTCAACTTGCATTGTAACTTTGTAGTCAATCTCGAATTTATTAAAGGCATGCGGATTGTTGTACTTTCTCTACTCGTCAAAGTTAGATTATAGACAAACGAGCTACGTTAATGAGAGTGCTTCAATCTTCCTCAGCCTTGTTTTATTCACAGTTTGGCTCCAAGTGACCTCCTTTGACCATGCTCACAGCCTTGAGACCTTCTACTACCTGAGGGATTTGAGGCTGCGGAAGAGGCCGGAAGAGGCCGGAAGAAGCCGGAAGAGGTCGGAAGAGGCTGGAAGAGGCCACGTTCAATCAATCAGTGAGTGACTCGTTTGAGTGAAACGATTCTGAGAACGATGGACAGGCTCTGATCGTCCACTGTGTCACCCCGTAGCAGCCAAAAGTTTCGTCTCCACGAAGCACATGAACGCCAAGCTGGTCAACTTCCCCTCCCTCTGGCACCTCAGTGGGGTTGTTTCCTATGAGATTGAAGTATGTTTGTACTCGTCGTGCATTTGCCAGATTCTCCTCCCGCGAGGGCTTCAGACGAGCTCGGCTTAAGCACTGACAACTCTTTTCTTTTAAAAGAAATTGCCTCTCATCCTCTTCTCTCTCGCCTCCTTTTTTTCTGCCTCTCCTCGCTCTCTTTTCTCTGCTCAGTTTTCTTCTTCCTCCTCAGTTTAGGGGAAGTCGTGTGAGAGCGCGGAGGCGTCTCCGATTTCGGTGTGACCGACTTTTTTTTGCTTTTCCCTCCAAAAAGCATAAGGGAAGTGAAGAAGAAGGTGGAAGAGGAAGAAGACGGTTTCTCAGATACACAGGGTGCGTCAACAGGGGCGTCACGGACAAGGACGACTTCATCGAGACCAACAACAAGCGCAGGGGGGAGCTGAGTTCAGACAACATTGGCATTTACCGAGATAACATTGTCTCTACTAAATACATCTTTTTGGAGAAAAAGAAATCTACGATTTTGGGTCGTGCTGACGATCCCAATGTTGGTCTCTGAAGGCACAATTGCGCTCTCACACATTTTCGCCCCAACTAGGGCCAGAATGTTAATACTGTCGTTAATACATTACCATTAAAACAAACCAGCCTCAGCGACGGCCTCCACCTAGTGGGGGAGGTCTGGCAACTCTGGCACTCTTGGAGAACAATGGCTGATGTATGATGCGTCCGACGCTGGCGTCAGAGGCAACACTTGGTCTTCGCACTGAGGCCCGACGGGACTGACGCCCATCCTGACGCACCCTGTGACCCAAAAAGTCGACGTGTTTATTCGGAGACTCAGACACGTTGCTAACGAGTGAATAAGTTGGCAGTTCTTTTTTCTGCCGCCTACGCGTGTCCTGCAGAGCTCATAATGGCTGGGGGGGATTGATTGTGATCTTCTCCCATCCGTTATCCTCCCATCACTTGGCAGAAAGAAATGGGCGGCCTCCTGTGGTCATTTTCGGCCTGCACCAGTGGGATCCTATGAAGAAAAGGATCATTTTTCAACCTTTCCACGAGGTGAGTCAATCTCCGAGCTGTAGCAGCCGTAAAATGGCTTTCTAATTCCTCCAAACTTGTACTATTCATCTTCATTTTTGCCAGGAGAATAACTATTTGTTGAACAAGGCTAGTGAAACTATTTTTACGCCCCGAGTTTTAGCTGTGCGAGCAAGGTTGTTTTACGCCATGAGTGCGTAGCACAAGTGGCAGGGAACGACCTCATTGCCCCAGCAGACGTGAAATACACGTCTGATTCGTTATCAAACTTAAAGTTTTCCTCCGCGCACTCACCTTTTACGCAGTCCAATTGCTTCAGTAATGTCGTGAAAAACTGGCCCCTGAGTGCTGAGATTATCACCAGTGCCTTCAAAGGGAGGCACCCAGGAAGTGAGTGAAACAAGCAAAGTGCATGAAAAGTAACTTCTGCATGCACTTTGCCCATGCATCTTTGCCTCACACTTTTCCCCGCAATTTCAGGGGTCAAAAAGCGGCTGCGTGAAAGAAAAAAATGCTCAAAAAACGGAAGTGCCGACATTTGTCTCTCTCCACTGCTGTTGCTCATAAAGTTGTGTAGCACGCAAAAGCTGAGCTCAGCTCAAAATTTACTTCATCCTCCCTCTGATCATTCGTTACTTACTAGGATAAAGAGGATTTGGCTGTCCAAAAATGGTCAATCCTCAATTTGCCCTTTTAGTCCGTTAAGTACAAGTGAGTGCAGAGGTTCAAGGAGGGGTGAAATGTCAGGACGTCAACGATCTATCCACAATCTTTTTGCGTTGGTGCAAAAAATAGGAAGAGATTTCTAGCAATTCTGCGCTTTTCCCGAGTCAGCACGATGTGATGGAGGAGGGAGCAAGAAGAAATACTTGTTTCGCAGTTGATTCACTATATAGCGTCTTCCTACCGTCATTGAGAGAGTGTCACCTTGGCTACAGGGTGTCCAGGCAAACGCGTGGAGCACAAATCTGCTGTGAGTCCGACACTTCAGTGAGAGAAGGCAGACTAGTCTAATCAGTGTCGGGTTATGGACCTACAGGGTGTCCAAGCAAACTTGTGGGCACCGAATATACAGGGTGGGTAAGCATGCACTTACAGGAAAATGTACCGTGGGCCAAACACTGGATAACTGCTGACAGAAGGGAGGGGAGACCTATGGAATCAAATCCAAATGAGGCTACATGCGTAAAGGATGCCAATCAGGTGAAATCTGGCATTGGCCCAGACATTGTCCTCTCAGACGGGAGATTCACCATCTGGCAAGCCTGCAACAGCCAGAATGACTGGGTTTGGGCCCAATCAGTATCCAAGGTCCTTCCAGGTGCTGGAACAGTGAGCAGGGCTCAGAAACCGACCTCAGTTTGGGCCTGGGCTGCTATGAAAACCACAGGGAAGAACCTGCCCTGCTTGTCTTACTGCTTAGTTCCATGGTCAAGGTCATGTTGAAGTGTCCCATCAGAGCCACTCTGAAGCCTCGGGCTCAGGAACAAGTCGAATCTGATCCATGGGCCTTCCAGCAGGACGACGCACTACCCAACACATTGTAGATGACCTAACAGCGGTGAAAGAACCACCTCCCAGCATTCTGGTCCTCGGACAAATGGCCTCCATCACCCCAAGGCATTGAGGGCTCAAGGGTGGGTGAGGGGGTGTCCGAGCGTTGTCCTGTGCGGATCAGTGTGGAAAAACGGGTGCAAGTGTCTCACCGTCATATGAGCACCTTCAAAAATGTAGTGAAACATTTTTGGGTAGTGATTTGTGTAGCTTTTGTAGTGATTGGGCTCAAATCTTAGGTACTTCTTTCTCTCTCCTCCCCAGTGTTTCAGAGCCTGGCAACACTTCCAGCACTTCTCCCTCCTGCTCTTATCATACATAGGTAGGTAGGTACTACACAGCAAGATTCCCAAAACGCACAGGCCCTTCTCACCTCAGTAGTGATCAAGGACCTCACGGGGGAGAGAGGAGGGGAGAGGCAGAGATCTACTGAACATGTACCTAAGTACTAAATGCTACTTTGGATCTCAACTTCAGCCTCAAAATGCACCATTAATTTCTCTGCTGAATAATGATGGGGACGATTGATCCCCATAGTGTGGGAGCACCAACCTCATGACAGACACACGCGATGGGAGGCGTCCTTTAAGGCAAAAAGATGCCATTGGCATTGGATCATCGAAGAATGAATGCACTTACTCACCTTGTTTCTTGCTGTGGAAAATACCCAAGCTGTTCAAGACCACTGAGGCAGTTGGCATCGGTATCGTGGAGAATTATGAAAGTTCCCCGAAGCAGGGTGGAATTTAGTTTGCATGCACAAGTTTTCCCAAGAGGCTGCGGAAGTTTTTGGCAGTGGATGGCAATCATATCATCGAGCGCGAGGGACATCAACAAAAACCAAATGTGCAAAAAGTCCATGGTTGCGTTTAAAATGTGCCCTCAGCAAATGAGAACTGCCAACGCAAGCCCTAGAACGGGTCTCTCAAAAATGTTATAGTTTGCTTTCATCACCCTGTAATTACTAACGCAATGTGTCATGCCAAGGTGGGGGAGGAGGAGGGGGCAGCGGGCTTGGCCTTCGTCAAGCGGAGGTTGATGATGGCTTTTGCAGAAGAGCAACTGTGCCAAATGAATGACTTTACGGATGGTGACTGTGGCATTACAAGGCCTCTAGGCAGGCTGGAAAGTTGTAGCCTCATTGGATTTTCAATTTGAATGCGAGTGATGCAATTCTGCGCACCGTGTGAACGAAGAAGAAGTGTCTGCAGTTCTCTGTCTCACTTGTTGTTCCTCTCATCACACGCTAACCATAGCGCTCACACTGCACGTATCTACGAGGTTGACATTGGTTATTTTCTCTGCCTTTTCTGCTTGCCTTTTGTCTGCTCTACCTCGTCTTCACTGTGGCCAGGAAGGCCGACATTGAACGAAAGAGTGATCTGAGAGGAGACTGACAGTGCCGACGAACGCTGCCGGGGACTTGCGCAGGCTGGCAGCCACAGGCATGGGTAGCCAAGAGGGTTCAGGACACTCAGGTCTAACTTGTGTGACTCTGGGAGAGTCCACGTGACAGCCCCGGGGGGAACCCTCAGGTCCAGCTGTGGGCAGTCTGAGTCAGCCCTTACGCATTACTGGCTGCGGCCGCCCGTTTCAGCCCCAGTATCCGGACTAGACACGGGTTAAAGAAACATACACATTAGAGCCAACAATAACACTTTTCGGCCATGGAGTCAGCTGCCGGAAAAGAAGAACCGGAAACCTCACACAGTTCTTTGTATGTGTTGGTCTGCAGTGTTGATCCTGCGCAAAATACTCTTCTTCCTTTACTTTTTGTTAAAAAATCCATGTGTGACATCAAAGTTGCTAGTGTCAACTGGGCCTTAAGTACCCTCCCTCCTCCTGCTCGGGCTTTTCTTTGGAACTTCAAATGGGCTTTCCCGGCTAAATGTTGCTTTTTCCACTGCTACATTTATATCATCTTTTGGCAGTCGTCACATTAGCGCTTCATGATTCCCAGACACACCAAAGGGTACGGGAGAAGAAAAATCCTCATAATCCTTGTACGTGGGCATTGGGCCCAGGGCCTAGTGTGGAATGCACTCTGTCCTTCTCCGTGCTAGCAGCGAAATAATTGGAAAAACCTTGGAAACTTGTGGAGGCGAAGTGAAGCTCACTCATCCCAGTGAGGAGGTCATTGCACAACAAAGTTTTGCCTGTATTCATGTTGAGACAGTTATGCTTACGCTGTTTCCTCAAATTTCTCTACCTTCTCATCAGTTATGTGGAATTCCCCATAGACTGTGCACATTCTTTTTCTCCTCGATTAAAGGCCGAACCTCAATTTTCGTCAAGTTTTTCTGCCCAATCTTAGCTTGACTTGCAGCCCTAGATGCTTTCCAGCTCGACCCAAAGCTAATAACAAAGTCGAGCTGTGTTTGCTCGGAATTCTTTGCACCAACTACGTCGCTTTCCTGAAACTTTGTGTTATCTGTCTACATCACATTGTGTTATCGACCCTCTTCTCCACGTTCAGGAGCTGTTTACAGGGTGTGGCGTGTACGACGATTCCTTCTAGCCCAGGCGGCAGCCGCAGTTCCACCTACTTCTCATACGTGTGGTTTTGCAGGCCCTTCAGTCCGGAGCCATCCTCGTGTTCCGACTAGGGCTGTGTCCTTATTCGTCGGAGTCATTTTTGCTACCACGACCCGTACGCACGGACAGTGGATAATGTTCTCTAGTGTGTGTATACACATGGGTACTGTCACGCACGTGTGGGTAATGTCCTCAACTACACATCCACGTGGGTGCAAAACGAGGCCGTGATGGGGGTATCCACAGTCTTACCACCATGGCTACCACATCCAGCTCTTGCCACCCATACCTTCAGATGGACAATGGGTCTGTCCACGTAGTTGTTGTTACCCTGGTACCCGAACCATTTTTGCTCCACATGCAAAAAAGATGGAGAATCCTTGACAGGCCTAGCACATACGCACGCGTGCGACGAGATCGTGCTTCAATGAGGCCCTCACGCTTGAGATGGAAATGGTCGGCCTTATGCAGGCCTGCATGCACGTCATGAATATCATCATGGGTCTGCACGTACAGAATTGAGGCATCGACCTCGCTGTCCGTCATGAACAAGGAGCACAAGGCAAGGCTTCCCGAGGTTTCTCGAGGCTTGTGCACCCCGTCAAAGTTACACACTGGAGTCGTGATAACAGTTACTCTAATAACGAGACATTGCCGGCCACGTTCTCTGATGGGGTCTGTCGTAGTTTTGTGTTGAATATCCCGAAAGTTTTTGCGCCTAGTATAAACTTTATCCGTTACGAATGATAAAACATGCATCGCTTCTATAATATATTCACTGGCATAGTGTCCCTTTACTATGGTCGACTGCCCAAAATTCCGTCAAGCTTGGTTCGCCACAACTTCTGGAGTGATTGACGTTTTCCTGACTGGCTCCTTAGGCTCGCCAAGTTTGTTGGTGGCACCCCTGACCCTCATAGGGATGGAGGATTGTCCAGAGATTCTTGATTGGGTTCAGGTTGGAAGAATCCCCAGGCCTACACTCCTTCTTCCATCACTGAGTGCACAAACTCAAACTCTTTGACTGCAGGTCGGGCTGAACAAATTGCTGTTTCCGAGCCCAGGGGTAAAATAATATGAGAATCACTGAACTCTTCTTTGAACATTAAAGCCCTCGTGCTGTTTCTAACGTTATTTCCCTTTTAAAAGTTAATCTCATCACTAAAAACTATGCTTAAAAAAATGCCCCAAAACTTTTGGGGTATGCTGTGAACACGTGCCGATTACTTCGCAAAAGATGCCAATCTGTATAGGCCTTGTTTTACCTTGTCCTTGAGCACAGGGAGAAGTGGAACTGCTCACGTGCTTCGGGTCTCTTAGGCCTAATTTTCGGGCCCACGCAATGGCGTCCAGTCAGCAGCGTTATGCTGATGCATGTTGGAGAGCTGCTGCGGGCTTCTCCAACCGCTTAAGTCACACATATTACTCATTCAACGCAGTTACAGAGCTCGGCCGAACGAACTTTCATGCCCCGCAGCCACTGGCAGACTATTGTCACACCTCCGCAGCTTCACACCCTGTACCTCTGGCTGACCACGACGGCCCTGTAGAGCCTCCAAATCGCCATCTGGCACGTGCGGCTGCTGTTCTTCCAGGCATGTGGGTGCCTCCTCCCTGTAGAGATGCATCGAGCCGAGGCTCGTTCCGAGGCTTTCTAAACTCGACCCCTTACCGCCTGTCAGGGCTTGCACTGGAATGAGCCCAAACACAACCAGACGCGCTACATCACTAACCTTTCTCTGGCTCGCAGGACTCCAAATTAGGGAAGTGGCGCCAGCACCGACCGTATTGGAAGAGCTAAGTGCACTCTGCAAACTGACATTGGGTGTCCTTGCAACATTCGCTCGGGTAAAAGCGTTAGGACATCAATTGGTCCTCCAATATCCGAGCCTCCTTGGAGAGAATCCTCGATCTCAGGACAGCCAAAAGTGCAGGAGGACTTGTGATACACCCTGTACGCATTACCCTGATGAAGATATTGCGTGTCAGTAGTGATGGTGTCAGGCTAAAAGTCGATCTCAGTCGGCACTCTGATAGTGCTTGAGGTGCATGCAGAAGAACAGAATGGAAAACAAACAAACAAACATCTGCACGGTCTTTGGTCTTCGTCATCGGGCTCCCCATCCGGGTCCGGAATGAACTGACCCACCGGCCCTCCGGACTGCGTGGCCGAACAATCCTGCACTGGCCTCTGTCCCTCCAGTCGGCCTTCACGGAGCTCGTGTAACTCTTGACAAAGACTGATGAGTCTCAGTGAACCTTCAGCCTGGCAGATGCATCTTAGTACAGTCAAGGCGGATGCAGTGAGTGGCTCACACACCATCAGCCTTAAAAAAGAGTCACTCTGGGGTGAGGCAAAAGAATTGAGTAAGATAAGTTGGCGCTGCTGCCCACTGCCCACCTTCACTCACATGTCTGTCAGGGATTGACCGAAGACGTATATGACTGATGCTGAAGTGAAACGCGCATACTTGGACATCAGCATGAGCACGAGCTCGGACAGAGCAATCCGCAGCTACCGAGTGACCCCAACAGAGTGCCAAAAGTTTCTTACTAGCACGAAATCCTACATTCGAGCAATACGGTGAAGAATGGCTCGTATTCAAGCTGGAAATTGGACGAATTGTGCTGTTTTCACAGATTCAGGCTCGCACTGCCCGAACTCTCTCAATTTCAACGTCAAGTGAGCACTTAATTTCACTGCATAAACAGAACCGCAGCACCCTCGTGGCACAAGTGAAATACTGCATGCACTGAAAAAAAGTATGAGAGAGATGAAGACTTTATGTGCTGACATTAATGTACGCAGTCAAATTACCTGTTCACTTTCCACCAAACTGAGAGAGTCCTGCAGTGTCAACACGAAGCCGTGAATGCGCAACAACTTGTTCGATATCCGATTTCGATTCAAGCCATACTTCACCAATGCGCCGAAAAAAAATGGATTTAGCTGGGAAAAAACCTATCACACTGTTTTTCAATCCCCCGGCGTAATTCTGTAATTACCGGTATAACCTTGGCTAAGTCGGCCAAAGCTCACATAAAACAGTGATGAGGGGATGCTTGAGGGGAGCGTTGAATGGTGATTGGGATGCAAGATATCTGGGATGGGGAGGACATCGTTAGAAAGCTATTGATTGTTTTGTTAAGCAACGGTAAAAGAAGTTTGCACAGCAAATCTCGTCTTCTTTGCACCAGAGGCATCCGGCGCGGGGTGGCTGTGCACTCCTTGGCGTCCATGCTCTCCGCGCTCCACGTCCCCATCCTCTTGGCTTGGTCCAAGTCGAACGAGAGCCCTGGGTGACGCTGCAACCTGCGATTGTCTTAAGACAATCGCAGGTATACGTCTAAATCGTCTAAATCGCAGAAATACGTCTAAACTTTCAAACAACGAAAAACCGAATGTGAGATTTCGGTTATTTTTCGCACATGCAAATCACTGAGCATTCCTCCCATGAAAGGTCAGCACACTTCATAACTCTAGCACATCACCTGATAAGCGAGCAGGTCGCTTATGCGGTATCTGGCTTCCACTGTAATTTGCTTTGCTGTGCCCTGCTGATGAACACGTAAGTCAAAGTCTCAACTGTCCATGCTTCAGTCTGTGCCGTGGTTGACATCGATACCAAAGCGTGTTTTTTTGAGAAACCCAATTAAAATTCGGTTCTGACGAAAATCCGAATGGAAAATTTCGATGCTCCTGACCTGGAGCACCTGACCCATCTATCCTTCCCAGTGTTGCTAAATGGCTCCATTTTTCAAAGTTGCCTTGCTCACGTTGCGTGTATGTCAGAGCCTGAAGTCATCGAGCTGAGCAGCTGACAAGAGTGCAGTTGCATGCATTGCTGGCAACTTTCTTGTTCTCTATCTTAGCACGAACTGTCCAAATGTGATCCTCAACGGTTCTGATAATTCCATAAGTGCGTCTGTGTAGTTCACTGGTGGACTCGCCGCGCCAGACATCAATGTCCATCAAGCACTTGGATGTTTGCCACAAACTGGGGCAGGAAAAGACCCAACCCAGGGTTACTCCTCTCTCTTGTTGGGATACTCACTCCCCTCGAGAGACCCCTTTAACAAACAAACAAACAAGCGCGTCTTTCCAACATACAACGTGTTTAACCAACTAGAACCTTGGCTTTGGGGAATCTTACAAACACTTTATTGCTCTTTTCTGACTGGTCCTGACAGCTGCCACACCCACATATACAAGTACTATGAATATGCGTTTACACTATGTCAGATCATTTTTACAGGACCGCGTGGTTATGCAAAATAATTGGCCGATTATTGGTTATGGGTTAACCTTAACAAGACTTGCGGTTGTCGGTGTCAGTTATCAGTTATTTTACGGGAAAAACTGCTTCTTTAGGAATGGTCATTTTTCTTCTTGACTGTAGACACAAGTTTCTCCAGGTGGCTCAGGTTTTTGTGGTGCTATATGAGTGCTGATACATCTGAGCTGTCCAGACTTGTCCAGGTGTTTCCTGATCAAGAAAGCGGTCCTTCAGAGGCTGCACTTGAGACTCCCGCTTCATCCAGTTAGTTTTCAAAATCGCATTTTTCAAGACTGGTTCAGACACGCGCGTGATCTGAGAAGGCGGGAAAATCAAAACACAGATGTCTGACAGAGTTATGAGAAAAGCCCTGATGCCATTTTCAATTATGGGAAAGCTCCTGGTGTCGATGTCCACCTTTTTTTTGTCTTCATCTGGTCCAGTGGAATGAAGAAACAGTCAGTGTTTAGGTCCCATCTCGTCCCGCTGCAGAGACTACGAGAGCTGTTCTTAAGGACACACACGTGTGTGCGCTTGTTGATTTATTACGTAAACACACGCACAGAACGAATTACAGTCACAATCCTGACCTATTTTGGCCCCTGCTGTGACGTCGCTGGGAGCAGAACAACGCCGCTGCTCTGGCTCATGTTGCACAAGGATGACAGTGCGTTGTTGTTGCTGGTGCTGCTGCTTGTTGCTGCTCCTGCGTACGTTGCATGAGGACAACAACGCATTGTTGTTGTAGCTGCTGCTGCTGTTGCTGCACTCCTTCTCCTACCCTCTAAACCTCTTCCACTAAAGCGTGAAGCCAATTTGGTGTCCTCATTTGAGTTCAAAAGCCGACTGAGAAAAGACTCCATTTCCCCCCTTTCCTCACAAAGTCGACCCGATTTGGCGGTTCAATTTTGAGGAAGAGATGAAAAATGCGGGAGTTTTGGTTAAAAAATAAAAAGGTATGGGACGGGCGCGCACTTTCTGTGCAAAGGCCGACTTTTGCAATGAAACCTGGCTAATGCAAGGATACGCACTCCACTGTACTGCAGCTTCCACTATAATTTAGGCGATGAAAGCTCTCACAGATAGCATCAGCAAATTTGAATGTCCCATGAAATTGCACAGTCTTAACGTGCCTTGAAGCTCTCTCTGACACAAGTTGGCCTCATTGCCCTGGGTTGCTCTGGCTCGTGTAGGGCACAAAGTTGTCCGAGTCGTTCTCGCAGCCACAGTTGTCCTTGTCCAAGTTGTCCATTCATCCCAAGTCCGTGGTAGCCGTTCAACTGTCCAAGTCAAATTTCATCAAGCGTTGTCCTCACACATGTTGCTCTCCCCTATGCCCATATTGAGTTCCTCCTCGTCCCAGTTACCGTCCTTGTCCAAGTTGCTGCCCTTGTCCAAGTGGCCGCCCTTGTCCACGTTGCTGCCCTTGTCCAAGTTGCTGCCCTCGTCAAAGTCACTTTCCTCGTCCCAGTTACCGTCCTTGTCCAAGCTGCTGTCGTCGCCCAAGCCACTGTCCTTGTCCAAGTTGCTCTCTTGTCTGGCCGAGTGGGAGGTGTGATCTGTTCCTTTCCCCCGTCCGGATTTTGCGAATTTGCAACAGATCTCCTAACAAAAAAGACTTTTACCCCTTCCTTCTCTGCGCTAATGCTCGAGTATTTAAATTCGTCCTCAGGGAATTCAAAGAAAAGGAATGTTCATTCTTCGGATTTGTTTCCAAGTCTGATGCTGACCTGTCTGTGTCCACCTTTCCCGTAAATGACTACTTTCTTTCGTGCTTTGTTCGCATCCAACCTTGGCAAAGACGCTGTTAAAACGATGTCGGTGCTTCTTTTTTATTTTCAAAGCTCTGCCTGGCATTTTTTCTACATCATAAACGTTGCTGTAAAAAAAAAGGTCAGATTTGTTTATGCTAACGCACTTGTTTGTCCAGATATTTGGGCCTCATCTCTAAAACTTCCCTGTAGTTAATGCTTACAAGACTACAGATGAATCTTGATTTAACGAATCCTTCCACAACGTATCTTTACCTGCACACAAATATTTCTTACGTCCCAACATGATGCAACTCACTATAGCACAATCTCAACGTAACGTGTTTCACCCAGCTGACGAAAAAGTACGTTATATCGAGATTTGACTGTACTTTGGGAAAGTTTCTTTCGCTCTGCCATTTTCCTCAAGAAATGCACTAATATCCCACTTTTCGTTGAACAAACATACACAGGGCAGTACAACAGAGACGAAGGCTGAAGCGCTACCCATTCATTGTGGGGGTACGCATGAGGCCTAAGATGTAGCCATGAGTGGCAACCCTGACTGTCGAATGAAAGGCCGTCTTGTAGTCAACACTTTGTCCTACGCCAGCTATGTAAGTGCAAACTCCTGCTAAAGCCTGATTGAGTCATGCTGCCTTGTATTATGAAAGATGGAGTGACCTACAAATAAATCTTTTGAAATGCAATTTTATCATTTTTCTTTCTTTGCCTCGGCACCAGAGGAGATTGTCGAACCTCATGATAATTCAGCAGTAAAGTTGAACAGGAACTTTCTCAAGAACCAGAGTGGTTTCGGGCCTTTTTTGGTGTCTCAGTTAAAGGCTACTTTTTTATGAAGGGGAAAATAGCTCGAAACTGACCTGCAACAGAAACAGCACGGAGAGTACAAGAAATTTCTGTGGTTTGCTGTTTGGGCGAAATTTATTCGCAGCTTCCTCTGCTGCAGATTTTGCTCTTTGCATTTGCTCTTATTTGTCGCTTCTGTCCATCTGTGCAATTCCGTTATTGTGCAGTTTTACCTCAGCCTTGGCTCTCAGTGTTCGTGGCCACTCTGTAAACTCTCCTTGCGTGCACGTACGTAAAAGCTGCAACTTTGCTACTTCTCCCTCGCCCGACTTCTGACGCCGGGCGTTTATTTGATCCCCCTCAGACTCTTTCAACCCTTTATGTAGGTCGTGTGTGTGCGGGGAAATCGAAGGATTACGCCGAGAAGTTTCAGAGTGCGAATTTTGGCTAATGTCGATTGATACAATTGCCAACTCGACTTAGGCTGACGAAGTCCCTGCTCATTGTTCTCAGTGACGCGCGCAATTCTTCATGGAAAAAGGTCAATTATGCGAAGGCCCTCGCGTCCTCGCGGCGGCCTCAATGGCGTGAGTGACCTCGAGGCCTACTGACCCAGTACGTGAGCCAGCGACAGAGAGAGGAAACACTTGGGAACGCCAAGCTCGCTGCTCATTTCTTTTTGCGCCCGCTCTCGGGGGACAATTTCTTTACTTATCCACGTCCACCTCTTTGCTCGGCACTTATTTATTGCGTGCGACGCCACCTCGTACAGGGTGTTGGCAAACGGCTGCGCGCGTCGCCGGGAAAGTTCAGCTTTCCAGCAACTTTCCATGAGGTGCAGCTTGTGTAGTCGAACGAGGTGTGCGGAGGCTTGAGGATGGATGTTTGGCTTGAAAGCTCAGTGTTTCACTAGATAAGATCACAACTCGACGCAGAGACTTCGGAGGCCGCCGTCATTCAGGCCACGTCGAGGCCTGAGCAGTGGATTCTTGAACATTGTCACCTATGAATTGCCGGGCTGCGACATTTTCAGCTCAGGGGACTCTGACCCGTGTGAGGCCGTGATTGTTCGAGGGCGGGGGAAGGCCCAAGGTCTGGATGAGACCAAGGACGGGGCAGCAGAGCCTCCGTCAAAAGGAGGAATATACAGTGCACATCTCGGTCAGGCAATTAGTACTTTAATTCCAAATTGCTGAGATTTTCCTCCCAAGAAATCCATTGGCAACTACTGACGCTTAGTCCTGGTTCGTTTGTTTGGGGTTAAAGAATGTTGGCAAGCGCCAGACGAGAGTAACCAGACCCTGTGTCCCATTGACTGCAACCATCGATTGTCACCACAAACATTTCACTCTAGTCCTTTTGACCCACTGCCTTATCAATGCGGCTCATATGCATGAACCTGGTTGGGCCTTTTAGGCCCAGGGAATGTTGGTGGGGATGGACCTCATAGAATGACTCGTGCCTCATGCGTGCACAGCTCACACACCAGGTGTATAAACTCCTTGCAGAAACAACAGTTCTGTTCCAGGGTTTCACCTACCTTACACTACGGCAATTCAAGTAATCGTTGATGACAAATTATCCGCACAAATGTGGAGTTGCCATACCCCTCATGCATGGCAGTTAAAGCGTAGTTTTTTATGGGAATGCCTTGAACCTGCTACTACTTGAATACCTTGGAGACAAACAGTCTTTTCATTCTGTTTTTCCTATGGAGGAACTCTGAGCCGAGGACAGCAGACAGTTTCCATTTGCAAAGCATTGGCAGAAGGGTAAAAAGCTTACCCTGTTCACCACTTTACAAAGATGGGTGTGGCCAAGAGAACCATCTATGATGTCACTAGTAG
>JAAUXU010097899.1_pt1 | contig 15522 bp, 18 predicted proteins | sample 7278151 | NCBI WGS metagenome assembly JAAUXU01 (sample SAMN14350113, study PRJNA611818) | marine sediment metagenome | isolation source: surface marine sediment (1.8m) | place: French Polynesia: Moorea | collected 2018-08 | reverse complement strand
CCACCCTTAGTTCCTAGACCACCCTTAGTTCCTAGACGACCCTTAGTTCCTAGACCACCTTTAGTTCCTAGACCACCTTTAGTTCCTAGACCACCTTTAGTTCCTAGACCAGCTCTAGACTGCAGACTCCAAATGGCCTAGATCATCCCCGGGTAAGACTAATTTCAAATTTCCCACCTGTGGAAAATTATTACCAGTAGAGCTCATTCGTTGGGTAAACGGAGAGCTAAATAAGTAGAGCTTTTCCGGTGGAAGTTGGTTTGATTCAGCTCTGTCTCGTAGGGTTGTTTTGGACAGAAAACTTCGAGTTTAATCGAGTTTTGTTCAACTCGGCTCAGATCGAGGTGAGCTCTAGGTTTCAAAGGCACAGTGAAACCTCAAAGTAACAATGTTCGTCGACAGCAGCAAATGTATTGTTATATTAACCCTTCGACAGAGATTTTCCTATATCCATGCGCAATTACACATTACAATTTAAGATAATCTGTAATAGAAGACTGCTTGCCAATCATGTCCGTAGGCCGTACAGACATTGACGTTCAATGGGAATGATACTATGACTCGCTGAAGAGTCCCGACCTCAGTGTCAAACACAAGACTGTGTACTCAAGTATCGAATCGAGGATCCACACTGTTTCAAGTATCTAGCATCGATTGCTCAATAATGTATTATATATATATAATAACAATTTTCTCGTTTCCACAACGCAATCAAATGGTTAAAAAGTGAGAGTAGGGCAATTGCCCAATTCCTCCAGAGGAGGAGCTGGACAAGAGTGGCCCTAGCTTTCCTCACTTCATAGGCAACTTTCGCAGCACTTTTTTTCTCTTTTTTGTACTCGGGTATCGAGTATCGCCTCCCGAAGAAACTTTTGGGTGACGATGCTATCTAGTATCTGATCGGTTGTCGGATGACAGTTGGGAAAAAGAACGAATATCGTCAATAGGATACTTTTTTATATCGCAGAGTTTTAGTCAAGCATGGTTGAGGACACCCAAATACTCCCCAGATGATATCACCCTGGCAGGTCAGTTCTTACCCGAGGTCATCATGGTCATCGTCATCGTCATTTTTGTTATTTTGCAGAAATCAATGAGACTTTTTATCTATGGATCACCGGTTACTTTGAGACTTATCTTATCATGTTTTTCGGATCCGCAAAAACTTTCTGTTTTAAATATGTGGATTAGGTGCTGATGCTATGAAACTTTGAGCTGGTTCGACCTTGGTTTCGAGACGAGTGGATAGTTTTCACAACTCGGCTCAAGCCCGGCTCAAACTTAAATACATCCCTACTGTCTCGTCAGCTCGGAATAGCAAAGCGTGCGAGGACCCCGACTCCTCCAAGGTAGCGACCACCCTTGCGTCCTCGTCTGGTAACTTGTCCACCAGACTTAGTGCCTGTGCCCGAAATGACTCAACAACGGTCCGCATGAGTCTGGCGGAGGAACGGGACGTGAGGCACGAGGTCCAGCGATGTCCCAGGATCCCCTGGTATGGCGAGATCCAATCCAGATGCCTGATCACTTCTTTGCGTCGTGGCAGGAGAAAGGGAGTGACTCTCAAGACGTGGCAAACAATGAGACATCCAGGGCCGCCAGTCAAGTTGGAGAGGCTTTTCTACTGCTTGAAGGCCTGGCTTCGGACCAGGGCATCAGGTGCTTAGTGACCGCCACCGAGTGCTGTAAGGTTGAGAGTTCCGTGTGTTTGTGACTCCCGAGTGGTGAGATGTATCGTCTTTCTAGATTTCAACCCTGACGCGTCGCGGTCGGGAAGCGAGAACAATTCCCATGGGTCGTCTACCACTCTGACACCGTGGTTTGAAGAATCAACCGACGACGACTCTTCTGCGCCCGATGATGAGCAAGATGACGCTCCAGATGAAGCTGCGCCCGTCTTGGATCAGGCCGCGGCGCCCGTCTTGGATCAGGCCGCGGCGCCCGTCTTGGATCAGGCCGCGGCGCCCGTCTTGGATCAGGCCGCAGCGCCCGTCTTGGATCAGGCCGCAGCGCCCGTCTTGGACCAGGGCGCAGCGCCACCAGTTGCGCCTGACCAAGTCGAGGTAAAGAAAACCGGCAGCGGAAAAAAAACGCCCAGGAGACAGACCAAGAGGGACCTGTACAGAGCCCCCCACTCCAAGTACAGCCAGGAACAAAAGGCTGCCATAGCAGAGAGAATGAAGGTGAGGTTAGGACGCTAATCTGGAGCTTATGTATGATCACCGCAGCGTCCAATGTCCATCAAAACTGTCACGTTGCGCATTTCAGGCTCTGAAGACGAGAAATCTGCCCCTTGTATTTGGTCCTCCCGTGTACGATCTCGACGACGAGGAGAAGCTCGTAATCCACAACTATCTGAACTTCAGGAGATACAGGAAAAGGCGAAAAAGCCAGGTAACCTGTGAAATGACACTGGTCAAAGTCGCGGTCAACATTTTCCTGTCAAGGCACTCCTGAAAGCCCACGCGTACGAGCAACTCGCCCGAGAGTTCCTTGACTTCTGGGGGATCTATGGCGATCATGTGGCTCTCTGGCGCTGGAAGAAGCTCTTTTCTGAACAGCTAGATGAAAATGTCGATTTCGAAGAAGAAGAGCAAAAACTACTGGACAACTTGGATGATCTGACCAGCAAGTACATTAGAGAGAGACTGACTTCTGGAAGCGACTCCAAAGTTGCTGCCAGACTAAAGGACAATGAGGAAGTCGAAGAGTAAGCCAAACGTTTTGGACATTGTGACGATGCAAACTTATAATAATGGATGGCTTACTTTCTATTCATAGAGGTGCGGCAGACGGCCCGAGGACAAAACCTCCGAAAAAGTCAGTGGATGCAACTGGTACTTCGGCCTGGGGTCTTCCCAACGAACGGCCTGCTCCGGATCAGGGCGGGCCGTCAGCCTGGAGCAGAAGCACACATCTTCCTAAGAGTGTTAAGTCCTCTGAAGAGAGTCAAGAATTTCAGCCACGACTAGGAGAATCTCAGTATCTCGGGTCAGACAGCGTCAGCCGGAGCTGCGGCACGCTGTCGAGGCCAATGACATTGTCTGATCGAGGTTCTGTCCACGGAACTGAAGAAGAAACTTCGACTGAGAATGAAAAGTGCATCAAGTCATCTGCATCGATGCCAAGAGATTTTTGCGAGAAGGATATGCGTGAGGCGGCAACTGAAGTGGCCGAGAGGAGTGACGAAGGATACAGTCGAGAATTGTCTGAAAGGATGCCTGTTGCGCGTGAAAAGGACTCTGAAGAAAGTAAGAGTTCAACCAACGGGCAACTTCCCGCCAGCAGGGATAGTAATTCCGAAGCCGAATGTTCAACAGAATCTTCAGTGTCAGAAAGAGCTGGGAGTGAAGCCAAAGGCGAGCTCCATTCTGGTTTGACTTCGCCGACTGCAGAGACTCCTCATGATCTTAGCGGCGGCAGCCGAGAGACGGATGATGAACTGCGGCAATTCTCGACGGAGTCCGTATCAGACGAGGAAGCCAAGCCAACGGAACCCTTTCCGCAACAGGAGGGTAGAGCACATCTTGTACTTCTCGAAGAAAAAGACGTGCCTGAGGCCAGCGCCCACCAGATGGAAGTAGCTCCTCAGATGGATTCGCACGATCCAGGGAGGGAAGCTGTGGCGAACCCTGCTGAATACTTCCAGCAGGCCCAGCTACTAGGTTATGCAGATGGACAGGGACAAGTATTGGTTCCACCTCGAGTAAGCCTACTACAGTTGCACCAAGGAGCGCCAATGATCCAGTATCCTCTTATTACCTACCAACAACATTCTGAGGCGTTCCCTCCTGGAAGTAATCCTAGCTTGTTCGATCAACATCGGGTTTTGCTCCCCAACAACTCTAACGTGATTACCATTCACGCTGGTCAGGTCGTCATCCAGTACCCAGGTACAGCTCCTCTAAATCTCTACTCTGCACCTGTCATAGCTCCTTATCCGGCACCTGCGCAACCCATATTTACATATCCTCCTGCCGCTCCAACACAAGCTTCCAACATTCCTCCCGTGGCAGCACCTCCAGCACTAAATCCTGATCCTACACGAGATCCAGCTCCTGTGCCTTACATCCAGTTCTATCAGGGTGAGCAAGTAGTGCAGGTGCCGATGATGAGTGAGGAGCAGAAGGAACAGATCATCTACTGGGAACGAGGACCACACCAGGAGCAACCACAACTTCAATATTTCCCACAGCAACAACTGCAGCAGCCTCAGGTGCAGCAGCCTCAGATACAGCAACCTCAAATAGAGCAGTATCACCCAGAACAGGAGCAACAGGCCGGTGCAGGGTGGGATCCGCAGGCACAAGTGCAGGAGCAACACTCACAAGTATACTGGAGTCCGCCGCAGCAACAGCAACCAACCGACGCAGCATGGGTTCAGCCACCCATATTGGACGGTGACAATGACACCCAGCCTGTTCCAGACGCTGTCCGGGCTGTCCAAACTTCACCGGAGAGAAAGTTTGTGTCTCCTCCCAAAGGCCTTCCTCCTCTCTCACTGCCACCTCCACCTCTAGGCCAAAGACCCATTTGCAAGAAGTGGTCAGAGACCCACGACGGGGAGCAATATGGAAATTCAGACAGACAAGGAACAGCTGGTGAATCTCCGGGGGATGTCCAAATGGGAACTGGAGAATCTCCGGGGGAAAGCCAAATGAGAACTGGTGAACCTCTGGGGGAAAGACAAAAGAGAACTGGTGAACCTCTGGGAGAAAGACAAAAGAGAACTAGAGAATCTCCGGGGGATATCCAAAAGAGAACTGAAGAATCTCTGGGGGAAAGCCAAATGAGAACTGGTGAACCTCTGGGAGAAAGACAAAAGAGAACTGGAGAATCTCCGGGGGATATCCAAATGAGAACTGGAGAATCTCCGGGGGATGTCCAAATGAGAACTGGTGAATCTCTTGGGGATGTCCAAATGAGAACTGGAGAATCTCCGGGGGATGTCCAAATGAGAACTAGTGAATCTCCGGGGGATAGCCAAGGGAGAGCTCAGGACTCTTCCAAGTCGAGTAAAAAGGACGCAAAGAAGCGGACGAAAAAGTGGAAAACTCGTGTCTCTGCAGCCACTCAGTTGCGCGACGAGGCCGGGGTCCAGGTCGAGGAGGAGCAGCAGCAGAAGGATAAGAGTACTTGGGAGGGTGACACTTGGCAAGAGATCTGGGACCGCTTGCGCTCGAAACTGAAGAGAGAGATGTTGCAAAAGTTCCTAGACCGGCGGAGATTTCACGTCACCAACCTCGTCTTGGGCGTGAGAGACGACGAGGAATTCTTCACTGAGGCTGAAGAACTCCTGTTGTCTAAAAAGGAGCGGGAGACGAATAACTTTGGTAAGAGGAAAAAGAACTGCCAGGCGCATCGCGCCGAGACTTCAGACGAGGGCAAGATTAGGTGGAAATTCTTCAGACGAAGCTGCTGCACGAGTTCCTTGACAAATTCTGACTTGGACCAGATTTTCGAGGACGGCCGCCATCGCGTAGCCGGAGATGATGATGATGACGATAGCGGAGGTGGAGCCGAGGACGATGTGAGGCAAGACAACCTGGGGAAAAGGCCGAAAATGGAAATAGAAAAGAACCCTTTATGGACTGCCAGTTGCAAGTTTGGTCAAAATTTTGGCCTTTTCTTCCATCCAAATTTAAAGCTCAAGACGGTCGACACTCCTAAGGTCAGGGACGTCGATTTTTCAATCAGGTCAGCATTGATCCAGTTCACAACTCAGTTGAGGTTGGCTATAACCTTTGCTTTCAGGAACTTCCCTCCCAGCACTTCGGAAGAGCAGGACAGATGCTGTGAAGTAAGTGTCTGTCTTCAAATGCTCTACAGTCTCTAGTTACGTATCACTTTCAGCAATCCCCTCCAACGATTCCCAGCAGTCTATCGGATACATTGAACAAGCTCTTCCTGGAGTCCGGAGACTCTGAGTGTACGGAAGAAGACTCGACCACCACTGATATGGTCATGGCCAAGGTAGCCGAGCGGCTGGTCGGTGGTGGAGGAGGAGGAGGAGGAGGAGGAGGAGGAGGACTCGTGCTCAACCTCTTTTGCGGAGAAGGAAAGGATGCAGCACAGGTAACAACAATCCTAGTGTTGTACAGGTCTTGTCACTCCCACATTTTAATCCACTTCTCCACAGCTGGCTCTAAAGGGCATGAGGGTGATGGCCATCGACTGGAGAAAGGAGAAGCTCACGAAGGCGCGGACTCGCGCAGAGAAACTTGGCGTTCACGTGAGTAAACTAGTGTAATCTTTATGTGACTGTCACTCACTGAAGCTAAGTTATGTACATCATCTACGTCCTTTTGCAGAATCTTATTCATTTTGTCTTAAGCACCAGTGCCTTGATCGACGAAGGCCGGTTGGGAGCCTTCACAACAGCCTTCATATCTTTCCTACCTGAACAGATTGGTGAGTTTGAATCGACTTGCACGCTACACACACCAATGTACTATTGTCCAACAATTTAGAGACTGGTGAGTATGACCTGGCAGACGTCGTCTGGGCGTTTGATGTTGCGTCCAGAGTTGCCCGGGATGTTGTCATCCGGCTGCACAAGAAGTCCAACATTTATCAGGTACGCTTGACAAGCGTTCAATGAAAGATAAACCACGTTGTTCGCTACAGGTTGTTGCACTGGCTGGTGCTGAGGGGACCTTGGAGGTGGAGAAAGAGCTTCTAAAAGGGAAGGTCGTGTCGTTGACAGCGTACTTTGGAGGTTTGGTGTGTCGTGGACGGACTCCGTCTTGAACCAAGCGCACCGTGATCAAGCCAGATACCCCATTCCTGAGTATTACTTCAGCTTTTCTTCCATATCCTATAGATGTATGTATCGGTGTCATATTCCTCCATGCAAATGTCTTTCCATCTCATGCCCAAGGTGCTTGTAGAGATCACTTCCGATATTTATTGACTTGTTCAAAGGTGCAAATGAAACGTCACGCAAGCTTCGTGATACATAAGACGTGGTCTGCATTTAGCTAGGCCACCTTGGACATCAGTCTTTACGAACCAGCAAAAATTTTGTCTCCTTTCTTGATCTCTCCGAGTTTGTCGATGCCCAGCTTGATGCCGAACAGGGGCTTGTCGAAGATCTGCCTTCGCTCTTGGGGATCACGAGCGAAGCGGTACCGCTTCAGCGTGGCGAAGGGCTCCATGCAGGTGTCCTTGACTCCCTTGTCCGGGTCCACCGCAGTGAAGGTGCAGCGGTCGCAAAGACCAACCACGCGAAACTCGGCCTCCCCGATGCGTAGGTAGCGCCAGCGATCCTCCTCATACGGTTGCGTACCTGCGAGATATGCAGACGATAGGAGAAAACGGAAAGGAATTCCTCCATTGGGCGTCGCCTTCACCTTTGACCAAGATGTTTGGACGGAATCTTCTATTCACCAATTTCATTGAGACCCCGCGTTCTCCCACCCGGCGCTCCAGGTCCTCGATGGACGAGTGAGAAAGCAGCATGAAGCCGAAGGTGTCTGTAAGCAGTGCCTTTTTCGAGCAATGTCGTTTCGTCTCCAATCTCCGGACATTCGTGTTTACGAGTGCCAGCTTCTCGGACAGTCTCCGGGACAAGCAGAAGCTGTGCTCCTTTGCACAAACTTACCTGCATAGAGCGATACGTCGTCCCTCTTAACACCTGGCGCCAGACCCAGAGGGTTCTCCCGCAACCTGTCCCTGGAACTGACCGAGTCGCGGTGGTAGAGGAGACGGAAGTTGTGACCTTCCTCGTTCTTCAAGAAGAGAGAGAGCCACGCGCTGGCGTCACGTCCCAGGTCAATCCCGCTACACGAAGAGCCGAACACCTGCAAAGGAAGGTGGCGTCGCCTCAGGGACTCAGACTCATCCTTTGGAACACTCGCCTTGATGTTTTTCCAGTCCCCGCCGTCCTTTCTCAGGGGGACCTTCAGAGACTTGGTGCCCTTCGCCTTCAAGATGAGTGTGTCGTGCTCTCCTCTCCCCGAGGCTTCTATTATCTTAGGTTTCACCAGGACCAGCTTCGGGAACTCCCTGGCGGTGGCCGTGCGGCCGTGCGGATTAACCACCACGAATTGCCGGTCGCGGTACAGCCCGTGACGCAGGCCAAAGCGATCAGCCTGGAAGAGACCAGGCAGACCTCCGTGAGTACTGTGACGTCATAGTCGTTTCAGCGGTTCGACAACATAATGATTGACTCTATTTCTTAAACAGGGGCGGACGCAAGACTCAAGTTTCAAAGCTCTCTTACCCAGGCGTTACTGAGTGATATCCCCCTCATGGACTTGACCGGATGGACGTACAACTTCGACACCTTTCCCACTTCCTTCCACTTGGTGGGAGGCCCGGACAACGGGGGAATCACTATGGTGGCCAGCCCTGGGCCTTCCTCTCTCGGGGGATCCTTGCGGAACATGACTGATCTTTGGACAGTCGGAGACGGAGGACCGATGACAGGGAAGTCGCAGCCCCCCCCCCAAGACAGTCCCGTGATGGACCTGCCGAGGTCTTCGACTTTTTACTAACAGTTTTAGACAGGCACTCGATGAAGGCGAGGAAGAGCGAGGCCATAAAAAAGAGATAGGAGTCGGTGTAATACTTACTCTACCAGTACAAAGAAAGCCCGCGTTGTCACCCGACACCGGCAAGTGCACGCGCCTTCACGAGACGCTGCCCGCAGATCTTGGAATGTCTCGTTCTAGAGGGAGAGACTGGAGCGCCTAATCCCGTTGAGCATGCAATGCTCCAAGCCGTTCTCAGCCTTGGCCAGGCACCCTGTGCACGCCACGGTTCCCGCCGGGTTCAAATCTCCCGCCAGAGTCACAGCCGTCATAAGCCACTGCTGGGAGAGACAAGTGCAGAGCAAAGCTAGTGAGCTGTAAAGCACATTGTCAACAAACTGGACGACGGCAAGAAGCGAGGCATCGGGCAGCATCGTCTCCCCGTGCAAGTCGAAGGTCGTCTCACCTCTGCTTGGGAGGTTCGCCCCGACGGGCGCCGGGTGTTGGATACCGGTCGCGCGCTTCCTCCCTCGGTCGGAATTGCCGCAACTCCGGGATGGACGGGCCTTTGCAGAAGGTCATGGCTGACGTGTGAGTGAACGCACTTTCAGAGCTAATATTGCGCCTGACGAAACGGTCTCTGAGGACAAGCCCGCACTCGCTGCAGTCGGCAACGAGGGGCGCGTAGTCCGATTTTGAATACTGGCGCCGGCGACCCGAGAGCAATACTCCGGTTCTCTCTGTGTCGAAAAGAAAGCCGGGCCTGTCCTCGAGGAGAAAGAGTGTGAGCTTCTTCTTCGTCCCTCCAGAGAAGAGCCAGAGAGTGAAAGCCGAGAGCGGAGGAGAGAAAGAAGGAAGTCCTCTTGAAATGTGATCAATTCCTTGCGACATTTGGAGGTCTCCTTGCGGACGAAGCAGCTTCCGGCGACGAGGAACGAGGTAGCCGAGATTTCCTCACTGTCCCTTCGTTATCGTTGAGTTCATCCCACGGACTTAGTTTACCGGCCAACTTGAAATCTGGTCGGAACTTTAGTTGATTCTCATGATTTAAAACTCTTCTGCTTGCTCTTGTTGATATGTTGTAGTTTTGCAGTCATGTACATATTCTGTATTGTGTTTAAAGCATGCAAACGTCTCTTGCAAGTGTCTCGGCTCTTTAAGGGTCTTGTTCATTGCAGAAAGGAGCTTGACAGTGAGTTGTTGGATGACAAGTCGACCGTGAGGGGCGTCGTCTGCGCCGACGGTGACGGACTTTGTATCGCAGGTGAGATCCTGCTTGTGACGTTGCATCTTGTCACCGAGGTCACGGGGCCCTTTTTTCTCCCTCTCCAGAGGACGGCCAAGTTGCGGAACGAACCTCTGCTCTCGCTACCTCAGTGGCCAAGCTGGCGGATTCTCTGGAGCCCGAGAACCATGAGAGACCGGTGATAGTGTTGGAGTATACCGACAAAACGTGAGGACGACTGAAATGAAGCGGACTCGGACCTTATGCTAAGCGTGTCGCCTTTTTTAGTCAGCTCATCATCAAAAGCGACAGAGACGTGACAGTGGCCATTCTGAAGGCTCAGACTTCGCTCCCCGCATAGCCATACTACTGTAGACGACCTTCGCAAAGACACTGAAGAGGCATAATCATTAGAACTAGTCAACATGTCACCTATTAGCTGGAGTCGGCGCCTTCTACTTTTCACGTTGCTCTGCTTGTTCAGTGCGAGTCTAGCACGATTTGACCCCTACGCTACGCTGGGGGTGCACCGCCGGGCGCCGGCCCCGGAGATTAGAAAGGCCTACAAGAACCTGGCTCGTCAGTGGCACCCGGACAAGAACAAAGATCCAGGAGCTGAGCAAAGGTTCATCGAAATCACTCGAGCGTATGAGTTGCTGAGCGACCCGGAGCGCCGGAGGAGGTCAGTAGCAAATGTGGGGCTGTCAGAAAAGGTTGTCAGTTCCCAGCTAGGCACAAGCAGTCCTCTTTCAACATGTACACCTTCAGCAAGCTTCACGCCACTTTGTACTGTTGCATGGACCCACACAACTTCATGGGTGTGATGAGAACTGTGGAGAAGTCTATGGAGGATGTCTTTTCACCCAATCTGATATTCTCTGGGGTTCTCTCACCATTTGTAGCTTGAAAACTCTTGCTGGTATTGGTGAAATTGATGTCGGTCTTGCTTGTTTGATGACTAAGGCAGTAACGTAATTCAGCAAAGAGCAAACTTTCCACTGACCACGAGTACTAAGCGGTGTGAGGCGTCTCCAACCTCTGCATACAACGTAGTAACAAATGCGTCACAGGTACGACAACCACGGCATCACTGAGGACACCCCCAACTTCAACCAACGTCACGACTACTCGCAATATCGCCAGAGGGACCCATTGTTCGATGGATTCTTCGACGACTTTTTCGGCGGTGGAAGCTCGAGAGGATTCCGGTCAGTTAAGAGTCTTACTGTCTTACCGCATTAACTAATATTTAGCTATGTTATGAACTGTAGGTTCAGCTTTGGGGGCGGCCGTGAAGACGAGGGTCCTTCTCTGTTTCACAAGCAGAGTATCAGTTCCAAAGCTTACTGGAACAATATCTTGCCCAACAGCCAGAAACAACCGTACATCATCATTTTCTACTCGGACTGGTGCTTCACTTGTATGAGGGTTGAACCTATATGGGGGAGGTAGGCGACGTGGTTGCCATGTCCGATTTGGTTGTGCGTCTAAGCGATCTTCACTGCTACGTAGGTTGACCGAAGAGCTTGAACCAGTTGGATTTGGAGTGGCGTCTGTTCATATTGAGCACGAGAAAGAGCTGGCCCGCAAAATTGGAGCCAAGGAGCTACCTCATATGATATTGCTGCTCGATCAGAAGATCATCCACTACAAGGACCCGCAATTTTCCATGATCAAAGCAGTGGAGTTCATCAGGTAAGAGAAACGGGACCATTGCACGTTTGTTAATTCTAGTCAAGCATGACGCAAATGTCTGTCCAGGCGCAAGTTTCCGTATAAAATGGTGATTGAAGTGGATGACTCCAATGCGGACGCCTTCCTCGACGGCTGGATGGACAACAGGGTCAGAGTTCTGTTCTTCGGCCACGTAAGTCATAAGAGATTGTTGGAAAAAGCTGGCATGTGGTCAAGGTGAACTTGTGCGCACATTGCTACTGTTTTCTTTAGACGGACGTGGTGCGTATGCGAGTGCTCACCTGCGCCTTCCGCTTCCGCCACCGCGCCGCCTTCGGCTTCGTGCGCCTTCAAGAGAAGAACGCCAAGCAGTTGACTCAGAGATATCTGGTTCCTTCTGCTGGCCAGACGGACACGTTGCTCCTCTTCCAAGAAGACAAGGGAGAACCAGGTGAGAGACTTGCATTGATAATGACAACTTTGCGCTGTGCGGAGACCGCTGGTCGCCGGCTCTTGTCGTAATTCATAGGAGGTAGACGACACTGGCCACGAAATATACTTTGTTTTCAACTTTCAGTTGCCCAAGTGAGCATGAAGGACCTGAGCTTGACCACGATGAACGAGATCCTCGAGAGTCATCAATTCCTTCAGTTACCCAGACTGTCTAACCAGGCAAGTTGGAAGTTGGCGCAGCAGCTTAAAACCCTTGCTCACGTGCACATGTTGTCCGCGTAGGCTGTTTTCGACACCTTGTGCCCAGTAGAGAGTTCTCGGTCCCGAAAACGTCTGTGCGTCACCCTCATCACGAGAGAAGAACCCAAACACGAGCAGTACAGACAAGCACTGAGGGATTTTGCACAGGTGAGGGTTTGAGAGATCTCCATGCACAGACCAGGCTTTAGCTTGCGGATTGCACAGTGTAGACTTTCCTTTCAGACGTACAAATTCAGCCCCGACCGCGTCCGCTTCACCTACGTCTTGATGGAGAAGCAGGCTGAATTTGTCCAAAGTCTCACGTCTTCCTCTTCAACGGATGAACTCAGCACTGCACCTTCTCCGTCTGATCCGTTGTTGAGAATCGCCATCCTCTGGCGTCGGGAAGAGAAGAAGCTCAACTTGGAGTGGACCAGCGAGCCTTGGGATGCCAGTCCTGAGAGGAATAACAAGAGCGAGGAGGAGCTGAGGAAGACGCTGCAAAGGCTCCTCAGGGCAAACGAGGTAAAGAGACGTGGCCCAGTTCATGACTGTTGAATGTGTGTAACGTCTCTGCGATTCGTGTTCCAGGTGCTCTCGTACGAAACCGTCATCTCTGAGTTGTTTGATGAGCACGCGCAGTCGTTGTTCGTGCGCATCGCTAACCGCATGCTGGAGATGTTGGAGATCGTGCGCGAGAGCATCACCAAAGACGAGTTGTTGCCAGCTCTCTCGCTCGTCGCCACCGTCGCCGTCATCCTGGCCGGAGCGTACATCATGAACTATCTTGTCAAGATGGAAGAGGAGTCAGTACAGAGAAAGTTGGGCGCCAAAGGTCAGTTACTAATCGGTTCTTGAGGACTTTTGCCGTCAGACCTCTATCATTTGTCCGTGACTTTTCCCAACAGGAATGAAAGTCGACAAGAAGGGCAAAGTGGTACCAGAGCTCAAGATCCATGAGCTTCGCGCAGAGACCTATAACGGCATGGTCCGTCTGCTCAAGCCAGGTACGCTTCATCGCGTTCGTCAAACTTATGGACTGCGTGCACATATTTCTTAACTGGTAGGATGTCGCACAATTGTGCTTATCGTTGACCGCGAGAGCAAGGAGAAGCTGGTGCCCAAGTTTTACAAGATGGCTTGGCCCTACAGACGGAACAAGACGTTAATGTTCGGCTTCCTCTACATAGAAAAAGGTGGGTTTGTTTGCACTGATGCCTAGATACGGATAGTTGCGTGACGACGCGTCTCATTTGGCAGGCCTCCCCTGGTATAAGAAGATCCTAAACCTGACCCTCCCGGAGCCCAGGGACATCAACATCAACCCCAAGAACTGCATCGGCACGGTTCTGTCGCTCAACGGACATAGAAGGTGAGACACAAAGTAAGGCAATCTCTCGGTGTGACCCTGAATTGGCGATTTCGCTTCCTAGATATTTTTGCATGTTCCACGCCAAACACCCGGAGGGTTCCCGAAAACGCGTCTACACGGCCAACAACGGATCTGTGGCAGGTACGACTTTATCGACAACGACTTCTGGATATCTGTTTTCGACGTGCGCATTTGTCCTCGTTGCTTGCCAGGTGCTTTCATGGGATTCGATTCCGACGTTGAAGACGAGGAGACATTTTCAGACGCCGACATCGAGCAGCAGAGGAATCAGGACGGTGACAAGTTCTTGGGCAGCCCAGACCATCTGCCCATATTCCAGGTAAACGCCTTCTTTGCACATGTCATGAAGTGAGACCGTGCTCAGGACTCTTGACGAGGTCACGAGTAGTGCTCATAACTGGACCTTTCAGGATCAGTTACTGGACGGCCTGCAAATGTGGCTGGACCGGCTCTTCGAGGGCTCCACCTACCGCTACCACATCAACTACTGGCCGGAGTTTCCGATTTCTCCTGCAAATTTCAACCGGCAATAGGTTTCAACCACAAGTCAACTATGGACACTTATTCGTTGTTGGTACTGCTTGGTCGAGGACACACTGAAGTGCCCATGAAAAAAAAAAGAAATATCCTGTTAGCTTCGTCAATCACCGAGTTTTTATTGGTATTAAGCCAAGGTGGTATTAAGGTATTGGTACTATGTTTTTAACCGGTATTAAGCATTAGGTCTTGCGTGGATTTTTAACCTTATTGCCTTCAGCATGGGCAAAATGTTGACTAGGTCCGTGTGCATGCTCAAGCCGTATTGTGAGTCCGCCATGCACGCCGTCGAACGTGTGTTCTTCTCTCAGAAGCAAGTTAGCGTCCAAGATGATCACAAACAGAGAGAAAGTAATGGCGAGCATTGCCATGACGAGGTTAAGTGTCTCGAGGTGAATTTTCATGATGTGCACCACTGAAATCCAAGTGATGAAGACGATCACGAGGGAAATGAGGACGACCATCGAGATCCCCGATTTGGACGTTATGTCCCACTTCGTTTGACATTGGGTTCGAGACCAGCACGATGACCACTGCGAAAGGCAGGGGAGTTGCATTGAATTGGCCTTGCGCAGTTCAGTCGGCACGATTCACCGTGCCTTACTTCCAGAGGTGGGTTCTCTTCCTACATGTTTGGGTCCTTGGATTCTTAAGACCAGTACTGCATACATTCAAGATTTAGTCCACGTCGAGAAGTCTTTCATCCATATCACAGTTTACTAAATAAAGCCTCAATTTAATGCAACACTGCCTTGACGTTCCGAAAGTGATGGCCGCGATGGTGGACCCATTCTGCTGTGGGGAGAGCCCGAAGCCGAGACCGAGGCCCTTGCAGAGGGTGAAGCCACCCAAGAGAATGATGTTGATTGGAAATGTGCGAAGGCGTTCGAAGTTGATGAAATCCAAATCAATGATGAGACCAGTACGATGATGAAGGCTATGGCCATGGAGGTGGTGTACCCCAGGTGGTGATATTACACGGTCTCATCGTTGGCTTCAGGGACGAAGTAGAATAGGCTCGTGATTATGACATTGACCAAGAGCTGGAGGCAGCTGATCGCATAGACCTTGGTAATAAAGCTGTGGCAAAGGCTGACGTTGTCGAGCAGAGGGGGCACGTAGAACATGTTGCTCTGAAGGTCGAACTTGGTAATGACCATGTTGCTGTTGTCGAACTTGAGACTTGCCAATTGGGGAATCTGGCTCTTTTGACTGGAAACCAAACAAGGATTTCCCATATCATTTTTTGGCCAAATTGGAGATTGTGCAATTCTGTTCTTGTCTTGTCGGTGATGGCGAAGATCGAGGTAGCAAGGACACCGGAACGGACCTCTGCAACCTCGGTCGTGGCCTGCCATAGAATTCTACTCCTCCACATGAGGACAAGGTCCTGGAGGTGCTGAAGACCATTCTGCAGCTATTCTGAATCTTTCATTGCTCCTGACGAACGTCACCTCGCGGAGAAATAGAGAGAGGTTAGAACATCACTTTCTATTCAGTAATCATGGTCTGGTGTTGTCATAAAT
>JAAUXU010070831.1_pt1 | contig 15522 bp, 14 predicted proteins | sample 7278151 | NCBI WGS metagenome assembly JAAUXU01 (sample SAMN14350113, study PRJNA611818) | marine sediment metagenome | isolation source: surface marine sediment (1.8m) | place: French Polynesia: Moorea | collected 2018-08 | reverse complement strand
TCGGTATATCCGAATTGTCGGTATATCCGAATTGTCGGTATATCCGAATTGTCGGTATATCCGAATTGTCGGTATATCCGAATTGTCGGTATATCCGAATTGTCGGTATATGTTCTGTCCTCGGACATTTTGGCGGTATATCCGATGTCGGGATAAGCGGCGGCAACTGTAACCTCGGTGACAGTGGCGATCGCCATGGGGCCCTCATTCAGCAAGGAGGACAAGCCCAACACGGACAACGCCAAGACCAGCATCCTCCAGTTCGTCTACACATGCGCCATGCGTTGGAGCTACGCGCCTTGAGCACTGTGTTATCTTTGTATGAGTGTATCGATGATATTTTGTGGCGCTCACGCGGCGAAAACGGTTTGGAACGAAGCCAATACTCGTACGTGGGTACAGAGAAAGCTTAGGAAAATCAATACAGCTTCCGAAACCACCACCAGCAACCCCGGAAGAAAAACATCCCCTTTAAAGACTACACAGATAATTTTACACTTACACTTATTTATTGCGCGTACGAGAAAAAGAAAGTTTTTTTAAAAAAAAGGGAGTGTTTAAACAAGGCTGTTTCCTTCGAGGAAAGATGAGAGAGAGTTTTTTCCTCATAGTGCTGAAGAAACAGGTTTTACCCTCTGAATTCACGATGTCTTTGTTTACTGTACATAGTGCAAACTCTAAATTTTATACATATGGTACATATACATATGGTAAGGTCAGAGCATCAATATGACAAAGTAAGTTCAGAGTACAAGGCCGTTAGGGCCTTAAAAATGTAGGAAGCGTACGAGAAGAAGCAGACTAAACTAGTATTTTCTTTTGTTTATGCTATCTTAGCCTCCCATCACGATCAGGTCACGTGATTACCTAACTAGAAAGTGGCAAATACTTAATACGACTTTGTTCAGTCCACAAATGTGTGCCATTTTTGTATACAGAGGCCGATCTCGTCCTCAAAAATAAATGGGGTCCTGGCTGCTTGTCCTCTCCCTCAGTAATTTGGCAGACTCCCGCGAGTGCACAACTCTCTGTCACTAAAAAAAGCAAAAATGTCCTCCCACGACGAACACCCTATATACAAACACAATGCCGACTCCGTCTACCTGATGGACATCCTGCCCCTGCCTCCCACCGATGGATTGGGTGTGAAGATTAACACCTATGAGGACGTGCCCGAGGAGCCAATGTTCGACCCCAAAGTCCACCTGCAGCTGGGACGACCACAGACCGTCAGGCTCTTGCCCGACTTCAGAACCACTGACGAATTCGTCAAGGTGCACTCCAACACCAGCACCAAGTTTGCATACTCATCCCCTTTCCAGGTAAAACAAATTGGCAGGATACTACAGGGTGAGTGAAATGACGCCTGGCCGAGAATGCATATGCATTCCGACAGGCCCGACAACAGACAACTGTTGCCCGGTTATCTGAGTCCCCCCCCCCCCAGCACCATCGTTCGTGCTTATGTTTGGGAAAGGGTTTACTCTTAAAAAATTCCCAATAAACCGCGACTTTCCCGATTAACCAACTTTCCCGATTAACCGACTTTCCCGATACAGTGAGTCCCGATTAATCGATACTGGCCTGAGCTAGCGGAGTCTATGGACGACCAAAAGGTCTGGCCTTCAAAGTTCATGTGCAGAACTTCACCTTAACTGGTGCTCTTTGGTTTTCTATTCCTTCCAGGTTGGTTTCATATGAAACTTTAAATACACTTTCGTCAAAATACTTCAGCTGAGTACTTTACGTATAATAATGTCAGAAGGGACCTTATTTAAAAAAAGGACTTTATGTTCCCCTTGTACTGTCACAAGTTAGTTTAACACCAGGTTTTGAGTGAGGAGGGAGTCCGTGCGATCCTGGAAATCGTCCTCCGCAATGAGAAGCATTCTGTTGGACCCGAGAACTCCCGAGGGATGAAGCTCGCACTAAGAGGGCTCTACTACCTCTCCCCGTTCATCAGGGACTTTCAGAACTGCCGGGAGGTCAGAGATCTTTTCAAGGAGGTCGTTGGAGAGGATGTCATCCCACACTGTTGCTTCAGTAACGTTCCCCAGGTCAGAACGTGCCTTGGCGGCGACTATTTGAGTAACGTGCAGCTACTTGTCTCCTGATGTGCAGGTGAACATCAGTGTGAACAACAAAAACAACGTGCCCACTGACCCCTGGCACTGGGACTCCGTCAGTTACACAGGCGTGATGCTGCTCAACGACATGACCAAGTTCGTGGGTGGTGAGCTCGAGTTAATGACCATGGAGAAGCGAGCAGGACTGAAGATACTGGAGTCGGGCAAATATGTCAAAGGAGTACACTCGGAGGTCATCGGCTATGAGAAGCCGGGCAAAATGATCTTTGCCCAAGGTTCTGAGGTTCTGCATCACGTCACGCCCGTGCTGTCAAATCACAGGAGGTAAGGACCAGCCAAGTTCATACGTATGATGGAATACAGGGGACTTCCAAGGTTGCCACCATCCGGACACCACATTCAACATGGTGGGATTGTAGTCCTTTCCTAAGTGGAAACCAATACATTGGTCTTCGTAGAAAGGTACTTGCTAGCTTCTTCGCCCTCTGTACATAGATAAATACACGATTACTTGTGGTCTCTGTGCACCACCGAGCTTAACCTTGTGCCAGATAACCTCGTCATATCGATAAACCACGGTGACAGGATTTCCATAAGAAAACCCTCACGCTTGTTCTCATTGGTCCTCTCTAGATATTGCACCTTTGTGCCCGCAGCTCTTGGCCTGGCTTAGCTTTCGGCACCTAAGTCCTCCCCCTCCACAGTTTGGCACACAGACACGTGCCAAAGTCATGACCGACTGGGACATCCTGATGGAATTTTCAGTAGTCTTGGGATGTCTGCTTGGCACAATCCCCTGGGCTGATCCTGCAGAATAGTTGGTCCCAACCCAGACCCTTGGTCTTTTGCTCGAAATGGTCTGATGTCCCGGGTCAGCAGGACAAAAGTTACTACATGACTCACTTGCTTAGGGGGTTAAAAATGGCTCAAGGAGCTCAGTAACGCTTTGTTCATCAGCTGAGACTATTCTTGTCATGTTTTGTGATAGTCCTTAAGTTTGGAATTCTTTGCATCCGCTGAAAATGATTATTAAATATATATTTCTTAGGATTTCTCTGATTATGGCTTACACCTCGGCCAACTGCTACCGGCCCCCTAAAACGATCCTACAAACTATGATAAGGGTGGACACGGTGCACAAAATGGCAGAGTACGAGTACTTCAGAGAGAAGGCTTGGCAGTGCTCCAACGCCCTCAAAGGATACGCCGTTAACATCAAGTACACGTGAGTCCTTGCAGCCGAATCCCTGAATGAAAAGCATTCATTCCATATGAGTCAAAAGTATACAATTATTCTTCACTTAATTCATTACTAGGGGAGGCTCCCAATGTTGCTGCAGAACTAAAATGTGCAAGCGCTCATACAAACACGCAAACGCTCACTTTTAATGTGCATACGCATATACTGGAGAGTCCATATTAAATTGTGCACTGAAGTGGGACTTTCGGTTCAAATTGTACGGTACTGATGACGGACAGGGTTGTCATTCCAAGTTCAAACCTTCAACTTACTTTTGGTCTGATTTGAGCACCAAACCTTGGTCTGAGTGTACAATTTGATGTGTGGACCCTCCAAGAAGACAGACATAGTGACACCGTTAACGACTCATGCTGTGCGTTTAACTGCAACAGAAAGGACGGTAAGAAGCTGGGACAGTACCTGAGGGTGATTGCCGAGGAGTTGAACCGCGCTGCCGACTGCCTGGAGGAGAAGGTGGACGACATGATCGACTTCTTCGACGAGGTCAACAGGAAGGTGTGCAGGGACTACAAGAGGTGCAACTCCCATAACGGGATCCTCAACGGAAGCTAAAGAAGTCGCCAACAACTGCCAATAACGATTGATGCTGCCAGAGTAGTACACAAAAACGTATCCAGCTGCCATTGATGATGACGTACGTGGAATTCTTTGTGTCATGACGTACAACTCTTTCTGTTAACCCCTGAACCTTTAAGTTCCACTCATTGGCTGACACAAAATTGCTTGTTGATGTACAGTGATATCCCTTCCGCTCTTGGCCTGCAATTATCATCAATAACATTAGAAAGGGAAAAAAAGCAGTTATTGTTCACAACACCATAAAAGAACGTCGACAGTGAAATTTTTTTTTGACGGGCACCCATTGAGTTGAGTGACGTCGGCCCTGTGAGGACGTATGAGCTCCATTTTTCTCTCCGTTTTCACCCTGACCATCCCTTCCCACTCTCTGGTCCCAAATGTTTCATTTCCTTGATGTGCTGCAGAGCTCATTTTTAACTTCCTCTCGTCATAAACACAGTCAAGTTATGGAACAGTGCTGATGTAATTCACCCCAGGTGAGTCAGGGAGGAGTTTTTCAACAAGGATGGGTGGGGGGTAGTGTAAATGTGACGTCTTCTTACTCGTACCTTACTTAATATGTTAGACTTGTTGCTTCACTCACTTTTTTTAAAAGCACACTCATATAGTCAGAGTATATTGTACAACACCCACTCGGTAAAGCCTTTTTAAGCAGGACGTATATGACATGACTTACTAAGCGTGCATGCCCATGTGCAATATTCGAACATATGTACAAAAATGTGTAACACCTGGAGGGGGGGAATGCTCACCCCCTCGAACCTTTTTGACCGACCATATGTGTTCATCGACGATAACAAATGGATGGGTGGTTGACACCAGCTGTATGTTGTTCTTCACATATGAAAAAGGATGTTAATTCAGTAAATATACACGTCTTCGTTATTGGGAAAGAGTCTTTAAATGACATAGTTTTGTTAGCTTTCCATGGAGAGAGGAGAGAATGATACCGCCATGGGGGTTAACGCACAGAGAGAACTTTTGGAGGAAAAACGATCGTTGACGGAGGCGGAGAAGAAGGCTCGATCGGTGAATCAGCGAGCGAAACCCCGGCGGGGTCGAGGGCGCGCGTGTTCTCGCTCTCGCTGTCCGCCAGAGCGCGCGCGGCGATAAGGAAAAGAAAAGGGGGAAAAATCCGGCAGCCGCAGCTCTAGTACTACATAGGAAGACAGGCTGAATGCAACAGCTCCGTTATTCATCGCACCACTTGTGAAAATATTTGTTATGCACCCGCGGACAAGAACATGGTCGGCTTCCTGAGGCTCTGCGGACACTTTGCGGCCGCCAAACGGCGGCTGGAGGCGCAGGAAGACAAAGATGTGTCCCGCGACCAGCTCCAAGTCGAAGTTTGTGAGGGAGGGCGCGGCCAAAGGCCTGACGGTGACGGGGATTTGCAACAGGTTGTGGTCGCCAAGAAGCTCAAGATGGAGGAAAGTGAGTCTTCTGGGACCTTGGACAACAGCTACTTCGACGGCCGGCAGCGGTCCCTGGACAGCGTGTTCGATCTCAAGACCGAAAAGCTTGAGGAGGAGGACGTCAATGCTGATCTCTGCCAGGAGATTGACCAGGCAATAGTAAACTGCTGTCCCAGTGAGTCTCGAGAAGCCCACCAAGAGGCTGAGACGTCAGGGGCCAGCAAGACTGTGTCCTTCTCCAATGTCATCGACCTCTTTGCTCACGATGTCGTCGATGCCAGGGGCGCCACGGCCTCTCCTCCCGATGTGAAGTTACCCATGACGACTCCTGCCTCATCGTCTGAGCCTCCCCGATCCGGGCAGAGTTGCCATCCTCCGGGAGCAGCGAATTTCCTCATCCGTCCTGCTAAACTCAAATCGTTCCAAGTGACTCCGAATCTAGAAGAACAAGCTACGTGTTCCCCTGCAAGCTGTGACGAACCAGAAGTAATCACCCTGGATGGAGAAGAGGAAAGTGAAGTGGAGGAGGTTGACGTGACCTCGACTACTCCCATTCCAGACATTGGCCAGACTACGGAGCTGCCCAACATCTTCCTCCAAAGTTACTTCAACCCTCCTGAACGCCTGCAGTTTCCGTTCAAGATCGAAGACACATCTGACGAGGAGTTGGAAGAGGAGAACAGTGACAACGAAACCTCCTCCTCCAATGAGTCAGATGAGGAGGAAGAACCGACCTATTGTGATGCTTCTACAGACACCTCCGAAGATCTCCCGGTGCTCCAAAGTCAGCAAGTGGGCTGGAGTGATCAGCTTCAAGACGACGACGACGACGACGACGACGACGACGACGACAGTGTCGTCTGTCTGGGCGAGTCGACCCCGAACGCCGAGCATCTTTCAGACGAAATGACCAGATTGGCAATTGAAGGAGAGGAAAACACTTCTTCAGCTCCTTCGTCGTCTCATTTCTCGCCCCATTCTCACTCCCGCCCTAATTGCTCGACCGAGCCAAGAGTCACAAACCAGCAGCGTCGAGATAAATTTTATGGAGAATCCAGATTGGACCGACAGAGAAGGATCAGACGGATGAAGCAGCTCAAGAAGCGGTTGAAGAAACGCCGAGGGAACTTCGGCGGCAGCGAGGAGAGCGAGGAGGAGGAGGACGACGACGACGACGACAACAGCAGCGTAGTGGACAGTTCTTCCTCGGGCAGCGACCACGTGTCGGTCGTCAACTCCTCCCTGCTGGTCCCCCGGCAGCGACGTCGGAACAGTCGTCGTCTGGCGGAGAGCGAGGACGACAACTCTTCGTCCAGGAGCTCTTGCGAGAGTTCCTCCTCGCCACCACCTCCAAGTCTGCCCACGTTGTCCCGACAGGACCCGATGCGGGCCTTCCTGGGGTCCTCCATGATGCAGAGAATCTCCGAGGAGGCTGAGGACTTCTGTCCCGCCTCCAACTTGCTGAACAAGCGGAGAAACGAGAAGAGAAATCGTCACGAGGCAGTGGGACTCCGCCAATTAAGGGTCCGCCTGGTGGACGTGGCCAGCGACATCAGATTCCTGAGCATTTTTTCCCCCGGCCGAGGTAAAGCAGCTTGAAGTATTACAGTTCTGCTGCTCTGCAGGGAAGTGATGAGACAGATCCATTTAATGATATCTGGGAAGAAAAGCAGCGGCTTCCTTTGCACGCCTCTAGGCCTGATCCATCAAAAGTGACACCTGCACACAGGAGAGACAAGAGACACACGGTCAAGGTAGTGGAATTGGTGCAGAAGATTAAATTGTCAGTGATTGATTAAGAAGAGACCATTGGGTTGTTCAGTACAAAGGAAATCAGCCTTGGACTGTGTTAGGCCTTTAATAAAGTTTTGCACCTTTTGTCGTAGGATGAACATTGCTCCGTGTACACTTCTTTTGGCACGCACGGCTGCACAGTAAATAAGTGACACACACGCACACACACACACACACAGAGAGAGAGAGAGAGAGAAGATCTATCGCTGCGCACAACGTATGAGTGGCAAAAGATGTCACAGTGAATTGCGTCACTGTCTTTTCTGCCTCGTACGTTCGCCCAGTATTGATCGCACATTTGCTACCGTGTACGCCTGTGAAGAGCTGCGCATTCCTTTCTCTCTCTCTCTCTCTCTCCTGCATATCTCTGTTGGCCATCTCAGCCATGTGTATTCATGGTAGCGACTGCCAGAGGATCCACAACGTTCTCTCCAGATTAGACATTTAAATCAAGCTCCAGAATCCACCTCCGGATGGAGCAAAAACGCATCTGGTAATGAGTTGGGACAAGGATCAGGATGCATCGAACTTACCCGGAAAGTTGGCTGTACTTATGAGGGGGGGGGGCATCATGTTTATTGCGTGCCCGTGGACGAGCACGTGTGCGTGGCTCTCAAGGGCTTCGGTCTCACCGAGAAAGTCTTGATTGCAACCGAGAGAACGGATCGATATTAAACGGATACCGAGTTGATTGGGTCGGATTGCATGACTGGGTGACTTTTTTTTCCCTTCTTCTTGAGGCTGGCGTCACAAAAGTTGCAGCATCAACCTGGACCTCATTTTCAGAGCTCTGCGTTATGTAGCTGGAGACCGGCGGGTCCACGTTCATTTCTCACTCGGAAAGCGTTTGACAACGAGACTTAACAGCTGAATGGTGAATGCGATCTTTTGCGTCTCACACTGTGGAGGAGACATGACACACTCATTTCTGCCGGCGTCATTTTGCCAAACGTGGTAACAGAAATGACAAATGCGACGCAACAGAAATGTTGCGCATCTCTAATGAAGCTCTCGCCTGATAGATGGAGATGGAGTGAAGTAGTTCATGTTATTATAGTACGCTGCAACATCACAATTTGATATGAAGCGACCTCAAAAAAAAGATCAGTGTAGTTGAAGCTTACTTACTTGGCGTATGCAGTTCATAAACTTTCTTGTTATTGCTGGAGAGTGGGAAAATATGTACGTATCTTCTCAAAAGGTATGTGTAGTATGCATATTTTCCTGTCTCTAGTCGAGATCACACATAAAGAAAGTATCATTGATCAAAAATCACTGGAAAAGGACTTGTATTTGTCCCAAAATAACGTATCCTCAGCAATTATTAGCGCAGCGATGGCACAACCTTTCCAGCTGTGTTGGCTCTAAATGACTTAGTTCATACATTACGCTCTAACAATGATGGCAAGAAGACGAATGTTTTTGTTTATTAGAAACTAAAAGATAGCAGCTATCGCTACAGGAAAAAAAGAGAAGCCTGCACATCCTGCCCTTGGCTGCTACTGTATAAACATTCTATCCTTCTCAGCAGTGAAAACTTTAAGTGTAGAAGGTGGCCCCAAAACTCCTCGCATAGTTTTGGCAAAAAATGTATAAAGACCGGACGCCATTTAAGAAAAAAAAAGAGCTTGAAATGGCAAAGCGATTGCATCATTCCTCGAAACATCAGTCTTTCTTTTGTTCTTTCCTCCTTTCTTTCTAACATGACTTGACCGTTTTTGCAGTCATGTCAACTATGCTTGATCACGCCAAAAAGACATTTTGCACAGCCTGCAGCAAAGTGTGGCTGACCCCAGCAGCTCCGGGGGGAGATGCCGGAATGTCGGTTGAGGCCAAAATTGCCAGGTAGAGTCACATTTTCTCCGACTTTGCTATGTAGCAACATGCTAATTGCTGCTCCTATCAACGCATGAAAATTACACTGGCTGCCCCCTCCTTCAGTGGTAATCTGTCAGATGCAGACGGAGAAGAAGTCAAAACTTTCCTCCTGGAAGAGGAGATGAGGAATGATGCCAAATGGCTTAATCACAGCTGCGACAGACAAATGCATTGTGTCACTAAGGCTTAAACTTAACAGACACAGAAATGAGTCATATTAACACACACTGAGAGCGAGAAGAGGATCAGGATGATGGAGCAAAGGGGGAGAGAAAGATTGTTTGGAAGCTGTCATTGGCAGAGATTGATGCAATTCACTCCGTGTATAGATCTTTTCTTTTCCATTGCTGCTCTTGCGGTGGCAAAACTCGCTCAATATCTGGCCTCGTTCTGTAGATTGCGAATGTAGTAAACATTGAATGTAAACTTTATTTCCAGAGAGCAACAACTGTCAAGGTCAGAGCAGAGAGAGACAGCGTCGGCAATAAAGTCATTTCCTACAATGCAATAATGCCAAATATCTTCAACGGTCCATGAGAGTGAAGCACTTTTATTGGGGTATCACGTGGGGGGGGGGGGGGGAAGAGGGGGGTAAGAGTATAATTTTTTTCTTTGCATCATCTGGAATGGCTCAAGCCGTGATATCGTACCGGGGTTAGGTCAATGTCAGGCTGTAATCAGATGTCACCGGTGGCATCGGGACACCGTGTGAGCCGCCAAAAAGGGCGCAACAATCGTCCTCCGCACTCTTTTTGACTCAGCTGACAGCTCTTCTTGCATGCCGACGTCCAATCTGGCGCCATTGTTTATGACCGACAGTGTTGTCACTGTTTTACCTAGGGGAGGAAGACAGAAAAAAAGTGAAGACAAAATTGACCACAATTACATTTTTCTTAAGAAAAGCTTTTTCATTCTGCGGTTAAGGGGCAGGAGGTTGTTTAGAAGAAGAGAGAGAAAAAACCTGCTCAAAAAAGGCTGGTGTCGGGCTGTGTTTCGAGTCAGAATCTATCCGAGCCGAGCTTAACAAGCTCTCTAGAGTTATTTGAGTCACAATTTTCGACATAATACGAATTGTAGAGCGAGAATTTAGTCCTTCAACCGTCCCAAATCGCCAGGTCTTCTTTAAAAAAATCCTATCCGCCTCGAACAGTACTCGAATACAGCCCTATTCTGATAAGGGGTTTTCAGGAGTTTTCGGGGGGGGGCAGAATTTGTTATCACAGGAGTCTATGTATGTTTTTGCTCTGTTCCCACGAATGACGTCGATGTGACAAATTTCAGGGCAAACTTTTCTCTCTTTTTTGTGCCCACTTCCAAGTCGACTTGGTCTTTTTTTGCAGCGATTGTTGCAGATTCTCTCCTGCTGAGCAGCGAAATTCACCCCCGCGCTTTCGTCGCATCAACCCTGTAACGAACGTATTTTTGTCAAACGAGCGCACGTGCGTTAGTGGGTTTTGCCCTCAAGGAGCCTGCCATCGATCTCAGACAGCGCGCGTACCGTATGAGCCGCTAATTTCCACCAGCATATTCGTGTTTTATCGCCAAATATTCTTCTCTCTCACTCTGCGTCTGCGTCCTCACCCCAGCAGGACGTCTGATTTCTGCCCGACTCCCATCTACGTCTACTTCCTAAATAATCGTCGTTTGGTTGTTGCTCCGAGTGATTCACTAGTATGGGGGGGGGGGCGCTTTAGGCTCTATGTGCGTATGTATGGACGTATGCGTGTGCGCGTGGTAAAGATGGGAAGGAGAGGATAAAAACCCTCCTGCTGGGTGAACTGATAAGGACGAGCAATGATCTAAGGGTGCGTTTGCACTGGCGGAGTTTGGATCACGCATCCATCCATCTTGAGGGGGGGGGGGGTCAGAGTCTGCACAAGGCAGCCCGCACTTATATGTGGAAGAAAAAAATCCCCCACCCCCCACCAAGTGTAAACAAGGTGCATTCACAACAGTCCCACATTTTTGTAAAGTATATCTCGGCTACAGGGTGTCCAGAAATTCTTGTTCCTGACACTGCAAGATTTGGGTGGTGCCCAAAATCCGCGTTATATGAGTTTGGCGGTACAACCTCTGACTGATCTGGTGACTCCTGCCGATCGGGCAAGGACACCCGGTATGTCTTTTGCCACATGCGTTCCTCCACCCACTTGTACGAGGCGCCCGCATCTGAGGCGCGCGCCAGTGCCACAGAGGTCCTCGGGCCAGCTCTGGTGCAGGCAGAAGCACCCGTTGAGAAGATCTTTCTAACACTCGACGCCGGGAAAACTTGTTTTATAGTCTTAGGTCTGCAATAATAATAACAATAATCGATTCCTTTGTCCTCACTTGCCCATTTGTTGGCGATCAGCAGAACCAAACGACAATTTATGGGGTCCAATCTCACCGAGTCCGAGGAAGTCGATGCAGCTGATTTCACTCCCTTATTGCTATTGCGTATTCAGCGTCAGAGGAGGAAAAAGTGTGTACAACATGAAGGAAAAAAACACATCCAACGATATCTGTTTCGCTACGTCTCTTACCAACCTGACTCGATCTCTCTCCACTCTTCAGTTTGTCCTGAGCAAACATTGCATACATTACTCACTTCCGTCTAGATCGCGTTCACTCTGCACTGTGTGCCAGAGAAAATTGAGATCGTGGCTGGCAGAAGAAGAAGTTTGAAAAAAAGAACGATCCATTGAGGGGGGGACTCAAGTCCTGGTGGAAAAAGTCCACACTTTCAAAGCAATTTATTGCGCAGACAGAGCAACGTTTACGAGTCCTCTTTTTTATCGCAGTTTCTCTGTAGTCCACTGGTGATTGATCAATATCTTCCTCTCTCCAGCGATGTTATCGTCACCTCAAGGGTCTTCAAAAGAACAATTCTTTTCTCTCTCCTTCCAGGAGTTATGATTCTGGGCTGCTCTTTATATTCAGGCCGTGAAAAGAAGAAGAAAAATCTTGTCGTCTCATCGAGCTTAACGGATTCGAAAATTTCGTGGTGAAGAAGAGGAAAAGAGATTCTCTCTCTGGCAACAACTTTCAGGTTGCGTCTGCAGAAAAAGTCAGCGGATATTTGTTTACCTACTTTTTCCATGCATGCACCTGCAGCAGCAGCAGCAGCAGCAGCAGCAGCAGCCAGGTAGGGGCTGAGCCAACAACCCTCTCCAGATATTTCTTCTTTCCACTGCCATTTGGACCTTCTTGGAAGGGGCAAATCAAATAGTTTCTGGAATGTTTTCGAGTGTTGTGGCTTTCTGACCATGTGAACGTGATCGAGGTGTGGCCGAACAAATGGCGCAGGAGGAGGGGCTGGGTAGAGAACAGGTCAACGAACACTTTCTGGCAACGCCAGCTGACTTTTGGTGCTAATGAAACTCCTGCAATGCTGATCAAGTCACTGACCTTCGGTGCAGATGACAGTCATTACTGATCAAAGTCACGGACTTTTGGTGCCAATGAAAGTCATTGAATGCTGAAGAAGGTCAAGGAAGGACCTTTGGTAAAAGTTAAAGACCTTTGGTGATAATAAAAGTCAGAGACCTGTGGTGCTGATGAGTGTCAAATGATGTTGGTGAAAGTCAAGGACCTTTAAGTGCGGATCAAGTCACGGACCTTTGGCGAAAATGACGTCAAGGACCTTTGGTGATAATGAAGTCAAGGACCTTTGGTGATAATGAAGTCAAGGACCTTTAACGGTAACGAAAGTCATAAAATACTGATGAAAGTCATGCACCTCTGATGCTGATGAATAGAGACTCGTTTATTATGCCATTGCCCTGCTTCCGCAACCGCACTGACCACTGTGAACGTGGCTGCACTGGGTCAGCTCCGTGGACTTCAAGACACACTGACTTACCCAAGCAGTGTTTGACAAAGAAAACTCACTTCCTCCTGACGAAAGTCATGGACCTGCTGAAGGTCACGGACTGTCTTGTCCACCTGATGTGCTGAGAGGTCCGCGTGCAGGATCCGCCACCACCTCGAGATCTTCTTGGCTGCCAATATCCAATTCTTCAGCGCTTTGGTCATTCTGCGGACCGTCCGACCCCTTCCACGTAGTAGATAAGAGGAACCAACGTTGGAAGAAACTTCAGAAAGAGAGATATTTTTTTCCCCGAATTGTGTCCCTTCCAGTCATTGACCGGAAGCCACGTGAGACCGTCCCTTGTGACAGTCGAGCTTCCGGTCTCGTGACAACAAGGGAAAAAAAGATGAATCCCCTTTTTTCCCCTCCTAAATAAGTCACAGAATTTGGTCTTAGCGGTGAAGGAGAGAAAAATATTGCATTTGAAAGCAAATACTTTGGTAAAGTGCAGGCTCGACACTTGTAATTAGTGTCAGGAACTCACCTGGTCCGTCCTCCTCCACCCCAGGCTTGGGAGCTTAAATTCAGTGTAATCTTGCCCACGGAGCACGAGGAGCAAGATACCTGGCAGTCAGTGAGCCGAGAATATACACGAGAAAGTTCAGAATATTCTGGGAGTTCGTGCTCAAGTCGTCGCCACACCAATTATCCGCTTTGATTGCTACTTCCACCCCCGTACACAGGCGCGCTCACGCGCGCACGCGCGCACGCCAGCAAGCACGTACGGACGCACGCACACAAATATTCCACTTCGGAGGGGAGTCTCTTGACTCGTCCATCACCCCATGGACAGCTTAGTACAAGGAACTTGTCTTTCATTATTAGCATCCAACTTGTCCGAATATTTTTCTGCTTTCTGCCATATGCGACGTTTCGGGACATCTGCCGGAATGCGAGTACAAACACTCGGGCGTGTGGCTCTACCTCGACCTGACAGAGACAGACAGGCAGTCGCTGATCACTCAACTGTCGGTGAAGAACTCCGACCTGAAGCACTTGCGGAGAAAGGTGCGTTTGCACATGTCTGTCTTCATAAGTCCATCAGTAGAACATTAACTCCCAGCAGTAAATATAGCTATATTTAGCTCCCTCCTATGACTTTACAAGCGATACCTTGGTAAAAACATTGGTGAAGACGCTCTTTTTATTCACCTCTGCTGCCTCATTGAGCGCACAAAGGGTTTTAGTACACATTCGACAGAAGCACGCATGCTCATTAGAAGTAGCTGTTGGGCAGCAAAGAATGGGCGTAGCTTTAACCCTTTGAGCGCTCCGCACTTGACTCGTGCGGAAAATTAACCTCTACAAACAATAAAGGAAATAAATGGGTGCCTTTGGGGCTGCTTTCTGACGGGGCAGACTTAGCTGGTGGGCGAAAAAGAATTCCTCTGACTTCTGCTCCGTTCAGTTTTCCCCCGTTGCAACCGCGTCTTTAACTTTGCTGTGCATAAAATGTTTGTTGCGCAACTTTTCTCTCTCCTCCCGTCAAAAGAGGCCACGAATTCCTTCTTCTGCAGCGTCCCTTGGGTGTTTCTGGAAGGAGACCGATAAGAGAAGCCAAAATAAAAACCCCGCTAAAAGCAGACTTTGCTTATGCATAGGCAAAAAAGCCATTAATTACAGAACGCCTGTCAAAATATATAAAAAAAAAGTTGGAGAAAGACCGCGTTTATCAACATTCTTGTCCGGGTCTGCATTAGAATAAGTTTTCATAATAAGTTAAAGTTTGCAAGTCGAACTTTTTCCACACGAATGCCAATAATGATGCTCAGCTGAATCCAGGTAGTCTTGGGTTTCACTGCTTGAGCAGCGACGAATATCGAAGAATGCGATGCCGGATGAAGACTCTCCGTCTCAGATATAAAGTTAAAGGTTGTTGTTTCTCCAGCTGAGGATTCAACACATACAGAGACCAAATATCGCGATATTCCATAAGATGTGCTGAGTACAGCAGTACCTTACTCACTCGATATTTCGTACTGTCATTCCACCATTCCCATGTTTTTGTGCACCATGCCAGACACATTTTCTGCCTCCAAGGATGTCCTGATGGGCACAACCACGTTGCAGTGGCACACAACGTTGCCACTGCAACTGATCAATCTTTGGGAAGTGGCACTTGATGCTGGGATGGCCGAACCCAAAAAGTATCGTACACAGTACCGCGATATATTTCTGGGTATCGCGATATTCGATATCGATACGATACATCGCACAGTCTTAGCAAATACTGGCGGATCCACATCAAATTGTTCACTCTAGGGGTGTTTTTAGCGCAGGAGACTTTGGATGATTTCAAGAGTTGCCGTTGATAGTTAAGACCTTTTGGTCTCATTTCTGTCCTGAATGCATTATTCGATGTGGACCTCCCAGGATAATAACATAAGTGCCAGAAAAAAACCCACACCGAGCATCTCTTAGTGAATAATACAGCACAACCATGAAAATGCCCGATTATTCCTTTGCCGTCTCCTCGTGTGACAAGTCACAAATTCTCTTTTGTTGTTGTTATTCTTAACCCCAACACTTTGGAATAAAAAAAACTTTTGGGCGCAGGGACGACGACGCCACTCGGGGGGGGGGGGTGTGGCTGGAGTTGGAGCGAAGCTTAACGGTAATGCAAATTTTATTAACTACACTTCGTAAAACACCCGCGAT
>JAAUXU010056518.1_pt1 | contig 15531 bp, 15 predicted proteins | sample 7278151 | NCBI WGS metagenome assembly JAAUXU01 (sample SAMN14350113, study PRJNA611818) | marine sediment metagenome | isolation source: surface marine sediment (1.8m) | place: French Polynesia: Moorea | collected 2018-08 | reverse complement strand
CTCACCTAAATCAATCTGAGGTGCACCCCTCTAACAAACAAACAATGAAGCATATTGAAGAAAGTGCGGGCAAATAACTAAAATAATAATTGTGTTCGTGGGTCACATCATTACAGTGCAGGAGATGAACTGGCAGGTGCCGGCGTTTAAAATTCTACCTCAAATGCTGTCAGTGCTGTGAGGGGAGCCTATTTTACCCCATTAATAGTAGTTAAGCTAAGCACTGCCTGCATTGATATGATGGAAAGTGGAGAGGATTAAGTCGCTGTGGTAAAATAATTAAAGTGAAGGTACACGGTAACCCACATGTCTTCTTAATACAGCAAAAAAGGCAGTAACGGCCAGTCTCGCAAAGGTCCTCGTGTGCGCAATACTTTACAGTGGTCCAAATTTGTCATTCTTCTTCATTTCACCTTGTTCGAGCCTTCACCTCACTGATGGAAAAACTTTTTGACCTCGTGCGAGGGTGCGTTTACGAGGAAGGGTCAAGTTGCCAGAAGAGCATTTCTTATAATGAGAAACTGTCCTTTTTGCGCTTCAGAAGCGCCTGAGACACAGCTTGACTTGTTGCACAAGTGCGCAAGTCCCGAATCCATGCGAGAATGTCGTTTTCATTGTGGTACTTCCATCAAATGCTCACATTCCAGTCGGAATCAGAGGAGCGAATGAGTAAAGTCAAGGCCGAAGTAAATCTGTAGATCGTGATACGAAGCAGTGAAAATGAATAAGGTCCGAGGGAAAACCCTCAAAAAAGAAGAGTGTCAGGCCCCGGGAAGACGAAGACGATGCGTCACCTGGGGAGTCATCTGTTCAATCAGAAAAAAATCAAAACGAAAAAGAACTGAAGGCACTTACTGAATGGTAGACATACAGTTCTCTTGCTCTTTCCAAACATCACGGTAATCATGACGTGGAGGGAGGAGAAGATTAGTATGACGAATCACTTTGTTACGTTAGTTATGCTTCGATTAGTGACATCCGGGAAATTATGCACACCAATTCATCCAATCAGAGACAAAGGACAGTGATGACGACGGTGGGTCTAGCATTGGAGCCTCAGAAGAGAGCCAAGGCTCTCTTTTAAAGGTAAAGGATGACGTGAACAAATCGCACGGGGAGCGAGAATGAAATTTCTTCATTTTCCTCCTCCTTGTCCGTCGGAAGAGAAAACGATGATGACAAATATTTTGTGCCTTTGAAAGTCGTCCCTGCAAGAATGAGCCTCGACGAAAACTTCTTAAAAACTGCTTTCGTCTCCAGTTTTCACAACTCAGACCCAACAGCTCGGCTTACAGCAGCACTGACGTTTTTTTCACTGATCTGCTGAGTGTCTCAAAGCTGAGGAGCCGCTTTTGTACAAGCCTTGACGTCGCTGGAGCCCTTGCTCTCATTAAGAAACGTGAATATAGGAGTCGTGAGTTAGGGCGTCACGGTAAGAGCAGAAGGAAATTGCCACCAGTGACTGCAAACTCATGTGGACTTGATCAAACTTTGATCTAAATGTTGCCAATTTTCCAAAATTGCCTGAAAAATTTGATTTTGTAAATTCACCTGGTGAATTATAAACCCACTGCGAGCAGTTTGTAACGCTGATGTAACGTTCAATAGTTTCTCACTAATGAAAGGATTTAACCCAGTGATCCTGGTTTGACCTGTGATCTGAGATCATTTGATCCAGGACATCTCCACTCTCAATGAATCCTCATTAGTATGACATCTCCTTGAGGTCACCATCCATACGAACTGTAGCTATGGCTGAAGCTGCAGTTGCTTCTACTGTAACATCACTAATGGAATATCTGGAATAAAGTTCGTGATTCTGGCAACGTCATTGTTGTCACCGTCAAGGGTTTTCCGGCAAGCCTGAGGTGACAGCGTCATTGACTGCTTGGCCACGACTTCAAAAGTGGCTCTTGGCTAACTATTGGAAAAACTTTGTTAACAGTGGATAAAACGGCAACATCGCTGCAATAGCAGCATTTTCATCCCAAATTTTGTTGTTGCTTGTGAGGATTGGTATAGCCATAGCAGAAACACTGTGAAACTCATCAAACCGCGAAGTGTCTGAGGGCATCACAGCTTTGACCCAAGCTACCGTATGTAACCAAGGCTTCTTCACTAGTTGTTCGTTCGCAAGCTTCCACAGCAACGTTGCTCAACTGTTCTCTCTCGAGCCATAAAGGACGTCATGCTGCAGCAGCTGTACCTGTACCACCTGATTGCAGCAGCCTCTATTGTCACTCAAGGTGAACTTCCAGTGATTGAACGGTGCTTCTCTGTTTTCCTCCATCTCTCGATCATGGACATAGGGGGAACCGATTGGAAGGAACTCTAAGCACCAATGGTCTCTCTATGGAATGAATCGAGAGAAAATTGTATAGAGGGAAAGCATGGAAGAAAAGGGTCTCTCTCTGTCCTCTTCCTTCTTTGCTCGCTCTTTTGGGGCTCCTGAAAGAAGAAGCCGTCAGTCGCTAGAAGGCAGACTATGAGAAAGGACGGCTCGCAGAAAGAGTGTTTGTCCAAGAAGTCTGGGATGAGATAATCGTGCTCCGTCATGTCCTTGTCCAAGGTGCTGTTCCTCTTGCTCGTGTTGTGCCTGTACCAGGTGTCCTGTGGTATCACCAAATCCCATCATCATCGACGTGGGAGGAACAAGAGCGGCAGAAGTCACGTCCGGAGACACGCAAGTGAAGGTGAGTGAGATATGTGCCAAATTAACTAGTATATGCTCAATGCACACATAACTCATACCGTCTCTATTGAGTCACAAGAGAGTGCACAACGTAAATGAGTGTAGGCCCTCTGCATAATGTGATCATATCTGCAATGAAACGCAGATACGGTGGCACAGGGCGTGGCACTTATTTTTGTATCTTCATGTCTCTCTTTTGAAGAAACTTTTTGTTCATTTGGCATTGACTTGGAGATTAGAACTTGTCAACACCTTCTAAAATGTTTTCAACACCAAGCCTCAAGTTGTGTGAGTCAAGACAACGCAGGATGAATCAGATGAAGATCTCTGGATGCCGGCAGTACCCAAGTCCCAGACCATTAAATAGAAATGATGCAGTGGACAATCGTTTTTTAGCGCAAGAAATTGATCGCTACATCCACTGGTCGCTACATTCGTTGCCCAATGTATCTCAGTATTTTGTCACAAATTTCCAAAGTTTTTAAGAAGACTTGAAACAATTGACTGGGGAGAGTGTTCCAAATTTAGAAATGTCCCTCGACACCCCCAACAACTAGATGGAGGACGTGAAGGAACCGAGTTACGCCTCACCCCGGACTACCTGTGCAGCACTTGACGTGTAAAAGAAGCAGAGTGCGCCCATATATTCTTCTGGTTTCTATCAGTTTTTTCTATGAACTGCATGTATGCTGAAAAGAGGCCGCCACTCTAAAATCGCCCTCATGCTTCATACTGTACTGTATGTTAGCCTGGTGTGAGCCAAAAAGCCAGGGATGTAACGTTATTGGCCTCTTGCAGTGCCATACCTGAAATGTAAGTAAATATTTCATAGCGGGAAAACGTTTCGGAAGTAAAACCTCGCAGTATCCACGGGTTATTCTAGGCTCCTCCGTCAGACTTTCAGTCTGAAGACACAGTTCTATTAAACAGAAGATTTCGCTCTCGCTCATCGAGGCAGGGCTTTTTGACCCTTGAAATTGCTTGCTTAGCGCAGACGAGATCTTAAGAAGTCTCATGATCAGAAAATGCTCCCTCATACAAAGTGGACGTAAGAGGAGAGCTACAGACTTTAAGATTGCTTGTCTTTGGCGGTGCAGTCCCAATTTACGAGGATACTCTTGCTATGGCAATGTGTATGTGTGTGCTACTAGCCATTTTTCCATCCTCGCACTCCATTATTCCTTCAGGCCACCACAACTGTGTGTAGGCCTAGTTGGTTGGGGCGTTTGTTGCTAGCCTCTGGCGCTTTTTCTGTTTAATCTAAGAGAACTCTAATGCGTTTTGTGCTCTATGTGGGACTGAGCCTAGGGAGAGTAGGCCTACTCGCCTGAACGAGATGTTTGAACAATGTTGGCACGAATTACTGGACTGGAAAGCTAATACCGTATATACAGCAGCACCGACTGCTGACGTTCCTTCTGTTTTTTTTCACATTGGCTCCTGAAAACCTTGTTTTTTAATATATATATAGAGAGAGAGAGAGCTCTTTGGCAAATTGGAACTGTCAAATAGCGGGCATGGGAAAAACAAAGTGAGATTCAGATTTCCCTGGGGAATCGAAGACAAAATTCGCTCCTTTTGTCGAGCTCTCTTTTCTGCCTCTCCAGATGAATAGTAGTACCTACGTACTGAACTGTTCACAAGTACGGGTTTATGGGCTTTTTTTACACCTGCGCGTAACTTCAAAATGTCCTAGATGTGGCACATTTTATACCTTCAAATGTGAACTTGACTCTTCAGGAGCTCCCCTGCACCACGCCAACGAGGTCACGTTCTGCCAAACGCCCAACGTCACTCACAATAGCAGCAATCTTCCCCATGGCACGCTCCCCGCCACCTTCAACAGCCTGGTCGAGGATACCTTCAGAGCAGTCGATACGGTGGAATTTGTAGTCAAGGTGTCTGACCTCGTAACACTCGACCCTCCTTTCTGGTCTTTTCATTTTGTTTCTTCTGAGGTTGGCCCTTTTGAGGATGACCATCGTAAATGCAAGCTGACTTGCACGCAAGGCCATTGGGTGGGCCCTCTATGCAAGGACACGGAGGAAGGAGACTATGAGGTGCTTTCGAAGAGGTGCAGGCTTAATTTTCAGCCTCCCATGTTGGTCCTCACCTACAAATACAGGGAGCTCAAGGTATTATAACTACATATTTTAATTTGTAATTTAATTCAAAATTTTGGGGTTACTTTTGATTGTTTTTAGTCGTCCCTGAGTAGAAAAATGAATGGCCAGGCAGTTAGGACAAGGGCAGAATTGTCAGAGGGAAATACGGTATAAAATTATATATCACTCTGTCTTCTATACTTTCCATTCCTCCCCAAAATGCCATGATTTCTGGCCATATAGTTTCAGAATATTTCCCTCGTGCAGTACAAAAAATCGTATGTAAGCCCAAAAATTTGCGTTAAAATTCATACATGCAGGGAAGGAAAACGTGGGAAGTCCTTCGTTCGTGTCCGAGAGGTCAAAGCTGTTGACTTCTTATCAAACGTTTTATGCCCAAGGGACGTCAAGGGGTAGGAATTTCTCTTTCTGAAACATTTTCATGATGGCTCAATTGATCGTACACTGCAGTGCAAAAACATTCCTACCCCTGCTGGAGCATCAGAAAATGGTTAAATTTGCATGATTTTCACTAGGAAATATAAAAAAATCCCCTGGAGAGGGGAAGACACTCTCCCTCCAAGCCCCCTCTGGTGGCTTTGCCACCACTGCCAACTGGTGGCACTTTGCACCAATCAATTTCGTGCCAGTGCATAAGTATTTGTACCCCTGAAGGAAACATTTGATATACCACAGAAAGCACACATACATCAAAAGAGGAACACATATTGTATTAAAAACCAAAACAACACAAATAAAATGTCACTTAAAAACACTAATAATTTATACTATGTCCCTTGTTTCTTATCACTTCTAACAGTCTGTTTCTATAGTCCCCTACTACTTTGCAACACAAGTCTACAGGAGTGCTCTCCCACTCCTCCAAGCAGTTGGTCTCCAGCTCTTCCAGGTTTTGGGGGGATTGTTCATGGATCCATCTTTTGAGCTCAACCCACAGATTCTCAATGGGGTTGAGATCTGGGGACTGACTGGGCCACTCCAGCAGGCTAATGTGGTGGTCCCCAAACTGCTTCTTGATTGTTTTGGCTGTGTGTTTGGGGTCATTATCCTGCTGGTAGATGAAGCCCCCACATGTGTAAAGTGCCTTGCTGATGGAAGAAGGTTTTCCTCCAATATCCCCTTGTACAGCAAGGCATTCATGGTCCCCCTGATGCAGAAGACATGGCCTGGGCCCTGGGCAGAGAAGCAGCCCCACAACATGATGCTGTCGCCACCATGCTTCACTGTGGGGATGGTGTTGCAGGGCTTGTATGCCTCCACTGCCTGGTGCCAGACATTTTTGGTGGTGCTGTGCCCAAATTGTTAAATTTTTGTCTCATCTGAGCAGAGCACTTTCCTCCAGTCCATGACAGTGGCTTCCAGATGGTCATGGGCAAACTTGATCCACTGCTAGAGGTGTCTCTTGGTCTTTTGGGGGGGCCTTCCTGGGGCGTTGAGCATGGAGACCATTATGTTTCAGCATCCCGGCAACAGTAGACACTGAAATGCTTGGTGCTGCCTCACCCAGACTGTGCAGAAGTTCCTGCCTTGCTGCCATGGGTTTGACAGTGACAGCATGTGACAGCTTGCCCTCAGCCCTGGTGAAAAGCTTCCAAGGATGCCCTGTCGTAGGCATGGTGATGGTGGTGATGGTGCTCTTCCACTTGCTAATGACAGACTGCACAGTTGTGCAAGGCAGGCTGAATGAGTGGGAGATCTTTTTGTAGCTGTTGCCCTTCTGGTGTTGCTTTACGATGGCATCCCTGAGATCCTTGGAGGGTTCCTTGGTCCATGCCATGTTGATGTGTAACTGACCAATCTTTTTTTGTGTTCTTTGTGATGCATTGGTGACTAGTGCATGACCTGGTGCCAGTAGTGCAGTGTTCCGATGCACTGTTATGGTCACAAGGGCCTTGAAGGGCGGCAATGTATTGAGGTATGAATACTTATGCACTGGCGCAAAATTGATTGGCATGAAGTCCATCCCCCCCATCCAGGGGAATTACTTTTATATATCCTAGTGAAAATCACGCAAATTTCACCATTTTCTGACGCTACAGCAGGGGTACGAATACTTTTGCACTGCAGTGTACTTAAAAAGTAAGGTGAATTTCCGCAACTGTCATTTTGCGTAGATAAATCGAAAAAAAAGTCATGGCTTTTGGAGAGACCATGTGTATTTCGGCAAGTCGGCCCCTAAGTCGACCTCTCGGATACAAAAAATCACCTTCTGCGGATCAATTGTGCAATGTACATGCATTAATAAATTGTCATTGACAGATCACTGAGAGCACTCAGTTTCCGTCTGGTTCGTCTGTTCAATTCCGGTGCAACTCCAGTCTACCCGGATTCTATGCCTTAGAGGGGCGGTCGACCATAACATGTACCAAGGGCAAGTGGACTCACAGGATGCCATACTGCAGAAACACCTCAACACCTGAGTCATTCGATGGTAACCTCAGTACTGTACTACCCTACATGTTGGTCAAGATATGAAGAATTCATAATTGCCCAAACAATTGCTTTGTACCGCAACCAGTGGCAACATCGTCGGTAACAGCATGAACAGGGAGTACCGAGCAGTTTTGCTTAAAAAATAATCTGCCATTGTACAGTGCTTGGCGTAAGTAATGTCGCTTGTGACATATCGATGTCATACGCTTTGTGAGATTGTAAGGTTGAATTCTGCCGTGGAATGTGTGACCGAGGGTGTGGGACATGAGATCCTGCAGTTTCGTCAAGTTTTGAATGTATATTGTGACACTAGAGCACTTGGAGCTCAACGCGGTGAGTGACGAGGAGGTGGTCTCTGCTCTGCCGCAGTCGAGGCGAGTTGGAGTGATTCTTGGAGCGATGGAGCTGTGTGTTGTGAATAAAAGTTGCAGAATGTCTCTCAACCTTTTAAGACCTTTCAAACGTGACGTTTGATGGTTTGATTTTTTTTTTTTGGGGGGGGGGGGCAAAGCCCCCCAAGATTGGGGGCCAGGGGGGCGCGAACCCCCCAGAAAAGTTTCAGCCACTGTCACTTTCATTTGATGGTCAAAAAAGCCAAAATTTGGCGGCATCCAGCACGGCCCTCTTGTCAACACACCACACATAAAGTGCTCAAGTGCCTTAACAAACGTTCATACCTGTGGACTTGTGTACTAAGAGTTGCGTCGCAGTGTCTCACCAACCAATTTCATGATCAAATTCCACTCAGAACCATCCCCAGTCAGCGTGTGATATCGATTTACACCAAACGACATTACTTACGCCAAGCACTGTACATTTGCCCATGTCTGGATGGCCATAGATGTTTTGATTGTAGAATACTTTCATACCAACATTACGCTGGAGCATATGCAAGGCGGTGGAGGCTGTCTTCGCCACAACCCGGGGCGTGAGGGTCATGATCCCTGTGTTCCTAATCCCGGGTTTCTAGTGACCACACGGGAAAATCTTTTGTAAACCGTAAGGTATTGCTTTGCACATGATGGCCACCAACATGGACCAAGAGGATACATTTACAACTAAGATTGAAGGGGAGACCACGTGTCCTGGGCCGAGCGGATGGCGGGTACAGTTCAGGTTCCTGATCTGAGTAGAGTTGAAGTGTCCTTTCAGCCCAGGTACAAATGGTGCACATACGCTGCTGTGGCAGCTCCTGGGAAGAAATCTGCGCCAAAATCTGTCATCGAGACTTTGAGACACGAGATTGAGTACGTGAATTCAACTTCGAGACTGGTTATTGTAATGGTAGATCGCTCAAAGTGCGGCAACCCCTAGCGGGAGCAATCTGAAAGTGCTTGATTTTTCACCTCCTTTGTCGTTGCTTCTTCCTGGTGAGGTGAGGATATATACACAATGACCTATTTTAGGCGCAGATTTCATAGACTTGCCCTACAAAGCCTTCTTCTCCCTGACCCATTCAGACGTCTTGGTGAGCACCAGTGGCCTTGGCTAGGCATTGCAGCCCATTGGGACAAAAGGACACAGGAGGCTGGTGCCCATGAAAGCCACGATTATTTTTTTGCGGGAAAATGTCTAGAGCGTAATACAAGCCTGGTGCTGATTCTGTCTATGCTTTGTCTTGTTTGCCTTGTGAAATGTTGGGAAACTTGACGATATTGCCTGAAGCCATGTTTCTGCAATTATGACTATCACAATGTCTTGCGCAGATCCATCCTCCCTCTTCCCAACCCTCTATACGCTTCAGCTTCAGTCGAACAAAAATATTGGAACTCTCCAAAGACTTCTTCTTTTCTTTCGCTCACCAAGGAAGACCGAAACTCTGTCAGACAAAACTGTGAGCGCTAAAAGATGTTTAGATCCGATAGCTGCCAAAGACGACCATATTGACAGAGTGAAAGACAGAATAGCACTTGGAGTACGACGTTGTCTGGCAGAGCCCTCTTCGAGGCCTAGACCTTATGCAGGAGAGAGACAAGTGTGATTTATAGAGAAGCTCCGAGAGGAATATCGAATAAGTAGAGAAAGGAACCATTTACGTCGAACAAGGAGCTGTTGTAGGCTAATAATCTATGATAATAATTTTAATATAGTAACAATAACAGCCTGAATCTTTGACTGAAGAAAACACTTTCCCACCTAGTAAGTGCGTACATGCCGTACAGATAGCACGGATCTCTTTTTACAAGAACAAGGACAACTTGGGCGCTTTCTGTTTAGAGGATCTTCCTCCTCGGATCCGGGTTCACACCGCTCGTGGGTACACCTCTCAGGGACCTGCTGGTGAGATCCTGGCCTACCCGGATTCCATACTCGATCTGGACTGCGCCTTCAACAGGGTGGTGGGAAACCCCCAGTGGGTCACCCAGGTGGACAACAAAGACTACCCAGTAGGTGAAAAGGACTACGCTGTAGGTGAGTGAAAACAGACACAAACTCGTTCAGATTCTTCCTTCAGCATGACGTCATCTGCTCTATTTTCTAACTGCCCAGTCTTCGGTCCTCCACTGCTTTACACAGTGAGCAGTTAACGAAACATTCAACGTCATTTCCTCATTCCAAAACCCGACTTGTTCGGAGTGGTCACTGAAGGTCTTGGCTTCTAGTGGATGTTTCCCCTGTTGACTGCGGACAATTTCTTGGCCACCCTGTCCACGCCCTCGTGTATATGCACTCCTTCGTAGCCTCCCCTCAGCAAATAGGCCTTGACAAGCAAGCAACCACTTCTCCTAGGACTATTAGCGTGAGCCGGGAACCCAATTACGGGCCCTGCCTTCTTGTTCCTTCTCTCTATTTCTCCTTGCCGTCATCACGCCTTTACCGCTCCCTTTTATTTCCGTGGGGAGAGTGGAAAGGAGCCTCCTCGGTCAGACAGAGCGAGGCACTTCAAGGCCGCGGACGACTGGATCAGGCAGAAAACTCCAGTCGTTGTCCTATCTGGTCGAGAAAAGTCTCAATTAGAAGTAGGACCAAGGTTTTTTTCTATCTTTTTTTTTTTTTTGGGGGGGGGGGGGGGTGAACCGGGTTAATTGTGGATGATTACAACAGACCGAAGAAAGAGCATCGTTGTTTTCTGCTCCCTTAGACTCACCCTAAAAGCTGATTGCAAACTTTGAAAGGTGGTTAGAAAGCCTCTAAATCTAATTCAAAGCGAGGTCACTGCACCTGCTCGAGCATGCAATGCTGAGGATTCCTTTCAGGCGTGACCTGACTAAGAATAAGACACTATTCTCCCCCCCCCCCCTTGCGAGGATAATTGCCAAACCCACTTTGGGTGAAAAGGTTTCTGTGTAGTAATGTGAAAAGTCAACAATGGGTGCTTTCGTAAGCGAAAGTCGGCGTAACTTTCTTTAGGGTATAGCAGTTTCTTCTTTTCATCAGTGAGATTGTACAGTCCTCGCCTTAAGTAATGTCACTTGGTACATATTGATATCTTATGCTGACTGGGGATGTTTCCAAGATGAATTTCAACATGTTTATTCAGACACTGCGACATAACTTCAAGTACACAAGTTCACGGTTTTGAATGTTTTTTAAAACTTTAGAACACTCAAAGTAACATGAGTCGACAAGAGCACTATGCCGGTTCTGCTGATTTTTCATGTTTTTGACCACTTTTTCTTGATGTAATTTGCTGAAATTTTCTGTGGATGTCGCCTCCAACCCTTGAGTGCCACATGCCAGAAGCGGCGCCCTCCGACCTGTCCTTGGACGTGCTACAACACCTACGTGTCAAAAACACCTCTTTCGTGCACAAGAGCATGATCGTGGACAAATGACGAGCAACAGACACTCGGCATCAGCAGTAGCAGCAGAAAAAGCGCGCTCTGTCCCCCTGTGTTGCCTGTCACTGCTACTGCTGCCGCTGCTATCGGTGTTTTCGGCCTGTACCATGTCCAAGGACAGGTCTTTGGCACGTGGCACTCAAGGGTTGGTGGCGACATCCACAGAAAATTTCAGCAAACTACATCGAGAAAAAGTGGTGAAAAACATGAAAAATCAGCAGAACCGGCACGGTGTAAACATTTCCTTCCAATATGTGGCCCCAAGAGATGTTCCGTATGTTGTATTAGTATAATTTATGGCGATTGAGGCGAGGTGGCGACTAGTGTCTTCCATTTTGCTGCAAATTCACCAGATGAATTCAAAGTGGACCAAAAGCAACCAGGCTGCGTATAAAATATAAATGCATAGTCTAGTCCATTTAAAAGAAAGCTGAACTGTTTTTTCTTTATGGCAGGCTTGAGCACATTTTTTCCAACTCGGATGCTGGATGTGAGATAGTTGATGACTTGGGCAAGGATGTCAAGGATGTGACACTACGGTCTATGCACGCCTCCAGTTGTCCTTCTTGACCAAGTCTATCATGTCTGTAAACAGGATGTAACAATCATGAAACCCTCCTTTCACCAAGACAGCTGGAGGTGGGCGGATTCTTTCTGCATAAGCTGAAAGGACGTGACTGGACCCGTTAGGTGATGGAGGACACACTTGCTTTGGGACGTAGAAGCTCATCATTTTAATCCGATGAGCTTTCCTTTCAAAAGAGCCAGTTGCACATTTGTATCTCATACTCAGTCTGAACACAGAGGGTTACTTTCCATCCTCCCTGTACACCCCATCGCAGAAAAAGAGTATGCACGGCACAGAACACACGTTGATAGTGGTCTGACCCCATCTCCGCCAGTTGTGCAGGAAAAGGATGTTTAATTTTGCAGCATAAGAAGGATGTTACCTCTGGAGGTAGAGATAAAAAAAGGGAAAGAGTTGGAAAGCCTCTGTTTACAGGGTTGCGCTGGTAGGTTAAATGTCAGCTCTGGAAAGCGGAAATTGGATACAAACGCAAATCTGGTTAGTAGTCCTCTTCCTTTACCGTCTTTGGGCTCACCAAGATGATCCCAGCGTTGTAGCACTGTAATAAAGAAGACACAGGGGAGGAAATTGGGTGAGGGGTGGGATAAGAACGAATCCAAGCAGAATATACTGCAGAGCCTTGCAAAAAGTTTGATTAGACACGTGTAGATAGCATTGAGTATGTGTATGGAGGTCTTGCACACACTCGTGCAGTACATCCTCTTTGCTTTTCAAGGGTGGGTGGCCACTGACAACGAGCGCAACTGGTACTTCCGCCTGAGGATCACCTACGCCAAGAAGGTGGAAGACACGAAGAGGTTCACCTGCGTCACACCCAGGGGAATGACCAACTCCATCAGCGTAAACGTTACAGGTCAGCAAACTGTTTCATACATCTTATGTTTTTTTCCGCGTGAAAACTTTCTTTCTACATTATTCACTATCACTACATACGATGTGACCCCGGCGCAGGAAAGCCTCTTCTGCTCACCCACATTTAAAGAACTCGGTGAAAAAACTTTTTTCGTGAAAAAGTTTTCTCTCCCTCCTGCTCAGGTGTCGCATAGCAAATTTTCTCCCACACACAAGAAGGGGAAACTCCTCAGCCTCCGGGATTTGGCCGGAAAAATCGCTCTGCTCTCCAGGGAGGGGTCAAGAGGACGTTGTTGCTTGATGACAAAGTCCGACCCTCTCGACCTTCATTGTACAGGGTGTTTACAGAAGCTCACTTGCGAAACATCCCTTGACTCATCTCATTGGACTGAGAGGATATGACGGAACAAATGATTAACTGAAACAAAAAACATCCTTTCCCCGAAGAAGCTCTTCCTGTGGTCCCCATTGTGTTTCTCCTCTTTTTCTCATGGGATTCTGGGATTTGCTTTCTGTTGTTATTATTATGGCTTACTTGGATTTCCAGAGGGTAAAGAGAAAAGGGCCTTTTTCCGATTGCAGAAGGAAGGATTACGCTTAGAGAGAGCGGAGAGGGGGGAAGTCAGTCAGGCCTTGATGAATGGGTTAAGCCAGGCTTAGGAACCGTTCTAAGGGCGCGGTTAGACAAATGAAAGACTTCCAATAAGGTTCTGCCAAACCAGGAGTGCTGAGAAGTGGTGCAACTCGCTAGGCGTCATCTTTCAAGTGCTCAGTTACCCTGTTGACAGCATGCACATTATCAGCTGTTGTGCGCAGACCGGAGAAATTGGTGTGAAAAGCCAGAAAAGGAAGAGGGAAAAAGTTATGTAAATGGGGGCCATGTCAGAAAAGAAAGTCACTCCTGAACCATACCTCCTGTACACTTTACAGACTTCTGCGTGCCGTACGGTACAATGGGTCTGTACTACTTATTACAGCCTCGGGGGGAAATACTGTAGTAGGAAAGCCTCTTCTATCGTCATGCATCAGCATCAAGATGCATAAGGGTAAAATGCTGCGCTACAAAAAACATACACGAAGAAAAGTTATTGTGCAGGCTTTTTCCATTACCACCATGGCTTTACCGAACCCCGGGTTTTTAGTCTCGTTTTCAAAGAACAAAACAAGGGCTTTTAGCCGAATTCCTAAGTGATGGAAGCACCGTTCTTTCTCTTTTGGCTTTTTTGCCCCACAATCTGATAACACTGGAAAAAGATGAGCAATTTTGGCTCATGAAAGCAAATATGTAGTGTCATCCATCCAAAAAATAAAAATTGATGTAAGAACAACAAGAACTGTGCGTACTATAAGAGTCAGGAAAATGTGGCAAAAACTGACAATAAATAGTAGCTCGTGCGGGACGGTTACATGTGAGTGAATAGATGTCATCAGGCAGGGCACAGCCCACTTCAGATAGCTTCTGCACCTGCAGTTACGCCAAGAGCAATGGCACAGCAGTACTTTTAGCATGTATTTAGCATTCATGACTTGAATGAGGTTGGCTCTTTCTGCCAACAGTATGCAAACTTTTCTCCTCGAGTGCATTTTGTTCGTCATACGATCTGAGAGCATAGAGAACAGTTCAGTTGCTCTTGCAGCAGAATATTCAGTGATGATGTCATGTAGAAAGCAGCAATATCCCGTAAGCACAATAGGGACTGCGTCAATAGCTAAGCCCGACATGCCTGACTGTGGCATTTAAAGCATTTGTCCGCCCGAACCCCTCTTCCCCCGACCCCGTGTGTGACTATGAAGACACAGAGGGAGTGACACCGACTGAGGTACGTCTGCAAAAGCACCATAATTTTTTGCATCCTCTTTAACACTGCAAAAGTTTACTCACTTATATAAGCAGTAAAGCTTTTGGTCTCCATGCGCATACAATAAAGTGGGGGTGCAATCCTTCTCTTGGCAACTGAGTTATGGACTTTCTGTCGAGCAGGTTGAGAGAACTTTCCCGTGTGCCAAGATTTATAGACGAGAGGCGGAAAGGAAAGTGCAATTTGGGGAAATCCTCATCGTGTCGGTTTTTACTTGCGTCAAGTCACGCCAGGACTGAAGATGAAAGAATTTTTGCCATCTACCTCATCGGATACCGCTAAGTGTAACGCTTTCTTAACACGAGAAAAAATGGAGATATCGGCTCAGATTTCGTGGAAGAAATCCAATTTTTCGGGAGGAAGCTTAAATAGTTTTGCTACATTCTTTCCATGATTAAAATACAACCACAGCTGAAATTCTTGTCTTCACAGGAACAGAACAGTAAGAGCCATGGGGGAAAGTAGAGGCGCGGCTTCGACGGCGTTTGTGGGAGGGCAAGACTTTTGTGACCCTTGAACTGCAAAAGATGACGCACACCTTTTGTGATCCCTGAGACTGCAAAGCCTAGGGACTGCAAGACGCAAGAGCCGACAGACAGGGTGCACCACGAGCAGGGTATGAGTGAAAAAACACTTGTTGCACATTTGTGTGAGGAAGAGGGGTAAAGAAACGAACTTCTGAGCTATCACAACTCAGGGACGACTGATTCTGCTGCTTTAACTGGAACAAACGCCAACTACTGAACTAAAGTTTGAAAGCTTAGATATTACCGAGAATGTGTGAGCATTCTAGGCTCTCATTCTCCTGTGTCAACTTAGGCAAAGTGACTAGAAACGCCTTTTCATAAAGTTTTGACCAGGAAAGTCTTTGGAAAATGAAACTATGCACTGAAATGAAACTTGACTCTGCTATTTTTCTGCCTGTCGGAGGCCGAAAGTTGTAGGGTGATTTATTTGTTGTCTGGGAACGACACCAAGGTGATAGGTACTCATTGGCCTGGGCCTGCTAAGGCGCCTGTCCATGTCAATCAATAACTATTCTATCTCCGTTCAATACTTGAGTTCGAGTTTTACCCGGTTAACCTCGGCTACATGTAGGAACCCTTCGCTACATTAGTGGGTCTCTGGTTTCCGACTATGCTGTTAAGCGATAACCACATATGTGAGTTTGACCTAGAACCCTACTAAATATTTAAAT
>JAAUXU010141510.1_pt1 | contig 15532 bp, 12 predicted proteins | sample 7278151 | NCBI WGS metagenome assembly JAAUXU01 (sample SAMN14350113, study PRJNA611818) | marine sediment metagenome | isolation source: surface marine sediment (1.8m) | place: French Polynesia: Moorea | collected 2018-08 | reverse complement strand
TCCAGATCACCTTATCACCATAGTACGATCCATCAAATTTTACAGTAGAGCATACATTCAACGAACTGTACAGTAAGAACACAACATAACCCCACACTGCGCATGCGCGTGCGCACAACCTTTCCACCTGATAGTGTGAGGGAGTTCTTTTTCCGGACAAGATTACATTGAGATCATCTCCTCTACATCTCTCTAGGTGAAAAGGTACTGAGTCTAAGTGAGTTTTAACTTTTACAGGTGATATTTCCTATCAGAATGTGTGTTGCCAAATGTGTCCTCAGACTTGGAAAATGGCCCCTCATAATACATAAGAGTCAGTAAACCGAGAAAGTGTGGGTGAACCTTACAATGCATTATAACACAAGAAATTTGTTGACAGATGAGTCCTCAAGCGATTTAGAACATTGCGACAGTGTCGAATCCCTAAGTCATCAAATAACCTCCCCAGCCAAAAGTACGTATGTCATGACTTTTGGTCATATCATTAGTTTGAGACATGACTGTACTAAGAACAATCTAGCTGAGTCAGCAACGGAATTGTCGAAACGCCGAGATTAAGCATAACTCAGACGTTTGACTGTTCTTATAATCTAAAAAGCAGTGAAGGCGCGAAGTGAAAAGATGCGATTGATCAATCAGGAAATTCAGGTGAGAAAAATCTCTCGTTGACAAATATATCACTTGTTCCGCTGTACAAGTGTCGACGACTGAACATGAACGGGGGACACTCTTATTATTCATTTTTTTAAGAAGAAGTGCTGACAGTCGGGATCGCCTGAGCCTCAAAGAACGAGCCCTTCTTTTAGTCTCTCTCTTTTTGGACCATACGAGCAGAGATGGATAGTTCAGATACGAAGTTCAAATAGAGTTATCACTGGGCTCAGCGCTAGAAGCTTCGAGCAGTCAGCTGCGTTCGAGTATTTTTGAGTGAGTTTTCATGTTATCAGAGAGACAAAAAAAGGTTCATTATCGGTGCCATTCCAGACCCATCGACAAGCCTTCATTAAGACTTGGCATTAAAATACAGTCATGTCGTGCATCTCCAGTGCTTTTTTTTCGTGATCTGTTATCGTCAGTAGGGTGACTGTGTAGTCGTGATCAGTGGAGTCGAGGTTGCCCGTTTGGATCACAGTCCAAAGCGGGACGCTTTGACAACCCTGACCACCAAAGCCGTAGGACCCCACACCAATGAATGGGACGAACCATAAGATCGGCAGCAACCCAATGTTGTCCCAAAGTCATTGTGAAGCAGCTGCTATACAGTGTGTTCCTATCGACAATGTGCTAAAACAGTCTCACGGAGATATGGGCCTCACCCGAGATCCCAAATATAGAAGTCAAGTCCCAAAGGTATGACCATTTTGTGGCTGAAATTCCGAAAAGTCATGTCTCAAACTTAAAGGTATGGTACACAATCAGACACAAGACTGAGCACAGAAGTTCAACTTGCTGACTGCACTGATGTGCTCAAGGCACCTGCAGAGGGAGGCACGCCAAAGAGGCTGAAAGGCTTTTTCGTGGTTTCTGTGACAAAATGTGCTGAAAATTTTCTGAGAGGCGCAAACTCCCCAGACTCCCTCTCGGGGCCTCTTAAGCCGCGAAACCCGGCGGTTCACGAAGAGAAGAAGCGAGGGTTCAATGGGTGGCATTGGACGAATGTGCAGGTGCACCATCCTGGATGGTCCGTCCATCACGAAGAGGCTGTTTGAGCTCAGCCCCGGCAAGAAGTCTCTCATCAGCTCGCGGAATTGACAGACTGACCATGACCAAAGACATGGAATAACGCAGCCAGGTATGGCTTGGACGCCAAGGACCATGAGGCCCTCACTGCGGCAATGTTGGGTCCAGCATTGCCTGCCACAGCTTCAATGGCCCAGTCAAGGTGCGGCTGGAACTCAATCTTTGACTCATCGACAAAAAATCTTGGGCAAAGTCCCTCCAGGAGTTATCGCAGCAGCTGCTCAGTATGAGCTTTTATCTACGTTCTGTCTTGAGGCGTCAGCTTCTCACACCTCTGCCGAGCACTGGAGCAAAGACCGAGGTCTGCCGCGATCCATCTGCCAGGGGCATGTGGTACGCCAGCCTGGCGGCTAAGCTGGGCCGCAGTGAACACTGGCTTTCGTGCAGCCCTCACGCAGAATATGTCTAGTTCGTGGGCTGCACTAGTGGGACGTCCTGGCCTTGCTGCCGGAGTCTTGGGACTCGATCAACCTTGTGCAGAGATTGTGCATCTGCCACAGTCAGCTGTCAAAAATGTGGTCATACCAACATTGGTGATGTGACAGCTGAAAACTCAGCCTCTTTGGCGTGCCTCCCTCTGCAGGTGCCTTGAGCACATCAGTGCAGTCAGCAAGTTGAACTTCTGTGCTTAGTCTTGTGTCTCAGTGTCTCAGTCACTCATTTGGCATCAAAATCCGACTGCAAAACGTCTCAGTCAAGCGTTCGCAATGAAGTTTCTCCACGGGGAAATTATTGACGGTCAGTGTTGTTCTTGCCAAGCAATATCAAACCTTTGAGGTTTGCCTGTATTTCTTGTTCAATTCCGAGCAAGTTGTAGCACTTTTAACTACACCAATCCTGCAGGCCAATCGAGGTCAAATTTATGGAGCTTCCAAATCCTGTTAGGAGGCTGAATTGCACTGAAGAAGGATATTATCGTTTCTGCAAATATTGTGAAAAATCCTGCTTTACTTGCTTTAAATTAGTGTAAATTACTGCAGGTAATATTATTAGACATCCTTTTCTATCCAAGCTCTGAAAATCCTGTGCAAAAATGCAGACATTCAGGAAGAATACAGGCCAAATTGTGACTTGACCACAACTTGTTAGGTCCATGGGGCTCCTCTAAACGTCTGCCTTAAGTCTAGGCCGAGTTGACTCCGGGCTTGCCAACCTTGTCGGGGTTAGAGGACAGGATCACAGACGAAGAGAGGAACGTGGTGAAGGCCTCATCCTCCTGGGCGGTCACTTTTCTCCGTCGATTCGAGAACGTGACCTCCTTGGGGCTTGCACGGGTCAGCACCCTCTTCACTGTGAAGGCTTTCGTCACGCTGAGGTTGGCTGTACCGAAGGTCGATTGCATGTACTTACTCACTTTGTAACATTCAGCTGCTCCACGAGAGGCTGAACTTAGGCTGAGCACTTGGGATCTCAGCCACGGGCAAGCATCCAGTGCTAGAGGCACCCTTAGAGACTCTGTGTGTGTGAATGTTGCCTCTAAGCTACAGGAGCTTAGACGAAGAGAGGAAAAAGTCGACTCATCAGCAATTTAGCATGCAAGCAGTCCTACATAACTTAGGAAGGAGCGTTCGTTTTACTGCACTGATCGTTAAACTCGTCATTCTTGCCTCTGACCAGGGGAGGAGGGAGGCTCACATCTCTGCTTTCGTAAAAAGACCTTTCTCTTGCTCGGCTTTGACATTTTTTCCTATGTTGTGGGTTTCTTTTTTTTCGCACTGACATGACTAAAACTACTCGTACGTGATAATTATTACAAGTGACTGGCAGAAGTGATCTCCAGATAACGGAGCAGCCGCCGAGTGCGTTGCCGGGCAGGCAGATCCAGACGAGAGATCCAATCCTTTCAGTTCTCCCAATGACAGCTAAGGTACGTGCAAAAAAATTTCCTGACCTTGGCACCAGTGAAAGTTCACCACGAGTAGTTGCCCAATGTGCGTTAGTTGCATTCGAATTTTTTCCTCATTTGCCCGTCGCTCGTGTGTAGCCGAGAAGTACCAGCAGGACTCACCTTTGCCTTGGGTGTCCTTCCACAACGAAAAGACTTCCCCGCGCCGGACGCGCCCAGGTAAGGCCTCGACAGTTCTCGTCTGTCCAGACCTGCTAGCGTTGGTGATGCAGTCGGTGAGTGACCAAGTCCAGGTCCGGCGGCCACAAGTTGCGCATGAAAGTGACGAGGACAATGGGGAGGGGGGGGGAGAAGAGGAGCAAAGCCTTGATGTCTGTCAATTCGTAGGCCTGAGGGTGAGACAAAGCATCAACTTTGGTCTGCTCCTCTTTGCAGCTTTAACCATTCATGATGGTGTCCACATTGTGGAGTCATTCATGATCTGGTTCATTCAACATTGACCGTCACAGAAGGAGAAAAAAGATGCGCAGGTCTCATGTGTCGGGACCAGGGCCAGGTCAAACCTGTGCAGTAACCTGAGGTTCACAAGAGCCCCGGCTCTTGTTCCGGTCCACAAGCACCGGGGGATCACAACAGTAGCAGGAGGGAGCGAGAGCGGGCAAGACAGGGAGACCTTTTGTCCGTCACTGTGCGCGTTCTTTACATATCTCGGTCAGTCAGAGCTGCACCGTAAAATGAACGTAAAAACACTTCTGGACTACTGAAAATGACCCTTCTAGGCGTTTGATTCTTGTGTCCGTCAGTACTAAATAACACCCAGTGCAGTTGAGGCCAAAAGTTTGCATCGAGGTCAGAGGAAAAACAAACTTGATTCATGCTCCGACGTTGTCTAAGCCTTGCAAATGCTACTTCACTCATCCTCTGATGCCATCAAGTTGGCTGGTCGTCAACTGTCAGTGTGCAGTCCTTGGGACTTTCCACGGGGTGAAGTCGGCTCCTCACACAGCCGTGGCAGCATCTAGTGCGAAATGGGTACCTCAGAGAGGTCGTTGAGACTGTGAGACACAGGAGTGAGGACAAAAGTTCAGTATTGTGACTGCCCATTTTAACACTAGGGTGCTCAAAAGTCAAAGAGAGTGACGCATACCGGAGAGGCTGGAATTTTGTTTTTTTAAAGTTTATGACTCTGGTCGAAATTTCTAGAGTATGGGGTGGGGGAAGCCTCGTGATCCCCTGATACCCCCTTTCCCGGGGAGAGGGGGGGGGCAAGCTGCGAACCCGTTCAGGACCCGAACGGATACGCAAGCGTGCCAAACCCCGCAGTTTGCAGTGAGTTGTTGAAGCCCCCTGGGTTCAGCACGTTTGCGCACCCGGTAGGGGTCCAATGGGAGGGGGGATTCTCCCCTGGAAATTGGGGATCTGCCGGCGGGGGCAGGATCATCGCCTGCCCCCAAAATATTCAGTTAATTTCGCCAAGAAAAAGCCTCTGAAAAAGCTAGAAATGTAACGTTCTGCCTCCCTCTCCTCCTTGCTGACTTTTGAGTACCCCAATATGAAAATGGGCAGTCACAACACGAGCTTCTGTTCTCAGCCTTGTGTCTAGACTACATTTTCACATTGAAATTCCACTCCAACACGTTCCAGTACAGCACATGCAACAAAGTTCTACCGACAGAAAGTACGTACTGCAAAGACTGAACAGTACATAAAGGTCGGTGTGTACACTCAAGGTGGGTCTGCATTGAACCTCACAATGCCTTAACTTTTTATTGGCCCTGTTCATACTTATTCTTGCAAAAAGAACTTTCCTAAGTCGACTCACCTAACATTTTTGTCCGGGTGGAGAGGGCCCAAAATTAGGGCTCGAAGGACTTTCTCGTCCATGGCGTCCGGGCTGAACTTGACGGTCCAGTCTGTTGGCTTTTCCTTCTGCACGGCAAAAATTCAAGTCAGTTAAAATACAAGTTGGAAGCTCCAAAGACTTCGATATAGAAATAGTTAGTGAAACTTTGAAGCTGCAAGATTTTACTGCCTGACCCGGTTCAGCTCAATAGGGGGGAAAAGGCTCCTCTAAGAATGTCCAGAGATCTGGAGCAGCAGCAGAAGTTCAGGGTTGCCACAGTCTTACCAGTTCCAATTTCCCTCTACATCGTTTCATTTCGTTATCCTTAAAACTACCATGTTTAATCATTAGAAGAGAAGTCTCATTTGTATCGGTTGTTCTTCAACCAACTAAAACAATTCTTACTGAACTAAGAACAGTCCTGAAATTATGACATCTTGCCCGCCAAAAATTACCATATATGAGCTCTACACCATTGGAAAGGTAAAAGAACTAGGATTCTAGGTAAGAAAACCATGAAATCCTAGCACTTTCACTGCATCAGTGGATTCAAAAGTTAGAGGCAAAAACGTATTTACACATTGTTTTCTCACAAGTTTTGACTGCAATAACAGATAAAGCATTCCTCAGGGCACAAATATCAGAGATTTTTTTCATTGTGACTGTCTCTGATGCATGCAATTACATGTGCAAGCTATTATAGGTAGCAATGGCACACAACAGTTGACTGAGATATTTGGGAGGATCTTGCTTTCCTTTGTACCAGGACCATGTTCTCTTGAAGTCTGCATGGACACTTTCAGATGCCTGCTCTGAGTAGGGCCCAAGACTCTTTCTAGTTTCCACGCAAAACTCCCTAACATGGTCAAACACCACATGAATCTTTGGAGTTATGGTTAGAGACAGCTCCTGGTAAGTTTGCTTGAATCTATCAATGCAGATTCCAAAGTTTAGCTTCAAAGTCTGTCTGAAACACACATCTCTCTCTGACAGCTGTTCAGTGTCCAGGCAAACTGTTTGAGGTGCTGACGGGGGTTCTTTGCTCAGGAGTGGGGCTCAAATTTAACAAGACTTGCCTACATTAGTTGCCCTCCTGGCATCCTCTATAGCACTCTGCCTTTACAATTCCATTTCTCTGTGCCCACTCATGGGCCTTATTGTTGCCCCAAGCTTTGTTGACCTCTTCAAAGATTTTATTCACAACTCCTAGCATTAGGTGGATCTCTGGGAGAGGGATCAGGGACAGGATTTTCTACTCATCCTCACCTGAAAGCAGTGGCATGTCAATGCCATTCTTGTACTTCTTGGCTCTTGCCCATGGTCTTCCTTTCCTGTTGAATTCTGCTACATAGTGACAGATGCTTCCAAGTGTTCTGGGCTTTTCCTTAACATCCCAAGGGGCTGACCCTTCACACCAGCGGCAGGGATGGGTAGTTGCATGAGATGGCAATCCACAAATGACATTTGCAAGCCAAGCTTCAAGTCCATGGCAGCAGTGAAAGAAATGGAGGAAAGCTGCAATTCTCTCAGGAAAGTCTGCATGTTGTCATACATTTCTGGGACTTCCTCAACCAGGCCAACAATAAGCATATTTTTAACCCTGAATCCAAGTACGTCCTTCCAAGATTAGGTTTTTTCTTAGCTGGCATGATGAGGCTCTCTTTCCCATCTCCCTTAGGCACAATGCTTACATATGCTTTTAAGAAACCTCCACCACCAAGTCCCACTTTTTCATCATGAAATGGGATCTGTCAGTGCTCAGAAACATGCCACATCAGTCCTTGTAGATTAGAGCAGATAACAACATTTCTAGTGGCTTTTTCCCCTCCCACCTGCTGGAAAGAGGTGTGTCCTAACCTCAAAAATTGGTTTTAAGGCGTTCTTTTGCTCAGTGAAGATTTTTTCAACATTTGCCTGAAACAACCTGCTTGAAGTTCCATGTCTTGCCACATGTTCCAGGGCCTTGGCCTGGGTCGTGCCAAGATTTCCAGCAGTCTGCATAGCTCTTACTGTCTCATGGGACATCTGCCCAACATTGAGTCTCTTCTTGGCTCTTGTTCCCCCAGGAGTGGTTGCAGAAACAAACTTGCTCAGGGAGATTGCAACTTGCTCAGGGTGTCCTCCTTCCAACCTTGGGAAAGATCTTCATCCTCGGCCCTCCATTCTCCTCTCTCTGATGTTACTTCCTGTGATTTTATCCTTGGTTGTAGGGGACAGACTCTGTTGCAGATTCATCAGGCAAGTCTTTGGGGAGCAATGATGAGCTTTTCCTTTGCCTAAGTGGCTGAGACATAAGGAGCAAACTACTGTTGGGAAATCTTTCCTGTGTTCTGAGGGCTGTCCAGGTCCTTGAACACCTCCACCTGCAAGGACGTACTTGTTTGTCTCCACCCTCACTGCCTTTGCGCTGGATGTGGTGCTAGCCAATCTTCAAATTTCGCAATGGCAGTTGGGATTATTTCTTCTGGCTCTGCTGATCTTCCGCATGTCCTTGGTCATCTGGCTGAAGTTCAAATGAATTTGGAAAGCTTGAGGACTGGTCCCAGTGAAAGAAGTCGGCCTGATGCGACAGCCATTGCACAGTCCAGATGGGAGAACACAGCTGGAATAGTCTTGGAAGACGTTGGCTTGGATAAGCCTCTCCTGAGATGGGGTGACTGTCCTACCTTTTTCTTAGGCACAAACAGCAGACAATCCGCAATTTCTCCTCATGAGACATCTTAGGATGAGGCATGCTGCTGTTCTCCTTCCCTTCCTTCTAAATGCACTCAATTTCCCACATATTGAATAACCCTGCAAATGAATTTTTGCATGCCCATACATTCTTCTTACAGTGAACAAATGTTTTTGCCTGTAAGTTTTGAAGCCAAAGTGGTAGGACTTCATGGTTTTCATACCTGGAGTCCTTCTGTCAGCTTTTCAATGGTGCAGAGCTGATTTTCGGTAATTTTTGGTTGGCGAGATGTCGTAATTTCAGGGCTGTGGCAGTACTGGTAAATGACCCTGGTTTTGCCGCGTGCTGTCGACCACGATCAACTACTGCACACCTTTTGGGGCCACAAAAAGTGTGCTTTTAACCATAGCGTGCATATAAACTTAGTTCTGCCGTCGCAGCCAGTGGAACGGTTGTCCTGAGAAAGGTCAACGCAGAGATCAGAGGTTCGTGGTGAACAAACTTGACATCATTTCACTTCTTCATCTCAAGACTCAGTGATTTTCAGACCCACTAGACAAGTGTGTCCAGCCCAAACTTCCGTGCGATTCAGTGTGCGTCTTTTTGGCATTGTAACATACCGAGGGTGAGGCTAATTCATAAGGTATGAAATGAACTCAGAGAAGGTCAGACTGAGAGTGATTATTGTCTACGGTATTATGAGCTGAGCAGGTGAGAGAGGTGAGAGAATGTACAGAAGTGCAAGCTAGCATATAGATACCGTATGTCTTATGGATACATGAATTATTGTATGTGCTGTAAATACTAAAGTATAATACATTACAGGTATGGAAAATTCCAGAATTACGTCAAACTATGGAGCTTCCTTTCATGCACAGATTTTTGTATTTTGCCCTCAAGGGCAGCCCAAGGTCACGCATGAAGCAGCTCCAGAAGGAAGAGTGTAAAATATCAAAAGGCGCTCATGACTCATTAAAGAACGGTTCAAGTGGAGCAACTTCACACTCTTCTCTATTTTTTTCTACTTGTCCCATTTTCTCACCCCTTTCTTTTTCAACAGCTCAACATTGATAGAATTCGACTTCCGAGTTGGGACCTCGGTAAGAAGCATCACAAAGTGAAAGATACGTCAAAATAGAAGGCCTGTTCGTGTGTTCTGGACGAACGGCCGCAAGTTTGCACCCGGGGGGCTAAAACTTGGCATGGGTCAGATCGTAGGGGGTTGGAGGTGGATTTCGAGGCCATTTTGAAGCCAGAATTGAGGTCAAAAGTTTTACTTATTGCACACAAGGATAGTTGGGCCTCAATGCGTCCCGGAAATCTATACGTCAAACCTCCTTATTTTTATTAGCAAAGGGCCTTATAATGAAACCATCGATGAGGGGTTTCCCTGATAATAAGGGTTGTAGAAGCAGTCTTGGCGGCCACCTTTGAACAAGGTTAGAATGTGTCTTTTTTCAGCTTTCTTCTAGAGTCTTTGCTGCCATACGAGCTGCAGTAACAATTCACCGAGGCTGGAGCGTCCGTTGGCAGCAACAAGCACACATTGGTACTTGTCTATATGCTATGCAAACAACAACACACCTAAGGCCTCTTGTACCTATAGGCCCAGACACTGTTAAATAATGCATCGAGCGACGCGATCAGGAGCTTTCGTGTACCTGAGTACCTTGTAGTGCGTGCGTTCTCTACTCCAGCAGGTTGCTCTGTTGCCTCCCACTAACGAGCCGTCATAATCGTTGTCGACGTCTATTGCAGTTGTCCACACGCGGCAGTGAGGCCCGGTGAGAACCGGAGAGTCGCCTCATGGGGTCCTTTGCCAAGACACACTATGCCGTGGCCATCGTCATCGGGGTGGTCATCTTGTTGACCCTCTGTCAGGACGTCTTCGACGTGTACGCCAAAGTGAGGTACGTCCATGACAATCTCATGTGCATCCAACGTACACTGCACATATAGAGCACCGTTCATTTAGCTTCAGCCAGTTTGGGGATTTTTTCGCAATTTTTTCAATCTTTGGCATGAAAATAGAAAAGAGTCAGCTTTCCTCTGCCAAGACTTTCATCTTTGGGACTCCCATAGTCAACTCTTGGGTGCGGCTCAGTCTGTTTTTAAGCCAAGTCTAGGGCTTAAACAATAGTGTTCACCGTATGCAACTTCCTACAATGGGTCCACCTTCCAGAACTCTTGAGGTGGATTTAGACTGGGGCGCAAAGTTACGCATGTTGCCATGGAGTTGGGCCATTGGACCATCATTTTACATTGGACCAAGTAATTAAAGAGTAATTAAGGATGAATTCTAATTTACCATGGAAAGCAAGATCCTAGTTGTTGTTCAGGCTTAAACCACATGACGGTGCTGGACTTCAAATTTCAACAATTCTAATTACCCTGAATAGTCCGACTAATTAAAGGGTAATTGATAGAAATTTTATACCTAAGATGAGTGAAATAAAGGCACCAGGACTAACTGGCATGGAAAGATTTTTCCCTCTCTGTTTGCCTTGTGCTTGTTGCCAAGACCACAAGCAGAAAGCACCAATTAAACAAACTGTTCTGATTAAACAGTGACCCAAATAGCATATCAAATTCACTATTGACTTAGAATGTCAGAACCCCAGGAAAAGGGAAAGCTCCCTATATCCATGTCAAATCCATGTCAGTGAGGTATCTGAGGTGGTATTGTCCTCCAAAATGCCTTCTTAGGGCAAAAATGAAAAAAAATATTCGTTCTAGCATCAATTTTGGTTCGCAGAGCTCGTTCTTATGCAATTTTTATGTGAAGAGGGGCTGTACATAGCCGGAATTACAATTTTTATAGGGACACACTGGTGACATTTTTGGCAAAATAAAATCTTGCTTGTCACGTGAAATATCTGGATGTTCTGAGAAGAACATCCAGAAAGCAGCCCTCTGAAAAGCTGCTGTTCTCCAAATGTGAAGTGTGACACCCTATAAAGTTCTAAAATATTCAATGTTGAAGACTTCTGGGCACGATTTGACACTTACAGGGTCAAAAGCCACGTCGTCTTTTTTTCCTCTTTGAACCACCCATCCCATAACTTGTCTAATATAAGGTTATGCAAATCTTTGATTGATGGTTTGGATTGGAGCCTTTGTTGATCAAAGCAAGGTCAAAATCCAAAAATTAGTCATTTTCAACAGTTTCTGCTCTGTTTGGCCCACTCCAAGTGCATAATAGTCAAAATAATTAAAGGCAGGCATTTTGGGGACCCTAATTGTCCCTACGAGACTGGGTATGAGTGAGAACGAAAGTGCCCGGAACAAATTTGCTCTGGAACTCAAGCTAAGTACACTTTCGTAGCCGGACAGTTCGAGCCACTGAGCTCGAGAGTAGAGTGAGAGCGCCTTAAAATTAAGCTTAAAACTAAGTACTGAGCGAGAGAGAGTAACAGCGTGAGCTGAATACTGGATATGAGCTGTAATCTGGAGATGAGGATGAGAGAGAACGCTAAAGATTAAGGTTAATGGTACATAGAACACATACGGTCATAGAACTTAAGATCGAATGAACCGTCTGATTGAGCTCTTAAGAACGTTTCTTTTACTCGTGCCACCTGACTGCCTGCCCTGGTACATTACTCTCGGCGGAGTCTACGCGATTCTTGTCGCAGAAGGGGTTCATGGTCGCGATCACCACCCTAGTCGTCAGTCCTGGAACACGCATCGACGTGGCCTCCAGCTGTCGGCCAAGTCCGTCCGCTCGGCGATGCCCGAAAGGTCGACCAAAGGTGGGATGGGGTTGAGGCTTAAGATGGCTGCTACCGTATACGCTTACGGAGCACGAGTGAGGTGGCATCACCTCGAGCGTGGAGTACTTGAGCTCAGATCCAGCCGATTCACCCGCTTCAACCAACCAGTAGCTTACAGACTAGAACTACACATAGTACAAGAGTACAAAGTACAAACGACATAGAACACAAAAGTTACAAGAACATGGAGGACACATATAAAAAGAACATAGAACTAAATACACGGTGTAAGAAAGACGATCATGAAAATGATACAAGAACGCACAAAAGACACGAAATAATCAGTAGCTCTCTCTCTCTCTGTGCGCGCATGCGCGTGCACACACTGATGGTTCATCTCCAGACAGGATCCCCAAAAATTGGAATTTGGAAATTGTCCCTGGTCTGGCACACTGTGCATCAATGGTGGATCGAGTGAAGCTTATCTATCTGAGGGGTTTCGCCATAGTGTTATTGTCGGTCCACGCTGCACGGTTGTAAGGAGGCTTTGATGATTTCAAGTGTTGCCGTTGACGCTAAAGAACCTCCAACTATCAACTGACACCGCTGTTTGGCACCTTTGACGTCAACTTGGCTGGTCTGAGTTGTGGAATTTAATGTGGACCCCCCAGTAAATTGAACCCTGTAACTATGAACGAATGATATCAGTCTACGTACTTTTATGACCACATTATCATGGCTGATTTGTGGGACGGAACAACAATTGAATGACCAAGTGCATATCATGCATATTTAACTTTTTGGCAGCCCACTAAAGGACGTGCGAGAGCTCAAATTCTTTGTCCCGCCCATCATCGACAACATCGGCAGCGACGATCTCAAAGACCCGCGTCATCAGCTACTCAGTCAGATGGCGCCAATCTCGGTGGAGTCAGTCAACATCAGTGCAGCTTCTGGGACGAAGCAACTCTGCCCACCAACCCCGCCTCACCTGGTGGGCCGACTTAAGATCCTTAAAGACGCCTACGACTGGAACAGCCTGGAACAGCTCCATCCTGTAAGAAATGAGAAAGGAAAACAGGACGATTCAGGACTTTCTGACTTACCCTGTTATTAGGGTTGTTAGGAAGAGCTCAGAAATGTTATTCTTTCATGCAGGGCGTCCGTCCTGGAGGTCGGTTCAGCCCGCCCGATTGCGAGGCCAGACAAAGAGTGGCGATCGTCATCCCGTACCGGGACAGGGAGGAGCACTTGAAGACCTTCCTGCACCATATCCACCCCATTATGATGCGCCAGCAGCTGGACTATGGTATCTTCGCGGTCAACCAAGTAAGGGCAAAGCTCACGGTCCACAGCTGGACGGTCGTGACCATGATGTCATTTCAGACCGACTCTTTACCATTTAACCGCGCTACGCTTTTTAACATCGGCTATTTGGAGGCGTCGAGGAGTTACCCCTGGGACTGCTTCATCTTCCACGACGTCGACCTCTTGCCCGAGGACGACAGAAACATGTACAAATGCGAAAACAAACCAAAGCATATGAGCGTTGGTATGATCAGGAATCAGTTTTTGTCTACAACAACTATGCACTTAGTATCTTTATCCAGCGGTGGACACCATGCACTATAAACTTCCCTACCCGACCCTTTTTGGGGGCGTAGTAGCCATCAGTAAAAAAGACTTCATCCAGGTACTACATGATTACACCATAATTATTAGATCATTCGAGTTTCCACATTCATGACCACTACTTTGCACAGCTCAACGGTTTCTCCAACCAGTATTGGGGCTGGGGGGCTGAAGACGATGACATGGCCAACAGGATATCTCACCACGGGATGGAGATTAAGAGGAAAAGCGCTGAAATCTGCAGGTTCGTCATCCAGAACGTTCAAGTTGTGTCGAAAAAACTCGAAATTCAACTTGACACAAAACAGGTACACAATGATCAAGCACGTCAAGGCCACCCCCGGTCCCAAGAACAGTAAGATGCTTCGCACAACGGCAAAGGCATACTTCGAACTCGATGGTCTGAATAACTTGAAGTAGGTGACACTCAGGTTTTACAGAATTCACAAAGTTTCTGCGGATGAACGAATGGTGCTTTTTTCAGCTACACCCTGTTGAACAAGGTCAGCAATAAGCTATACACGGAAGTAAACGTGGTCTTGAGAAAGGTCAAACCTCTGGAGAAGCCCCACGCTGAGACTGTGATAAATTTCAAATCTGTTGGTCCATGACGTTGAAGACAATGAGGGTTTCCATGAATGATATCATCTTCCCTATTGTACGCAGTACAATTCTGCAATGTGTCTTCCATGAATGATCAATTACACAGAGGCCGCAGGTTTTCTGCTGCCAAACAGTCCTTGCCGTAAGTAATATCCGCGGGTTCAACTTATGCTGCATCGTAGCGTGTTGCGGTGGAATTTTGATGTCAAATGTGCAAGCCAGATGCTCAGATACAAGATTGCATACAGAAGTTCAACGTCTTGACTGCCCATTTTGATACGACAGTGCTCAAAAGGTAGCAAGCTAGAGATGGATGTGGGAATGAGAATGTAGTATAGTGCATGTCTTGGTACTCGATGGTGTACTGTACTGCGTTATTCTCTATGTCCCTTCCGCTTTATTTCTATCTGGAAAATCTGGAGTACAACGAGAAGTGATCACTTCTTGAACATATAATTACCGCAAAGTTGCCAACTCAACAGTCACAGCCAAATATCGTGTAAGGAACTCATCAATATATCGTCAGAAGATCACGATCTCATGATCAGACAGTCACCAACTTTGCATTTTGATCCCCCTCCGTGAACAACAAAACTGCATCTACGTCCACACCAACACAAACGTGGCTACGCCACACACAACGTCCCAGATGGACCTCCAGACTTGGCGCCATTCCACGTGCACTTGAACATGGAGACAAAGCTGTCAGAGTACCAGGTGCAGAATCTGAGGAATCTTTATTCGGTTTTTTTTTCATGCTTGGCCGAAGCGATATCTGTGCTCATCAGCAATCACGAGAATGCAGTCAAGCTAGAGTTGCCACTGCCCGAAGGGCGAGGATCTTGGTCAAGACGGTCCACAGGAGCCGCCTTGGCCGATCGAGAAGAGCAGAGACACACGTGGACAGTGCAGAAATTGGCCCTGACGCACAGTGTATGTTATCTTTAGCCTTTATCGCTGTTATCTCGTGGGCCTCTTTTTTATCAAGACAGTTGCTGATTGCGACACTGCAGGCGAAAACATGGGTCTGGGAGGATCCAAAAAGGCCAGCTACGAACTAGGAGAGGAAAAGGTTAAGCAAAATTGATACATCTAAATATCTTCGGGGGATTCGTTCGAACAAGGGTGGTGCTGGTATCGAGTTCATAGCAACTGTGGCCAGAGGTCTCCTCAAGCCGTGTAGTCATTTTGTCAATCGGTGGCTCAAGACAGGCAACAGTTACAGCAAAAGTGCACCAAGGGGGAAAATGAGTCACCCAGGGGGAGGCACCTCAACTTGGGTCTAGTTAGTGAAATCTGATCCATATGAAACTAACATTTATTTCTTGACACTATAGAGATTTTCTTGCTATTGACAATTTTCAATATGGCCTGTGCACACGCGCTCGCGCATGCGCAGTGTGAGTTAAATTCGTTTTCACTGTACAGTTCTGTTGAATGTATGTTCTACTGTAAGTTCGATGGATCGTACTATGGTGATA
>JAAUXU010131829.1_pt1 | contig 15532 bp, 11 predicted proteins | sample 7278151 | NCBI WGS metagenome assembly JAAUXU01 (sample SAMN14350113, study PRJNA611818) | marine sediment metagenome | isolation source: surface marine sediment (1.8m) | place: French Polynesia: Moorea | collected 2018-08 | reverse complement strand
CCCGCCCATTCAGTCCCCGCCCATTCAGTCCCCGCCCATTCAGTCCCCGCCCATTCAGTCCCCGCCCATTCAGTCCCCGCCCATTCAGTCCCCGCCCATTCAGTCCCCGATCGAACAAAGAAGCGGTCTATTTTAAAAAGATGGATAACAGTAATGATTTGTACAAGAGGCTAAATTGCTCAAATAGCTGTTTCAATGAGCTTTACGTACCCGACAGTATGACATGAGTAGTTTCGTGGCCAGCAGTGGCCCCATGGATGGCCTCTCCACCTCCTCGTACTCGGCGGGCAGAGTGTACACCCACTTGGTCAGGAACGGGTGGTTCCTGCTGAACTTCATCACGGCGGTGTTTACGCTGTCGATGCCGCTCATGTACTGCGCAAAAATTTAGCATCTGTGCAGTAAGACGCATTATTTGCGTACAGCACTTTTAGGATCTCTCCCGCACCTGCAGCCCGATGAAGTTGTCGTAGAGGTGAAGGAAAGGCCTGATGGTGACGGTGTCCAGGTCCAAGTAGGTGCCGCCGTACTTCCACAGCAAGGCCACACGAACCGCGTCCGAGAGGTGCACCTGCGGAACGGACATAAAGCTACTGTAATTCCCCCACCCCCACTCCCGGAAGAGAAAGCTTCGATCGGACGTCGCCCACCTTCTTCCATGGGTAGTCCTCGCTGCTTCGGGCCATCGCGTACTTGAAGTCTTCCTCCCAGAAGGACTGCAGCGGCGACCACCTGAAACAGTTCTAGGTCACATCCGAGCAGACGAGACGAGTTACACGGATACGTACTTGAAGACAGCGTCCGGCTCCAGCGGCACCACGTGCACGTTGGACAAGAAGGAGAACTGCGCCTTTGCCGTCTTCAAGTAGTCCAGGTTCCTAAGGAGCGCGTGCATAGCTTAGGTGGCGGAAATTGCATTTTAGACTTCCATCGGAACCTTTACATCTCTCGTTGTACCGTATCTTTCAGACCCTAAGGCGCACCGGATTATAAGGCTCAAGATCCATGAACGGGTCTTATGTATAAGGCGCACCGGAGCAAAGCATGAAGCAAAACAAAACTGTATTGCACTCCGGCAAAACAACTCTCAATGTTGTTCAGTTGAACCGCACATAATTTTTATCCTATACCGTAAAGGCGGATTAAAAGGCCCATTTTCGAGAACATTAGAGGATTTTAGGTGCGCCTTATAGTCCGAAAAGTACGGTAATATTATTGACATTGTTCCCAAAAATTTCGCTGCACTTTTCACTCATTCTTCATTTTCTTTTTTTTTTTTTGATGCCTCCTTATTATCAAAGTTTGGCTCCAAACAGTGCTTAGGATTTTTAACGAATTTTTAGGTCCTTTCACCTAACCCGTGTTCTACCTATGACTTATCGTGAGCATTCCTTATGTTCAGCACTTTGTCACTCAATCAAGGACTATTTTAGTCCCCTTAAATGAATTATGATCACAGGCGTTTTCGTTCGCCTCATCCTTATCAGTGTTTTCCTCCCCTTCCACAATGAGCTTGCTAAATGTTTGCTCCTTAGAAGTAGAAGATACTCCTGACGAACACTTGACCATATCTAGAGGGATTGGGCAGGTGCACGCACACACGCACCACGCACCACGCACGCACGCATAAATGAGCCACCCCGTGTCAGTGTAATCATGACCGAGGGAGCTCAAGGCGCTGACAAGAACAGTGAAAGTTTTCCAGATTGTTTCCAAGCGATGATGACGCCGAGTAACGACAACGGCCCCGACCAAGTGGCCGAAGCCACGGACTTCACCACCACCGAGGCGTCTGGGTTCGTCAAGCTCCGAATCGGCCCCAAGGACAAGCCGGAGGGGAGGGAACCCCTGTCAGTGCCGTCGTACTTTGAGCAGTGCGCGAGAAAGGGGGGAGATCACACTGCGCTGGCCGTTAAGAGGCAGGGAACGGTATTCAAGTTGTAGCTTTGGGTGGTTTTTTTTGTCACTGTGACGCTGTCTTGCTTGTCCAGTGGCAAAAATGGTCTTACACCGACTACCGGGCGGACGTGAGGACAGTGGCCAAGGCCTTCATCAGCTTGGGCTTGCAGGAGAGGCACACGGTGGCCATCTTGGGATTTAACGCACCTGAATGGTTCATGTCACAACTTGGTACTAACTGTAGAACATATGGTATGAGTCTTACTGCATCCCCTGTGCCGCATTCTTGTTCAAGCCGCAATCTTCGCTGGAGGAATAGCGACTGGGGTGTACCCGACAAGCAGCGCCGACGCCACGGAGTACATCTTGGCGCACTCCAGGACCAACATCGCGGTCGTGGAGAACGAAAAATACTTGGAAAGGATCGCACCTCTCAGGAGCCAGTTGCGTCATCTCAAGGCCATAGTGCAGTACACAGGTGCTGTGTGGATCCTGTGTTGCCAAAGTTACTTTTGAGTCACCCTGTCCTACTTAAAGGCACACCCAGCTCTCCAGACGTGCTCAGCTGGTCGCAGGTGCTACAGCTGGGGAAGGAGAAGTCCGACTCGGAGTTGGAGGAGCGCTTGAAGCGCGTGTGCATCAATGAGTGCTCCCACTTGGTGTACACTTCGGGCACCACAGGCTTACCCAAGGGCGTGATGCTCTCGCACGACAACGTTATCTATTGTGTACAGGCCATGCGCGACGGCTACAACCTCGGCGAGAAGAAGATGACCATGATCAGCTACCTTCCCTTGAGCCACGTGGCCGCCAACGTGACAGACTTATACTTCTCCATGACGAAGTAGAGAACAAGAGAACTGCCTATGTCGACATGCACTAACTCTATGATAATTTAGTCTTGGAACTGTCTACTTTGCTGGTCCTGATGCGCTGAAGGGATCCTTGGGGGACACGTTGAAGGAGATCCGCCCATGTCAGGTCTTGTCATTGGTCATCCCATTCAATCAGTTCAATCAGTGATTCCGACATCCTCCAGTTCTTCGCCATCCCCCGAGTGTGGGAGAAGATGCAGGAGGGCATTATGGAGGCGTCCAAGGGTGGAGGCCACATCCAGAAGACGGTGGCGACTTGGGCCAAAAAGGTCGGGCTGGAGCACAGCAAGAAGGTGCTCGAGGTAAAGGAAGCGCATCATTGACGACTTGAGAGAGGGAAATGACTGTACATAGCTGTACTAACACCATCGCAGTGCGGAGACGAATCCCTCTCCTCTCTGAGCTATCAGATGGCCCACTGGTTGGTGTTCCGCCGGGTCAAGGAGGCCCTGGGCTTGGACCGCTGCAGCTACATCGGATCTGCGGCTGCGCCTCTCAGTCGACAGACCTTGGAGTTCTTTGCCAGCCTCGACATCAGGATTTTCGAGATTTATGGTAACTTATCTAACGTGTGCGCAAGCGTAGCGTCAATGCTTCTGTCTGAGACCAGGCATGAGCGAGTGCTGCGGCCCCCAGTTGGCCAACTTCAAGCAGGCCAACAAGTTCGGCACCATCGGGAGAAGCCTCATCGGATATGAGACGACCGTCAAGAAGCCGTTCAGTGGAGCCTCCGGCGCTGGCGCAGAGGAGGAGGAGAAGGAGGGGGAGATTTGCATGAGGGGCAGGAACGTCATGATGGGATACCTGGGTAATGATGGATGGCAACGACGATCTTTAAGCTCATCAAGAAGTCCATTTCTTCCAAATTTAGGAGACGCTGCCCAGACTTCTCATGCTATTGACGACTCTGGATGGCTGCACTCTGGGGACATTGGCGCCGTCGACTCCGACGGGTTCTTCGTCATCAACGGACGCCTAAAGGAGATCATCATCACAGCGGGAGGCGAGAACGTCGCGCCGGCACCCATTGAGGAAGCCATCAAGGTGACTTTGCCATCATTTTCTGCTGTCATATGTACACGATGCATTATCACGCTCACTATCACAAACTGATCTTTTAACTATTTTAGAAGGAGCTTCCTTGCCTAAGCAACGCCATGCTGGTGGGCGACCGCCGCAAGTTCATCGCCTGCCTATTGACTCTCAAGGTGAGCGTGAGTCACCTTCTTTTTACCTTGTTGAACTCCTGACATTTTCTGGATCAGGTTGACACTGACCCAGACACCCTGGAACCCAAGGACACCCTTGCCCCGGCAGCCCTCAGTTGGTGCAAGGATGTGGTCAACAGTAACGCCAAGACCGTGCAAGACATCCTAGATGGTATATTAATCCTTGCTGATGAGACTCAAACTCATGTCTTTGTCATCCACAGGCGACGACAACAGTGTGAGCTTGGCCATAGACGCAGCCATTGACCGAGTTAACGTCCGCGCTCCTTCCAACGTGCACAGGATCAAGGCATGTGAATCAAGTTGTGTCACGCATCGTCATGCGGTCCACAGAGTAGAGGATTGTTCTTACAGAAGTGGAAGCTGCTTTCTCGGGACTTCAGCTTGGGGGGAGGTGAACTTGGGCCCACACTCAAGCTCAAAAGGCACCACGTGCTCAACAAGTACCAGGACGTCATCGATACCATGTACGAATGATTTCTTTGTGCTGTCCCGAAATGAAGTTGAAGAAATGGTTCGTACCTGTTATTCTCAGCACCGGCCATGATCAGGCACACTGAGTGGTTGGGGTGGTGCCTGGCGACGGACTCCACGGCGCACACGCGGCGGCCGGGAAGTTCACGCCTGTCGCCTTCCTTGTTCTTTTCGATGTCCATCTCGAGCAGGTAGATCTGGCAGGTGCGGTAGGGCTTAAGGTCGCGCTCCGTGTACTTCTCCTGCCCGCTCTAAAGGAGAATACTTATGCATCATGTAGGCGTGCATTGGCGTGTACGAAAGTGACAGTGTCACGTCTGTTGCTAAATAGTGCCAAAAGTAAGAACAGGATCTTGTACTTTGCCCAGACCCCCCCCCGCCCCGCGTCCAGCCAGACCACCTGCTTCAACCGAAGACCCAGGTGCTATCACTACCTCCAGCTGGCGGTGGAGACCATGATTACGAAGTTGAGAGGATAAGAGACACCATCGGCGAGATAAAAGTCTTCTAAGACTTTTTTCATCGAGCCGATGGTGTCTGTGACTCTGTCACTTTTCTCCTCGTCATCACTCTCCTACTGTTCTGTTTTTTTTTTGCTCCCAATAACTGTTAGGTTGGATCTATGTAGCAGTCGCTGCCTCTGTGAGACTTGGGTTTTGTGTTCGGCACTTCTTACGTACAGCACAATGGTGGACAGGGTGTAGGAAAATGGATTCCCCCTTTTGCTTACAACAGCTGGGCTTTTTACTTCTGTTCTAACTCTAACAAGTTTTGTCAGCACTCAGTGCCACAGCCTTTTGGCAACCCTGACCGTGGACGCGTTACATATGAACAATGATTCTTGGGGAGGGGAGAGGAGAGCCAATGTCGTTACACCCTGACCAATGCATTGACAAGTAACACTTAAATCAATCGCCAGCAATTACTATGATGAGCAGAGTCAGGGTGGCAGCGATGGCGCAGAGCACGAGGAAGAACTTGAGCAGGAGTTGAGGCAGCGGCCTCCTGAAGAACCTCACGGTCTTGATGGTCATGCTCGGGCATGTCTCTCTGGAGGAGGAGGTCTCGGGGTCCAGCCTCCCACGTGGCAGCCGGGCCATGACTCAAGGAGAAGCAATCATGTCACGCACAGATTCCCTCCTTCAGGCCCGGTGGTGAGAGACACAAGTCCAACACCTCCTGGGAAAAAGTTTTCAGCAATCACTTCCCTCAACAACTCCAGTGCTTTTGTAGACTTTGCTTGCTCTGATAAGCCTGAGGATGCATTCTAGAGTGGTTTTCTCAACTCACTCTCCAATATTGAATTGTTCCTCAATGTTGCTGGACTGGTGAAAAGAAGCAGTGGCAGCTGTAGCTTTTGAAACATGTGTGGCAACACAGAGAAGGAGAGAGAGCCCAAGGCTGAACCAGTCCTTGAAAGTCAATTCCTGTGTGTGTACACATGTGATAGAGAAGCTTCTGCGTTTCTGCATTATTAAGGCTTTTTTTCACCGGCTGGCAAAGGAACGGAGAAAGTTGGGGCTTGCATTGGACACTGAGCGCCAATTTTTGATTGGGCCGTCGAATGGGTTGTGCAAAAAAAGAAAATTACGCACTCCAGGTGAACGAAACTCCCGGCAAATGTCCAACGGACGCTGGTAGGAACATGAGGGGATTTCACTATTGAGCTTAAAGTGCAACAACAAACTATGACTGCAAGTTCGACATTCGACTCAAATCTATTTTTGTATTGGAAAGTTGAGTCAGCTTGAGACAAGTGAAAAATCACTGCTAGCGACTAGAATGGAAAGTTGTAAATTCTCAGATTTATGATAATTATCAAATTTTTGGCACTGACCAAAAATTGTACTTGATAAAACTTACTATAGTTCATGACTGTAAGTATAATTGATTTTCAAGGAAAATCAAAATCTGAGGTATGGCATTAGTACAATCTTTTTTTAAAAAAAAAACCCACATTGGCAAGCTTGTCCTACTTTGTCACGATGATTTTTAAGAACAGAGAGTGGAGCGACACATTTATGGTGCGGATGAGAACCAAAATCTTTTCTCACATTAGGGCGAAGGCCTCATTCAGGCCCCATAAAGCCGAAAGTTACTTAATATATCCTTTTATCTTCACCGCAACTGGGGGAATTCGTCTGCAGGTCTATTACGACGACGTCACAAAAGGACCCCAACTGTTATTCCACGATATTTTTGGTGATGACGCCAAATATCGTTCATTGAAGGATCGCCTATATCTGCGACAGTTCTGTTTGTTCACAGTTGGTACTTGCAAGCTAAAGCAAAGGCAGAGAGGAAGTTGCGGCTGAGGTCGAGGTGACTCTGAAGCATTGGGTGTACACGGAGAAGGTGTCCAGGCTGTTCTTGCCCGCAGGTGTCACGTGTTTCATGGGCCGCGGCCAGGGACAAGTTCTTGCAGTCCATCCCCCGTGGTCTGCCCAGCCTGCGTCCATTGGTCGAGGACAAAGTCTTTCATCATCAAGTGTCTTTCCCCCATCAAATCTCCATTTTCATAGGCCGACAAAAGTACAAAATGGATGAAACTTTGAATTTAACTCTTTGAAGTTAAACAAATCCCGCCGTAAGTAATTTCAGCGGGAGGGAGAAATCGCTGCTCTCCAAGATTGTGCGGATGAGATTGGTCATTGCCACACTGACACATTAGATCCAGTCCTGGGATCGAAATTTGTGGTGACTCATTTTGATGCCAAAATGCCCACGGTGTGTCCAAAGGGTGGAGATTGACTTTCTCACTCTTTCTGGTCTTTTTCTGAAACTGGCAATACTTTTTCTCTGTCCATGATGGCAAACCTGGGAGCCCCCGTTGATCTGAAGAAGTGGATCATCCCACATGACCCACTTCTTGTAGGGACTCCACTTATGCCCTTCCTTGTGGTTGACAAAAAACCTTGTGCATCTTCTTTGACAAGACCACTCAGTGTGTGGACTCGGAGCACTTGGTGCTCTTCCCATGTGCACAGAAGCCCTGTTTGAAGCCTTTCAAGGTTTCTTTAATCAAAACGAACTGGAACTCGAAGACTTGGGTGCGATGGAGCCAGCAGCAAAAGCTCAATGTGGTCAAGGCAGCATCTCCTGACTGCTTCTTCATCTGTCATTCTCTACAGCTGTGCTTGTGTGTGCTGCATGATAAGCAACAAGCTGCTTTAGCATATTTGCTTGCTGCTGCCAGTCTGGTCCTCTCCGGACTTGACAATCGTCCTTGGCGTCTTGAGAAGAGATGAAGCAAGATCCATTTCGAGAGGCTGGGCCCCATGAGGTGGCTGTCGAGCCACCTCGCAGTCGACGAGGACGTTCTTGTCCGCCAGGGAGAACTTGGAGTCCCTCTTTTCTGTCCCTCCGCCCACGTGAAACCGCTGCAAAGTGCGCGCGCATGCTGAACACACCAACTCTTTATCGCGTTTATCCTGCCATCGTAGACCAGGAATTTGAGCGGCTGTAGCAACTCTTTCAAAAGCCTGATCCTCCTGAGCTGATAGCTGATCTGGCTCTGTCACACCAAGCCCTGAAAAGAGGATTTACGTACTCGACGCGACTTCCTCCGCCCGTTGACAGAGTTAACTTTGGTTGACAACTTTGAACTGATCTCGAGACCGCACAAAGAGCGTTTCTTGTGTCCAGAGAAGAGGCTCTTGGTGTTTCAAGAGACTTCATCAAGGAGCTGGAACAGCACTGGAAGTGCTTTCATCTGAAAACAAGGAGGGTTTTTCTGGACTAAAGGAGACTAAAATAAGACTCCATTTTAATGCAAGGGTGTCCACGACAATAGCTGCAGGGACTGGAAGCGATAGCTAAATCTGACCAAAGCTGGAATCAAGAGTAGGTTTGGCCAACAGCTGAAGGTTGTTTAGAGCAGAGATCAAACAACGTCCAAAGCCACAACATGGACACAAGATCCACACACCAAGCACTGTCAGATTTAGGCACCGCTGTATTCTACATTGATATGAGCTCGCGTTGACTTGGCAACAGGAAACGTTTCCAAAAAACTTAGACTGGTGAGGAAAGCAATGAGACTCAAAGGTACCTGCTGATGAGGTTAAATTTGTGTGAAGTCTCGTCAACTTTTTGTGTCAATCTTGTGCTTTTGGGGAATTTTGGAAAAAGTGCCTGAAGAATGTTCTAGTGGACTTGTGCTGCAAGTTCCTATACTGTGAGTGACAATGCACTGATGTACTTGTCCTGCAAGTACCTGTTCAGTGAGAGTGGATGTACTGTAGGCATTGCAAGTACCTGTCTCGTGAGGCAAAATGTACTGGTGAACTTGTACTGAAAGTACATATTCTGTGATCTACTGATCACGCACTGCGAGGAGTACTTCGTGAGTGCTGTACTGTAGCGGCAGAGTACTTCAAAATTAACGCCGTGCCGACGGCGTGACGCCCTTTTTGGGTTGCTGCGCTTTGGGCACTCTAGCATGAAAATGGGGCAGTCGCAAAGTTGATCACAGCTCATCATGTTGGCGTTCTGTGTGTCAACGACCAATCTCCGGAGCAGATCGCACACGAGAGCCCGCCAGTGCTGGCGTTCTTCACCCTTGCCAGGCACAGGTCCATATCAAGGAAGCCGCCATCCTCGCCCGGATCCCTCAGGAGCCCCTGGTGCGGATGGAGCTTCTGGCACAGTTCCCGAGAGCTTTCTCATCAGCTGATGGTTATCAGACCAGGGAACGAACAGAGGTTGGATGGTTCTAAATCTGGGCTGAGGAGTAGGGTGGGGCTGGGGACATGAGTAAACGTGGCAATCTTTTTCTTGGACATAAAGTCAGCAGTGAGGTTGGACCGCATGACTTCCTGATGAAAAAAACCAACCATTTGCCACTTGGACGGAAGTTTTTGCTTTTTTTCCCCTCTTAGCTTATCCATGGGTGCCGAGAAAAAAGTGACATTTTGGTACAAGTTAGGCTTGTGCGATAAGTGAAAAAATGGTTATATCGATTAGCAATTAATTTAGCAACTCGTACGTGCAACTTTGGTTAGACTATCAATTAATTTTTGGCATAAATTAATTGACTATGCGATTAGTTGACGTTAATGAAATGATGAGATGAACCTTTTGAAATCATTTCATTGAACCTTTTCACAGTATCTTTAAGTTTCACTGAAGGTACGCCAGAGTTGCCACATTCTCTGTGTCCAGCAAGGTTCTGGTGGCTGACACAGAGCTGCCACTGACACTGAGCAAGCGCTCGCAGGTAGCACTGCTACAAGGTGAAGCCGGTGGAGAAGAAGAACACGAGAAGAGTCTTTTCTCTACTTTCTAACTGACTAGTAAAGGCCAGGCAACCAGATGAGCATCGGTACTACTAGAAGTTGGTTGTCTACTAGTCCTTAATTGTCAATGGCAACTGTCGTTCCTGGACTTGGCTCGATTATCAGTTATGAAATTGATCTTGATCATCAATCTGATTACAATTAATTGCACAGGCCATTACTGTGAAAATCAGATAGAAGAATCATGGTTATAGGGGTAACTGAAGTAGCAGAATCGATTTCTCTAGTCTCAAACTTTTACTGCAGTAATTTTCCAGGTTATAACAATCGTCTTCAGAAAGAGTCCCTGACTTCTGTGCTCAACTGATTTTGATAGGTGACCATTGCAGAAAGCGCTGCCAAATCTTGTGAATTTTCACGATTCCTGCTTATTTTGGCTCCTGAGGAAGAAGCAAACAAGCTGTGGCAGTGCAGAGCAAGAAGGGCAACGCTACTCTCACTGCGCCCAATCCGGTAAAGGTGAATTCTAGTTGAAGGACTCCAGGTGACTCCGTTCATAAGGATCATTTTCTCGCCTCCCAAAATGTCTCTTATACACGAGTTCCCTTGTATTTCACGACTAAAGAGTGTTGTTCATAAAATGCAGCTTAATTTATACTGTCGAACGGTGCAGTTGAACACAGCAAACAAAATGTTGAGTTAATGGGCGCTGATTGCCTCGAGACATGTCAGCTAACTGCCGTGAAAAAGTTCCAAGAAATACATATACTTAAAGGTAACAGGATTATTCAAGACAGAGTGCATGAGCTTTGACTTTGGGAGGTTCAAAAGTACTTATACACTGTATGACTTCACTCAGAAGTTCACGTGATGCATGAAGAAACATCACAGGCTTGTATTCCTCTGGAGAACACTCCAGCAAGTCCGAGATGTGCATCACTCGCATCTGCTACCCTGTGGAACACTCGAGCAAGTCTAAGAGGCTTCCCAATCCGCGTGTTTCACGTGCATCCGCATGCACCGCACGCATCCACCAACTGTGGGGAAACTTCCACATGATTCTCGTGGGCTGAACCATGACAGCCAAGGCTCATGTGTTGGTAGGCAACATGGTTAAGACCGGGGAATGCAGCCAGGGCCTGAGGTCATCGCCAGGCTGGAGACTCACGTCACCACTGCCAACTCGGCCAGACCCGGGCGCCCACGCAAGGTGTCTGTGAGACATGAGAGGCTCACGATGAGGGAGGACTGACGAAGCAATCATGGCCGAGCTGGAGGATCATGGGCTGACAGTTTCCCCATCTGCAGTGCAGCGTACTCTACGTCAGAATCGGCTTCGTGGTTGCTTGCCAGACTCCCCTCCATTGATCTCACCACCTCGACAACTGCCTGAAGTACGCCCACACCCATGTGGACGAGGCGAGTGACTTCTTGGGCACTTTTCTCCGGCCAAAAGCTGAGCTTTTGGGGCCAGAGTGATGAGCTGTCTGTGCAGGGGGAATCTGAGGAAGCCTTCGACCCAAAGAACACTTTGCCAACAGTGAAGCGCGGTGGAGGAAGCATCAAATGATGGGGATGTTTGAGTGCCCATGACATGATGAAAATTGATGGCATCATGAACAAGAAGGTGAATCTTAAATCCTCCAGGAACATCTAAGACGATCGGCAAGTGGTCTTCAGCCTCGTGACCAGGGGCAGTTCCGGCATGAAAATGACCCAAAACATACTGCCAAAGTGGTTACTCAATGGTCCAATCAGAGTGGGGTCAAACTTTTAGAGTGGCCTGCTCAAAACCCTGATCTCAACCCAATTGAGAATCTGTTGGAGCAACTGAAGAGAGAAGTCGGGGCAAGGAAACGTGGGAATCTCAATGAATTGTGCCAATTCCGCCCAGAAGAATAGTCTGCCATCTCCAAAGAACAGTGTGAAAGACTTCTCAATAATTACGCAAGAACGCTAATTGCTGTGGTTAAGGTGATTCAGTAGGTTTCTCCCCTCTACTGTATGAATATTTTTGATCCCCTGATCCCACATGTTAGTCGCAATGTCTGCTTAAGGCTATAAAACCTTGGTTGAGTATATTAACTCTGGCTTTTCATCGACATTTCAAGGCGTCTTGCTACTCGTCAGACGTCTGTGACGTCCAAAGATCGGCCTCTGCGCATACTCTCGACTCCGACTGCTCCAGGACTCTGTCCAGGAGTCCACCCCTTCTCCAGGACGGTACAGGCTAGGGCCAACAGCCTGTGTCAGGTCTTTAATTCAACGTGCTGATGCTACCTGACGACATACACATTCCCAACAAGACTCCAGAGAAGGAAAGTGCCATTGAATAATTTATCTGACATTGCATGGGAGTTCATGCATAAGTTAGTGGCATGTACGACATGTGTCTGGATGGATGTGTGATTCCTGTGTACACAGTCTAACTCCACCCCAGCCACGACCATCTTCGTGGACTTGCAGACGTCATCGGGGTTGGGCCATTTTTTTGCGGCCAGGCCCTCCTTACTCCTTCCACTCCATCCTTCAGCCTCTCCTTACTAGGCCAAATAGTGCATAATTGATTTGACAGATGTGTCTCTTCCCTTACCTGAGTACAGAAAATGATGCATTTTTAAGCCGAGCCCTTCAGTTTTACTCTGTCATCATGATGACAGAATGACTGGAGAAAAGTTTGCCGGGTCTTCTCTTCCCCAACCATCCAGCAACCGGTTTTCCATTAAAGCTCTTCCTTGGCAGATGCAGCTGAGGAAAATGCGGTATCAAGAACAAATTGAGACTTGCATTATTTAGCACACAGAGAAAGGGAGAGAAATAGAAATGCAAAAGTCACTGCTGACTCACTGAGCCAATGAGATCCAGTTGACTCGAGTTAAAAATATACTCGAATAAAATTAGGCTTGTCCGTTTACCAGTGAAACGTCTGTGTGCGCAAGAGTTGGACTCGAGTATGGCAGTGGACTCGACTCGAGTGGGATGAGTCCTGCCCATCCCTACTCAGCAGTAGCGTTACACACGTGTCTCTAACTGACAGACAGACAGAATGTGTGATGAGTCTTGCATAGTACGTAGCAGAGAGGGAAAGAATGGATTAGAACATGTACGAAGTGGGTACGGACGGCCTGAACACGTACATGCGCTCGCACAAGCGTGACAAATCTTATTGAAGAGAAAATACAGCAGACATCGCATTGTTCAGTGGGATAAAGGAGACAGAGGGGCGTTTCACAAGTATGCACCTTCCAATGCATCAAAGCAACTCATTGTAGGCCTCTACTCAGGCCTCAGGTCATGACGCAATCGGTCTTCCCAGCCAACGCCTGAACAAAAGTTAGGAAAGTGAATGAAAAAGAAATTGGTGCCCGCTACAGCAAAGCATTTTTACCACTCGTAATACTGAGCTTATGGGTGTGTAGCTCTGAGCTTTTGTGTGTAGTGCAGAGCTTGTGTGTGTTGTGCAGAGCTGGTGTGCGTAGTGCAGAGCTGGTGTGTGTAGTGCAGAGCTGGTGTCAGCAGTACAGAGCCTGTGCATGTGCAGTACAGCGCTTGTGTGCGTATGTGCAGTGCAGAGCCTGTGTGTGTGCGGTACAGTGCTTGTGTGTGTGCAGTACAGAGCCTGTGTGTGTGTGTGTGTGCAGTACAGCGCTTGTGTCTGCGCAGAGAGCGAACGAGAGAGCTTTCGGAAGAGAGATGAAAAGTATAAATGTCTCCCTGTAAGAAAAGTTTTGCTGTAGGACGGCTATTACAACATCCTTGGCCTCCTCCTGGCAGTTTTTTATTGCCAGGCTCCCCCGCTGAAAAGACCGAAAGCGCTTTTTAGGGAATTCTTTTGCGCGCTGTTCCGGGCTCTTATAGAGGGCGAGCAAGACCAAAACGGCGGCGGTTCTTTTTTCCCCAGAGATTTGAGCCCATAGGAACCATTTCACACATGCGCGCAAACTAGGGATTGATCGGATCAAACAATCCCGGATCAAAGTCGAGTTAGGAGTTCGTCCTCAGTGGGTCTCAAAACATGGAATTTTTTAGCGTTCGGGATATGACTGTGACCGACCGAACCGGTGTATTCGAGTGGCGGACTCTGACCCGTCCGTCGGATGACGCGTCTGCCCGGGGTCGGCAAACCCTGACCCGATCCCAAATCAACCCGAAGACATCCCTAGAGCAAGCACGGGGAAGGGTTGATGCCCACTGCCTCCTTTCTACATCAAGGCATCTTGTAAACTTTAAGGTCTAGCTTATTGAACGATTTATGTGTTGTCGTCAACTGATGTCTCAAGTTGCACAGTCTCTATCTACACTCACACATGCGCAGCAGCTGGATATCTGTCTGATCTGTTGGCACAGACGGCGTATATTGGCTTGCAGGACAGCCGGGCCGTGCAGTTGACTCGAGTCTGTGTACTCGGGTATCCGGGTATCGAATTTTTACTGCTTGATACCCGGGTAAACTTTAAATCGAGTATTCGGGTAATGACAGTGTACACACGGGCTATGATTTGGCCAACGGAGAGTGACTTTCTCAGGGATTTTTTTCTCATTTGGCATCTCTTCACTACTTTGAGACAATTTAAGAAAAAACGTTGGTACCCCAGTGTCCAAATGGGTCGACTCGATATCCGGTTAGAACAGAACAACATTACTTGATTTCCCCCATATTGAGTGACTGACTCTGAATTAAATGTGAGCGGATCCCTGAAAGCAAAGTCGCTTATGGATGATTTTGTGTTTGCCATTGTAAATTTGTCTTCAGAGGAGCTGATTCTTTTCAATTCCGTTTGAAGCAGCTTGAAACGGTTTTTTTTGTTGCATGATTGAGTCGAGAATACTTGGAGAAGCCTCTATTCTTGCCTGATCTGATCGACTGTAGTATAATAGTATTAAGATTAATAATGACGATAACAACAACAATGGGGAGAAGAAAAAAAAGGAAACGCTTCTAGGCACGCTCATATGGGTCGCCTATGGACCGGGGGAGGCAGTACAGGGTGCGCATGCTAAGTAGGAGATTTCTGTGCAGTGACAGACTTGATGAAGAACAATGCGGGGAGCGCAGTTGCAGACCTATATAGACTGAAATATGCAGTTATTCAATGTGACACCCATTTTGGGGCTGCCCAGGGTGACCAGGGAAGTTGATCTCAGTGGTATCACCCTGTAGGTACGAGTCACTCTGATCATGTGGCTTTTGCGTGTGGGTGCGTGCGGGGAGATGATACGATAGTTATACAAACCGGCCTCGAATAAACCTGGCGTCGGCACCCTCACCAAATTTGACGGGAAAACCACCAAATTTATTGTGCCTGTGTCCGGCCAAGTCTGCGTCCCAAGTTTGTTATGGCTTCTTGCTGATGCTGAATATTGCCTCGGTGTTGGCCTAAAACTAAACGCTCGCTTCATAAAAACGTTAAAAAACATGGTTATGCAAAAGGATTTAAGAACGGTAGACAAAGCAGTTTACTTTTCATGTTCGGACAGTGCAGTCTTTCACAATTTTTGCCCCTGGCGAAGTCGTGGCAGTCGGTAAGGTTGTGGCACGTGTTCGCCTTTGTCTTTGGGTGTTGCGTACAGTTCTCTTGGTCTTTTGCTTGTGTCTGGTCTTGCGCATGGGCTTGCTCTCAGGTTTGTGCTCGTACCTGATCTTGTGCTTTCGCACGGCTGTACTTTATCTAGGTGTAGTGATCATGTCTGTGCTTGTGCTTGGCCCTGTGCTGGTACTTTGGCCTTGTGCTGGTACTTTGGCCTTGTGCTGGTACTTTGGCCTTGTGCTGGTACTTTGGCCTTGTGCTGGTACTTTGGCCTTGTGCTGGTACTTTGG
>JAAUXU010143529.1_pt1 | contig 15534 bp, 14 predicted proteins | sample 7278151 | NCBI WGS metagenome assembly JAAUXU01 (sample SAMN14350113, study PRJNA611818) | marine sediment metagenome | isolation source: surface marine sediment (1.8m) | place: French Polynesia: Moorea | collected 2018-08 | reverse complement strand
CCTCTGAAATTCCAATTGGCGATGTTGGTGATGTTGCCAGGCTTGTTGCATATGTGGTGGATGAGAAGAACAAATTCATCATTGGAGCAAATATTGCAGTTGATGGAGGAATGAGTGTATAACATGTTGCAGTACATTTGACAGTCAGTAAGAAGGCATTCTTGTAAAACCATTTTATCACGACTCTGGAACTTGAATGAAAAATGGTGAATTTATGCAAAAAATTAGTGGGACCAAACCACTTTGCATCTTTTACCTGCAATACAGCAGCAACAAAGGGAAACATGTGGTGCCTCTTCCAACATCTTACAGGATTTATAGGGGGTCTTTGCACAGCCCATGTTTTTTAAGAAAACTTTGATGCAGACTAATAGCTAATTTGCTCGAAACACATCGTCACTCTAAACAGATGAGCGCTATTTGACTGTTATATTTAAAGTCAGGTTCTTTCTCCAGAAACATCCTCGTCACATCAGCAGGGAGAAGATTCCCCAGTGAACGCGAGACACCCTGTACGTCGAAACTGAAGCAGTGTATGCAAGGGTAGAAAAAACCGGGAGGAATGAACACGTGGCCACATCAAATGTGCGGGAAATGTCTGATCACGGACATTGTGGGATCGTCTGCGTCGAACTCTGGTATGCATTCAAACCCCCATTCCTGTTGAGGACTAATGACATAATGGAAGGTAACTTTGGGAACTTTGGAAGCCCATTTTGGGGCTCCGGACGTCGACGTCCGATGACCTACCAAAAATTGTCTGTCCCAAAAATGATTTCTAAGTCTGCACTCCACTTTTTGTTCTTTGCGTGGACATCCAGGCCGCACTGTGTTAGGGGTGGACCTTCATAGACTTTCGGAACGTTTCTCGGACACTCTCGCAACCACGAAATGTCACTGGGGTACTGCCGAGAGCGTCGGGTTTATGTGCGACTTTGCGCCTCGCCCAATATTGATTCCAGAGGAGTTTGGAAATGAGTATCTGACTTGTCGGATCGTTAGAGAAACAGTATAAGCCTTTGATCTCTTTGAACGAAGCAAAGGCTGCATCCTTCAGTCGTCCATGAACCTTTCTCCAGTTGGCCGAGGACCGTTAAAGGGTGAGGCTCATGTTGTGGGACCAGAACCGTTTTATATTTGCCACAGACTACTAGGTAGAAGGTCTACTGGGATCTGTTCCACCTTCTGCCTGATTGCTGTCCCTGTGGTGACCAAGTACAGGCTGGTGGGAGAGATGTCCTTGCGGGCGGTGTCGGACGTCGCTCACGCGTCCCAATACGTTCGAACCAAAATGAAAAATAAAGTTTCCATTTTTCTACATGAAAGCTTTCACGAAAGTGTCACCAATAAAAGCATGCCCATTTGTGAAGGAGACCGAAAAGCCAAGCTCAGAGGCATAAGATCTTCCTCACCTTGTACGAGAGTAACCAGTTCAAAGACGCTTAGTTCTTGATGGAGAATCATGATTGTAACGTGATATAATAGGAATGCAAGCACCTGTTGTATATAAAGCAGTATAGTATACGCAGTCTGAGCTAAATATGATTTAAAAATGCATCACTTTGACTGTTTCTTGAGTAGCTTTCTTCTGGAGAAGTCTTGGAAGCTGTAGGAGGAAGGGCTGAACAAGGGGGGAAGCTCACTTGACTGGTCTGAGGAGGACGTGTCTGACAAGTGGGTGTAGTCGTGCTGCTGCAAAGAAGGTAGGACGTTATTGGCGAAATACTCCTTGTTTGCGTTCGTGACGCCTTCAACTCTGTCCTTACCTCGATGTTTGAGTCGGTCCTGGGAGCTCTCAGCGGCTTCTGCGGCCCCAGCTCCATGTCGAAGGCCACCTGGAGCTGGTGCGGGTCGAACCTGGACCTGTCGTTGGACGGCGGGAGCGGCAGGTAGCTGTGGACGCTTTTAAGACCCTCTTCCTGACGGAGGGAATCGATCCAGTGCTTTTCTGGTGATCCCTCCATGTACACATCCTGTTGTGCTGCGCCTTGCTGGTCCTGACCCCCTCCTCCATGTTCACGCATCCTAGAGCGGCGACTTGAAGAAGACGTGGGAGTTCTCACGTCGACGTCCGGACTGCCGATGAAGCCGTGGCGGTTGGACAGAGAGAAGTCGCTGCCTGACAAGCGGCGGTTTTTGTGCGGACTCTTCTGTCTCATCACGACGCCGCTTGTCGATTGAGCGGCCGGCGGCGGCATGGCCGGTCGCGGGGGCGGGGCCGTGGTCGGCAATGGCAAAGGATCACCCAACGACGGCGTCAGCGACCCCGACGACCTCTTGGGGAGCGGAGGTGACTGCGGCCACAGAGGCGGTGACTGCTGACGCGGAGGCGGCGACGGCGGTCGTGGAGGTGGCGAGTTGGTGGTCGGTCGTCGTGCCGGTAGCAAAGGCGCCGCAGTGTTGACGTAGTCCGGGTTAATCTGCGGCTGCTGCAGTTGCTGCTGCGGTGGTTGGGGCTGTGGCTGTGGCGGAGGCGGTGGCGGCTTCGGCGACTCCGTCGTCACCCTCTTGTAGCTCTTGAAGTTGGCTCCAGGTACTGGCATCGCCGGCGGCTTCGTCACTGAGTCTGGCAAGAGACTCCTCAGTGACGATTTAAGCGAAGACTCCTTTGAGGACGAGTAGTCTTGGGAGCATCCCGAGAGAGATGATCCTCGTCCAGAAGATACTGACGAGATGGAGTGATCGTGGCAGCTCGTCTTGGCAATGCTCCGAGGTTGAGGAATTGGGCGCCTTTTCGCCGTCGTTTGGGCGAAATGGCGCGAGGGCGAAGGCTTCAGCAGAGCACTTGGAGGAGACGTGGTGGTCATGGTTTCATCTGGAGGGTGTTGAGACCGTGGTTGAGGCAGAGGATCTGCCAGGATAAGATCGTGTCGTTGTTGCACACTTCAATACAGTCTAACAGGACTTACTTCTACTAGGAATGGCTTCATGCGGTCCAGAGGAGTCCTTGCACTGGCTGAACCCCGAGTCCAGCGTCCCCACTTTGGTGGGGACGTTCATGTAGGGACCCCTGTTGATGTCCTTCTTCTCCACGTCGAATTCGGCCAGTGTTTGTGGTCTCGCCGTCTCCTGCTTCGCTGAGGACATCGTGGAGAGGCCAGAGTCCTTGGAGCGGAGGGTCGAAGTGTTGCTGGACGGCTGAGACTGGCGATGTTGCTGTTGCTGGCTCATCTCCTTGCTGGCGCGCATGTGACTCCAGATCTATGTTAGGTTAATGTTCGAGTCAGTACGTACGTAGAACATGTAACGTCAGTCCACTCTTACGTCCCTCGCAAAGCCCAGTGGACAAGCTGGACGTGGCACTTCCATGGGAAATGCTGGACTAAGCTAAATACATCTTAAGACTTATCTTGATTCAGCTTCTCACCTCGCTGATATTGATGTATGGCGTGTATTGGGTGGGTGACGTCCCCGAGATGGTCGCCCTCCGCAGCGGTGCCGACCGCGGCCTCGAGAGCAGTGACCGGATCGAGTGTGCCGGCGATGACGAGCGCTTGTTGACCTCGGACAACTCGCACGAGATGGAGTCGTCGCTGTCACTGCTGCTGTCGTCATCGCCGTTGCCGACGGACGCATCCAGGATCTCGTCGGACGCCAAATCGTAGCCGTCGTCGCTGTCCTCATCGGCGACGACGTCATCGTCGTGTTCTTCGCCGTGTTCTTCATCTTCGTTATTGTGTTCGTCGTCTGAAGAGGAGGCGTTTGACTTTTTGTGCACGTCGGAGACGACGTTCAAGGAGGGCAGGGCGGGCTTCTTGGACGTGGCCTCTGAGTTCGTGGGCGGCGGGACGGGGGGAACGACCGGCTTGGCCAGGTGAGGTCGAGGCCTAGACAAAAACGGGCATCAATTAGGTTTCTACCAGCTCTCCCTACTGCACTTCAGGCACGACTGCGCCGTGTACGCATGCTGCACGTCATGCAGGTGCTGCTCGACTTACTTCTTGGGAAAGGCAATGCTGGGCGCAACCAGCAGTTCGACCCTAGGTGCGGGCAGGTTGTTGAACTTCACCTCGTTCTCCCTGGCCGGGATTCTGAACGGCTTCAGGTAGATCTGGCCGTAATGCCTGGGGCGCTTCTTGAGGGTCAGAATCACCTTGGAAGGGTTCTCCTCCATCAGCTGGACCATCTTCTTGCCCTGCCACCCGACCACGGTCTGGTAATTGACCTGCACACACACAAACAGTGATGTGAAACCAAAGATCCCAATGTCTACTAGGCAGCTGGTCCAGGCTGGTCCAGAGTGATATGAGCTGGTCCAAGCTGGTCCAAGCTGGTCCAAGACTCCCCAAGCGTACCTACCTGTATGACCTCGTCCCCATGCTCGATCTCAGCCTGCCTGAGGACTCCTGCTTGTGGCAGGACTTCCCTGATGAGGTGCGCCCCACCAGCAGCTGTTTCAAAGACCATGCCAAAGGACTCTTCGTCTGGCCTTCGCTTGGCCGTGGCCACTTCCAGGTAGGCAGGTTGCAAGATGAGTGAGTCGCAGACATCCCTGATGAGGTGTTCAGCCTCAGCAGCCAGACGCTCGCAGTGCAGCAGGATCTCCCTGGAGTGGTTCTCCACGAATCGGTCTCTCTGCGCCGTCACGCACAGCTTGATGAAGGTCCCCTTGAACACTTGCTTGGCCTTCTTGTACACGGGTTGGTCGTTGAACGGCGGCCGGTCCAGCCAACTGAGGAGCACCCACAACGAGTCCATCACGTCCGCCACCGCCGACATGGTCGACGTGGGCACCGTCTGGTTCGGCTGGAACAAACAGAGACAAGAAATGACCAAGAGTCTTCTAGATCAGCGCAGATCAGTTGAGTCATGGGAAGATCTCGAATTTTTGCAATTCAAATGGCCAAAAATACATTAGAGGCTGTTTTGTCATCTTCCTCGTTTATCGATTTTTGTTTCTCCCTAAATTTCAGTACTTGTTACACTTTTTCTTTGACTGCACTTTAAGCAGCAAATAGAAGCATCGAAAAGGGTTTCTAACTCTCGTTCCCAGTTCTCGACTTCTCGTTTTCATGTTTTTGACTTGCCAGGTTCGCTTTTCACCTCAATTTCCCCGGTCCGGTCTAAAGTAAAGATAACGTTTTTTGTGACTCACACTGTCCCAACATTAGTTCGAGCTTCTCTTATCAGCCAAAGTCTCGAAGAAAGAAGAAAAAAAATCCACTACTACATCCGAGGCAAACAACGACTCTGTTCATTAAACCCCTTGAATTTGCGGTGATTTTCCACGGGCCAGTGAATTTTATTTCTCGCCGCACTTCCTTTCCCGTATTTTTTTTCTCCGCAGCCCCAGAAAAAAAGGGGGAAAAAACCGTTCGCGTGCTCAAGAAATGTGGGAAAAGTCACGTTATTTTCCCAAGCCGCACTGTGAATGGATGTAGATTGCACGGTGAATATCTGGCAAAACGTTTCGTCCTCCGACAGGTCCGACATCATCAGCGACTGCGAAGCTTTTTTTTACTGCCACTTTCTCTCTCCCGTTTAAAGGGGCCCCATTGATCGGCTATGCATGGTGCACTTTTCGGGGCTCTCCCGAATTTTCGATCGACCCCAAAAAAAGACTCACCCCCCCCTCCCGTGCAGACCCCGAGAGGAGCCTGCACGCAGCTGCTCCTTTGAAGCTGCTGCTCCAAGGAGGACGACGGCTGGAGCGTCTCCACCGTGTGAGGCAACAGGTAGCAACCCACACACTATGAGCCACACAGAAGAGACTCCGGTGGAAGCACTGTTCCAATGAATGAAGCCCAAAGTCGCTCCTTGGCCGCCATTGACAAAATAGGCTGTGGTTGGAGAACGAAGAAAAGAAAATGTCCACGTTGAAAGCCTCTATTTTTGTGTCGAGTACATGATGGAATGATTGTGGCTCCTTCTGGATTCCAATTCACTTAGGGCCGAGGCCGGCATTTTAGGTGATGACGGCAGCCAAAGTCGGGACTGACGTGTTTTTGGTCGCACAGAAAAAGACTTTTCTCACTTGATCCACTTGATGGCTGGAGCCAAATAACAGAAGTTGGGTGTAAAAATGAGGCACGAAAGTTGGGGAAATGTTTGAGGAGAAGTAAACAAACGTTTGAGGCAGTGAAGCTCACCGAAAAATGAAGTATTTGCAGCAAAACTCAACACCCTTCAGAGCTTCGGAGTCACCTAAAGCTCAAATCACAGCCTCTGTACATGAGAAAGGAGCAAAATCTCTTTCTTTCCCCGCGCATTCCTGAGAGTGAAAAGGCTCAAATGTTGGGGAAACTTTATTAATGTCCGGCGTCACTCGATAATGGACCCGCTCACGTCGTCCACGGGTGACTCAGGCCGCGGGCATTTCCTGGCACGGGCGGAATTGGCTGCAGGTTTGGGCTGGAGCGAACGAGATTGTGCCCGTTCAAACGCGAACGCAGCTGAGACCACACATGAAGCTTCTCCGGTTTCAATGAACGAGCCAATCAACAGGGTGGCGGCCAAGAACTGCACCGCTGTGGGCGAGTCAGACATCTGGACAAAGTTATTGGGCACTGATGTCAATAATGAGCAGATTTGGGTCGGATGAGCACATAATGAGTAAGTATGGCTCCATTGAGTCCATGGCGATTAATTGCGTAGATACCGAGTATGATTTAATGGAGCACAAAATGAGTTAATTGAGTGCATTATGAGTAAATTTCAGTAACGACTCAGAGCTAAGAAGTTGATGGAGAAAATTACGACAAATTGACGTGATATTTCCTCTTAGTAAAGGTCTTTTGGCCTGGCTGAAACGACCGAGGAAGGCCTTGCAGGAGTCGTTCAGCCCCAGCACCATGGCCACGGAGGACTTCACATGAGCAAAACAAGCCATAATTTTGCTCAGTCATGAAAAGTTGGCATCGAACATCTTTCAAAAGATATCTGCAACGACTGCAGGACAGAGTGATGCGTTTTGGCCAAAAAATCCCCCCCCCCCCCATTTTTCATGCAGCTCCGGTTGCTGTGGACAGAACCTGAGCCCGGAGTCTTTAGTTGGCCAAGTTGGGGGCTCCACAGACGACGACCTCGAGCCAATCCCCTCGAGTCCATCCTTCTCCTCGGCCACATCAATGGGGCCGACAACAGCAGCAGCAGCAACAGCAAGAGCGTCTTCTTGGCCTCGAAAGAGGCCAAAAGGCCAACTTTTTTCTACGTCTCCCAAAGCTTCTCCATTGTCCGAAGAAGTCGAATCATTCATTCCTCCTCCTAGCAACGAATCCAAGACAAATTGCTTCTCTCTCAACGAATCTTCCCTCTTTTACCCCCGCGGCGACCGTTAACAATGGGCGATTGACTCGCTTAATTATTCGTCAATGCCGAGCGAGGCCGTGAGTGAAGCCGCTTTAGGCTGCGCCGGCTCGGGCGGAAACAGCTGACGAGGACGGCGCCGTCGCCGAGGCCGCGGGGAACGCGGAATTTCGCCACAACAACCGGCCTCGAGGAGCTGTAATCGGAGACGCGCGAGACAAGCAGAGGAAGGATCGCGGAAAAGACCAGAAAGTGGAGAGGAATTGCTGACCTCAGCTGACAAGAGTAAGCACGAAATCGACACCTTCATCAATTGGCTCCAGCCTCGAGTGATTCAGCTGGATATTTCCAGTGCAAACTGGACACAACTCAGGGCTTGAGCAGAAGATCTCGGTCATTCTAGGCTGAGACTTGGTCCTGTTCATTGGCCAATGTCTCTGGCACTTTATTGACGTGACCCTCGCAGCTCAAGACTTCTCCGACCACTTTTGGAGACACCTGGACAAGCTTGCAAAATTTCAGCCTAGTTCTGGCCATGTTCACCGCTTGGCTACACCAGCAATGTCGAGAGAAGTGCTGCTCGTGCACGCACTGACCCGAAAGCAAAGCTCAAGGGGATTGAGCAAAGATTGTTTGATGACCCATTTGGGTAAATTGCATTGCCTGACCAGGATGGTCATATCTGCTGGGGGCCAGAATCCGTAGTCAGTCAGTGGACAAAATGTCACAATGCTGACAAAGTGAAAAAAAAATCTGCATTTTCATGAAATGGAAATGTGAAAATTCACATTTTCCTTCATTACAGCGTCCTTTGATCACCCTGTCAGTGGACTTGATGCTGTCCATAGAGAGTGGAAATGCTAACCGAGCAAAGTCAGTTGCAATTTCACCAGATATTGCACATTCTTTAAATACACGGGAGTAGAAGCCAAGAGTCACTTAAAAATGGAGCACATTCAGCTGACCTAACATTATGAGAGAGCTGCGCGAGCCTTGAACGAGCACTCACCTCGTCGGGACTGGGCCCGTACATCCTGATCTCGTTGACGACCGAGGTGGCGCGACAGCTGAGCCTGAGGCACACATACTGCAGGTTCTCCGTGTCCAGGTTGAAGTGCTGCAAGGAGAGAAAAGTGGACGTCACAACCATTTCTTGACGCACTTTTGAGTCACAATGCCCGAAAATCATTCGCCATAAAGGTGGCATCGTCATCGTTGTTGTTGCTGCCGCTGCTGCTCACGACGTCATGCAGGCTGTTGTTCTTCAGGGTCACCGACGTGGACAAATGCGACTGCTCAAATCTTTGTGATCTTTGAAAATAACAACAATTGAAGCCAGCAATGAGTGACGGAGCGGAAAAGACGCAGGTGCAGTGAGATTTCTCGAAGATCCACAGAAAATTAAAGATGCTGAAGAACCATGAACACAAGTTTAAAACAAAGAAACGAAAAATTAAGCATATTTTTCCCTAGTCAAGTAACGAGGCCATTTTTAGACAGGTTTCGAGTGAAAAAGTCAACATTGTAGGAGAAACAGTTGCAGATAAGGGAATTGCATCACTTCGACGGTTAATGCATAATTTTTGAATCTTCTGATCATAATTGCCACAGAAGACACATCTGTTCTCTTTAGCACTCATGTTAACACCCTGACAGCATTGCCATGGAGACGATTGTTGGTTGAGCTGAGCAGGGGAGGGAGCAAATCAGGCAGCCCCAAGAATATGAATGACTCCCCAGGGTTGCCAGGGTGACTTTGCCTAGAGTGCTGCAGGTGGACGAGAGCTACTCGTCGAGCTCAGGTATTTGCACAATGTGTTCACTCAGCAATTAGTGACGAACACATTTAAAACTCAGGGTGGAGCAGCCTCGACAGCCTCAGCGAAGCCGGACGTGGCAACCCTGCACGAGCAGAAATCCCACTGCATCAGCGGGGCGCCCTTCAGGAAGGCCCCCGAGTCTCACGAGACTCTCTCCGTGTCCCTGTGGCAGTCGGCGTGCGCCTTCCAGACCGGGGGCAACCACTCACCCGGACCAAAGGGTTGCCACTTGAGAAATGAGGCTCGAGGGAAAATTATTTTCGGGTAAATGAAGGCGTTCTGTTGCTCTCGTCTCTGGAGACTCCTTTCAAAGTGCAGCAGCCGCTTGCATTTTTTTTTTTTTGGCGGATCCGGTTTCGCTGCTTCGTATTTAGACGCCAGAAACGTGACACTCCTGAGCTGCAGAAAAATGCCCGGATCCAACTGCGAGACTTCCCACATCACGATGGAGGGAGGGAAGGAGGTGGCGGCGGCGGCCGAGTTCTCCTCCGTGGGGGCGTCCCCCGGCAAGGCCACAGTGAGGAGACGTCCAAGAACAACAGACTTGAGTCGGTGCAGAATTGGAGGTCAAAGTAGAAAAAAAGGTCTCAAAAAGTTGGATGATAAAAATTGAAAAGCAGGGGAAATTTCGTAATGAATACTAAAGTAGGGAGGTAATGAAATTGCAATAGGGAGGTAAAAGGGAAAGAAAAAAAACCTCACAACGTAATTTTGAATTTGCCACTGAATTTACCAAAGTTTCTTGGCCAGAAATACACTTCAAGCTTGGCGGAGGCCGTGAAGTCCTCCGTGAGGGTGCAGTTGGGCCTGTACGCCTTGAGCCAGGCCTTCTCCCTGGCCCATTCTGCCATCCTGCATGCGTGCAGTACGTAAACATGCGAACTTGATGCACCTGTGTGTGTGTGTGTGTGCATGGGTGAGCCTGACTGAATCACCCTGTAGCGAGTCTCATTCATCATCGAAGGGGAGGAGGGATGAAAGACTTGACTTTTGCCACTTTTTAGCACGCTGGTTTGAATAAAAGTGCAGCTTGAGCTGCTGCCAAAACTCGTCTGGACAACTGGAATTCCCTGCTGGAAAGGTGGGAAATGCTTCATAAAAGAAAAGTCCACAGGTTAACAACATTTTCTGGTCCACAATTGACGCGTTTGTGTGAGCAGCAACAAAAGAGTCTGGGAGAGAAGCCAGGAAATTCTGGGAAAAGAAAAAACTGCACAGACTGAGAAAGAGAGAGAAAAATTGGTGTTTGCACTAAGAATTAGCACATCTGAAGTCACTCACCAGATTTTTCAGCAGTTCGAGCGCCTCCAGGATGATTTCCTGATGTCCGAGCTTCTCCACCTGCAGCTTGTAGAGGTCGTCCACGGTCAGGCTGAGCAGGGCCTGGCCGGTCACGTTGTTGCTGACGAAGAAGTGGGCGTACGGGTAGATGACGTCATCTAAGCCTGGAAACAAAGAGGGGAAAAAAGCCTCAAACGTCTGTTGTCGAGCAGCACAACTCGACCAGACAGCGCAGTCTTGTTCACCGGTCAGGGACGGAGAAATGGCAACCCTGACCTCCATTCACAACCGGGAAGAAAACCGAGTTTCACACTCTAAAACGTTTGTCTGTCTGACTCACATTTGAAACTCGACTTTTCTTTAGAAATCTTCCCAAATTTCCAACTCCATCTTTCTCCAAATAAATAAACATTTGAATGGGAGTTAAGAGACTTCCGCTCCGCTATATTAAACACAATAACATAAGAACTTCTCCTTCTTTATTCTCGCTACTTTAAGGCACTTTAGAAGAGACAGAAGTTGTGAGACACGTGAGTTCTTCACCCTTTAAGAGCAGTCGAGAGGAGTTGTGCAAAAAAAAAAAAAAGAAAAAAAAACCTCTTTGTGCACATTTCGCACAAGATTTTCCCCAGCTCTTTTGCCTCGTGTCTCCTTCGGTCCCAACTCGAGTTGGAAAGTCTGCATTTTTTTGTTCTTCCCCACACTCGAATTGGATTTTGCCCAAAAGCAACCGAGGTTTTTTGAGCTTTTGTCTGGTGGAGAGAAGAACTGACTTTTTCCTCGTGCGCCTCCTTGACCGAGAAGTGTGCGAAAAAAGCTTCGGAGAAATTGAATTCGTCGAAAAGGAGACAACGAGCAGAGAATGACGAGCATTTTGTTCTCTTTGGGTGGAGGAGAAAAACAAGAATTCCCCGCGTTTTCTCTGTGTGGCTGCTCCACGAGACAATTTGAGTCAAGAACTTGGCAAAAATGCGAAGTCAGACTCGTTGGCCACAAACTGTTTCCCTGCAGGGGGCGGCCACAATGGCCAAAAATATCCCCTGAGAGCGAACAATTTCAACCTATGCTGCGGAAGACTAAAAGGTGAGCCTTTAGTGAACATCACACTCTCCATGTCAGCTTGATCTGTCAGGCATTGTGTGATTTACAGGGTGGCCAAGGCCAGATGGCATCGAAGCAAAAGTGGCACTTACACTCGACGCAAATTTGCCAAGCTGAGCCAAGCTGAGCGGCAAAAAAAGGTCTTTTTGCCATGCTAACCCGGAGCTCAAAGCTTAAGGACAGGGGGAAAAAAGATATGTTGAGCAGGCCATTATTCACAGTAGGGGTAAAAATGGGAACTGTAATTGTGTCCTGACAGAGCCAAGTACGAGGGTGGAGGGAGGGTCTGGAGAAGAGATTGAAGCTGCTCAACTAATGTCTGTCTGTCTGTCTGTCTGTCTTGCACCAACAGAAAATCTCATTTGGAAAGATAAATATTTACACAGAACGTCTCTACCGTGTGAGTCGCACACAAGTGCCACCGTGGGCAGCAGCGCCACCCACAGCTGGCGCTCGTACAGTGTGAGCCAAAAAGTGCCACCGTCTGAGGTCAGGCTGCTCTGGTCCATCAAGGACTTCAGCTTCAGTTGTCCTTGCTCAAGTCGTCACCATTGCTGCTGACTCAACGGGGCGGGCAGAACGTGTCGAACAGCAACTCTGGCATTTCCCCTATGCCAAAATGGCACTTGGCACGAAAAGACCGGGAAAGTTTTGCCGCCAGGCCGCCCATTGCTCTGCTTTCTTGGCCACCGTGCGACTGTCGAAAAAAGCGCATCGATACCGTATGAGCAACGAAGCGGCATCTTTCGCCGCTCACAGTGTGCACCAGACAGTAAACACAGATTTCGTGCTCTTTTTCCCGGGCCCGGAGGCTTTTTCCGTGCCCCTCACAGGCAACAGGGCTTCCCTGCTCGGGCAACAGGGTTCACCTGCCCGGGCAACAGGGCTTCCTTCACCTATGAAAAATGCGGCCAATTAGACAAGATTCATCTGCCACCCCGAGCGTGACCAACGGAGAATTTTTTTCACTCATTCTTCCACCCAGATTTCCCCGATTTTTCCGTCTGGCAGGCGTGGAAAAACGGGGGAAAAATGTGAACTCTGGGAAGCGAAGGCTTCGCAGACAGATTATCTGAGCACGAAATCTGCTGGGTTTCCTGGAAGGAGGGGGGCAAAGCACATTCCTCCCTCCCCCCGACCCTGCGGAACACCCCTTTTATTGAGTGTCTATTGGAAAATTGTTCTAAAGCACAATGTACACGGAAAGAGAGAGATGTTATCTGGTGGAGTCCCAGGGGGGGCTTCAAAACTCCACCAGACAAGTTCGATCTAATTCCCCGTGAGTAATGAGCAGCTTTGAGAGGGATTAATCTTTGTGGGCGCGCCCAAAAGGGCGAGAGAGGGAGAGAAAGACAAAAAGAGCAAGTTTTATCAAGCGGCGATTCTCTTTTGTGGTCTTTTCCCAGAAAATTTTAAGTTCTTTACGTGGACTTTTTTTTCTGGGAAAACATAACAGCAGACAGAGAAGCAGAAAAAGACGAAGGATAGCAATTTGGCTAATTGCAGAGCAGACGAAAGTGCCTTTTCCAGGCTTCTTCCGCGATGACCAAGTCCTGGGAGGCCATTTTCGGCTGCACACCGGGTGTCTCACCACAACTGACCACGTCCCGGGGGCGGAGGGCTCGGGCGGCGCACCGGGTGTCTGACGAAAAGGAGCAGCTTTGCCCAAACGGCTTCTTCGACAATGAACAGGCCTCCGTATGCCTCCCCCCCCCCCCCAAGTGAGTGCGCGTCCGCACGTGCAAAACGAGAGCGGCCAAATTGTGCCAGTGCAACCCGGACCAAACCCCTGCTCTGCGCGATGACCCCGGAGATTCAAAGGGATGAATGGAACGACGCGGAGGAATGAATGAGGTTGATGCAATCAGCTCAGAAGAAATATCTGGCCTAGGATTCCCAGACCAATTCCACACTCGCATACAAAGGTGACTGCAAGACCACAACTCCGAGGACGCAGGAGAAAAGCGGCAGATTTATTTGCGTCACACTGTACCAGGAGCCCCAGACGAGTCTGCCAGTGGAAGCGCGTCCTTAACCAAAAGATTGCTCGAGCACAATTCAAAGATCATTAGAGGGGCTTTTTTCCCCCACTTTTTTTTACCCTCATGAATCCGAGATGAAGTTTTGCATTGTAGTGAAGTCATTTATCCCCAAGTGGACGGACGGACGGACGGACGGACGGACGGACGGACGGACGGACAGACAGACAGACAGACAGACAGACAGACAGAGAACTGAAGCATCTTGAATTAATGCTGGATATGCCATGACTTATTCATCAAACATTGCTCCAACGTTCCCAATACCAACTCAAAAGTTCTTGTATGTGTAACATTGGTGTGTGTGAGCGAGCAAAAGTTGTTCTGACACCTCCACAAAACTTCCTAAGTGCTGCTAACTGAGAAGTGCAGACAATTCGCTCCTTTTTGTTCACCCGAAGCCTACATCGGATGTGTGGAATAGAATGCTCATTTCGTGCGCTGCTCTCGCCAGAACCTCCCAAGGACCTTCAGGAGACGTCACTGACAGCTAGGAGGAACTACGGTTGAGGCTGACGAACTTTTCCTCCTCCCCCATGACCCTGGAGGGGCGCTGAATTAACAGGGACCTGGTCTCACCTGGCCTAGGAGCGTTTAACGGTAATAACTTAATGAGGGTTAAAGAGCTCAGGGTGCAGAAGGGGGAAATTTTGCAACCAGGTGTTGCTCACCTGAGGCCTTCATACTTTATGAGGGAATTTTAATGAAATCCACTTTTGTTAAAACTATTACGCTACATGCGACAAAAGTGGCTACAACACGGACTAAGGTACATTGCTGCTTATGTCTTAAATGTCCACACATCGCCAGCGCAGAGTTAAAGTGCCGTGAGTCCCAACCTCGGGGTTAAACCCGACGCACGCAACATTGGACCTGTCGGTCTCGTGCGCGGGATCAACGGATAAGTCGGCCTCTGACTCCAGCCAAAATTTTGTTGAAGTTGACGCCCCTGAGGCGAGTCAATACCAAGTTTCCCTTGGTCCACGTGGCCCTGGACCCCCACGCGGCTGAAGAGCTCTTGGCGGGGGACACTTTCAACCAGCTGTGCTCGACTCTCCCGGGGCTGATCCGGCTTTGGGATCAGACGAGATCATAACTTTACTTTGGCATTTTCCCCTCTCATTTCGTGAATTCGGGCTCGCCGAGTCTTGGTGTCACAAAATGCCAAGTTGACGGTCAGCTTGAGGCAGCTGCTCATCACCGGTCCAGCGTGCCTGGTCTTGCGCAAACCTGAACGAATGTGCGGATGGATCCAGAGTAGTGGAACAGGGATTCGAGAAGTGGCTGTATCCAAGACTGACTGACCCATCAGGTCGTCCTTTGGGCGCCTTGAAAATCGCCAAATTCGCCAAAATACCACACGTGCAAAATTTCCTGTGTTACAGTAGTGAAACTGGAAGCGAATTACTGTTGAAAATTTTAAATTGTCTGGGGCAAGTAAACACTTGTTGCTCTCACTTTGGGACTCGCACCAATCTGACAGAGGAATTCACGCTGACAGTTTCGTTCCCGGTCGTATATCAGACACTAGTGTTCATAACATACATGTTCATAACATACATATGTATTCTAGCGTTCATAACATACATATGTATTCTAGTGTTCATAACATACATATGTATTGTAGTGTTCACGACATACATATGTATTCTAGTGTTCATAACATACATATGTATTCTAGTGTTCACAACATACATATGTATTCTAGTGTTCATAACATACATATGTATTCTAGTGTTCATAACATACATATGTTCATAACATATGTGTTCATAACATACATATGTATTCTAGTGTTCATAACATACATACATTCATAACATATGTGTTCATAACATAAGTATGAAACTTAACATTCAGCTTCATTCGACTGTTTAGTCTTAATGTGTTACATAATCTTACATGTGACGCATCATCTCCCTTCCGCGTCTGTCTGTCTGTACGTCTGTCTGTCTGTACATCTGTCTGTCTGTACGTCTGTCTGTCTGTACGTCTGTCTGTCTGTAGGTCTGTCTGTCTGGACGTCTGTGGGTCTGGGGGTATGGGTG
>JAAUXU010044908.1_pt1 | contig 15534 bp, 16 predicted proteins | sample 7278151 | NCBI WGS metagenome assembly JAAUXU01 (sample SAMN14350113, study PRJNA611818) | marine sediment metagenome | isolation source: surface marine sediment (1.8m) | place: French Polynesia: Moorea | collected 2018-08 | reverse complement strand
TCGGATCCTTGGGAGAACTGGCTTCCGAATCCTTGTTGTTGTTGCTGATTTTGAAAACCAGACATCTGTCCACCGTCGCCGAACTGTCCTCCGGAGAACCCTTGGCCCCCTTTCTTCACCGCGGGGGAAGGGCCTGTCTGTTCAATCAAAGCCGGCGGCTCCTGCTTCGGTGCCGACGATGCCAGTGCCACGGCCGAAACCGGATCTTCCTCTCGGAGCAGCTTTCCGATGACGTCAAAGACCCCGAGGCTTTGTCTCTTGGCAGTGTTGGACTTGACGAACTGCTTGACCCCCCTCGTCATCTGGACGCCCTTCTCGAAGGCCTCGTTGTTGTACTGCTGCACCACCTGGGCAGCGTCGTTCGGACCGAGCTCGGTGTAAAGGACCTCGGAGAGGTAGACCTCGGCGATGTCGGGAAGCACAAAGTTGGCTGGAAATTAAAAAGAAGCAAGAAAAGTTGGTAAGTTAAAAAGCTTTTTCGACGGATGGTGAAAGGAATATACCGGTTATTACGTACCTTTCATGTTGAGCACGGCATTGTCCGGTATCTCCTTTCCCTCCGCCCTCTCCCTCTGCTCGACTCGGCGCTGGAACTCCTGGTCTGTTGGCACCACCACGATGGCCTTGCACAGGAACCCGTTGAACTCGGACATCTTCCTCTCCCTGGCCGTGGGGAACACGTTGGTCTGGTCCAGAATATAGTTCCTCCTCCTCCTGACGGCCAGCTTGAGGAGGTCGTTGAAGCACTCTGTGCACTTGCTGATGAGTACGTCCCAGCGTCCGTGGTAGTTGTGCTTGCGCGGGAGGCCCTGTACCTTCATCCGGTCAATCAGGCTGTTGGTGCCCAGCACGTTGTAGCGCTTGTCCGGGCGCTGGCGGGCGTAGTTCTCCGCCCAGTAGGTCTTGCCGGCGCCGGGGAGGCCGATCATCAGCAGGCACTACGTGTAGAAGAATAAAAATGAAACAAATTTGTGGATTTCAAAGGAAATACTCCTTTTTCCCACCTCGCAGGCATCTCTGGAAGGAGGAGGTTGGCTTCCCCTGACAAGGCCATCGGAGAGATCAAGTTGACCTACGGGCGAGTAGTTGGGCAGCAAGTTACACATGGGCGCCGGCAGCTGGCCAAAGTTGACTGTGAAGTTCTGCAATAAAAATAAATTTATGATTTTGACTGAATGATGGCAGCAATCATTATTCCATACCTGGTTTTTGGTGAGGATGTGAGGAAACAGTGCTTGGCCGTCAAGTTCCGTTTTTGGTGTTCTGAACGCGACTCCCTGGTCGAGTCCGTTTACGGTGTAACGAATCTGCACGGGGTCTAGCGTCAGGTCCTGCAACACGTTTAATAAAAAAAGAACGTTTAACAAAATCTCTCACTTTTTAAAGAGTATTTAAGCTCACCAGGTAGCACCCGATGACGTCCCCCACCCCGAACCTGATCCCGTAGTCCTTGAACTTGCACCCGACAGAGGCCTTGGCGGTGCCTCCGTATCCGAAGGAGAGCGGCTCCTCCCCGAGCTGGAGGCCGGAGTTGTTGGCGGACCAACCAACCCGAAGGACGTTCGGGCAGGCCTCGCCCTCAAGGTGGTCCACAGGGTTGTTGGCGTCGATGCGCACCTCGAAGCAGACCTTTCCCAGCGTGGCCCCGTACGTGGCCCTGGCGCCCGCCCAGACGTAGCCGAAGCCTCGCTCGGACATGGCCTTGGCCGAGCAGAAGTCATTCTTGTCAATTTGGAGGTTCAGGTCGGAGTTATCTGGAACATTAGGTTTCCGTAAAAAAGTAGAGTTGAAAAAGAAGCGGCATTTGCAGCAGCAATCCGCCGCTAATAAAATCCATCTGTTCTTTCAACACGGTGAAATAATTTTAGGACCATGTCACAACTCACAATGGCATCTTTAAATTACAATTACCAGACTTTTAAATTACACACTTACACCAGTCGAGGATGACCAGACTGTCGTCGTATTCCGGCTCGTCCTCCGTTGGCAGCGCCGGCTGCCTCTCCACCTTGGGCACAGCCGCTGCCTCCAATTTGACGTCTTTGACCTCGACTGTGGAAACGTTTCCACCTCCTCCTGAGAGGGACGCGATGGCCGCCGCCGTGGCCATGGAATTGCCTTGCGCATCGCTTGGGTCGGTCTTGACGTTGGCACTCATCTTAGCAACGAAAAAGCGTCGTGCATAATATGGACGTTTCCCCTTTTGGAGTGAAAGCCCCATATTCTTACCTTTTGCTTCACGGCATCAGGAGCCTTCATGCCAGCATTGCCGAAACTCGCAGGACCACCGCCTTCCGCGGTGGCCATGGGACCCATGCCGCCTCCCATGTCACCGAAACCGCCCTCTCCTCCTCCCATGGACATTCCGAAGGAAGGCTGCTCTCCGCCTCCGTCTCCGAACACGGGAGGGGCAGGTCCTCCTCCTCCTCCTCCTCCATCGCCCATGAAAAATCCGAATCCACCCTGCTGGTGCGGGAAAGGCGGGTGCTGCGGCGGCCCGCCGCCCCTTCCGAAGCCGAAGCGGAAGCCACCTCCCCTGAAATGACCTCTTCCGCCGCCGCGGTGGCCGCCGCCGCCGCCGAACCCGCGACCGCCGCCTCTGAACCCACCGCCGCCGCGGTGGAATCCGCCGCCGCCGCCGCCAAACATGGCGGAGAACTACCCTGTACAGGAACAAAAACGCATTGGGGTCAAGAACTAGTCCATCTCGATTGTACTGAAAAAAGTATCGAAATTCTCAAAACATTTCAAGTACAGGCCATTATGTCCCGAAAAAAAAAGCTTGTTCAAGAATTCCTCTTCTAGTTAACGTAATGTAAAATTTCAAGCTATCCTATCGTCGAGAGTAGGCATTTGGAGTAGTAATTCTATCGACGATTCTTTGTCGGAATTCGAGAGCTTCGCCTCAAATCTATATTTTCCACTACAACAACAATTCATTTTTTTGATATTCGTACCATCGTTGGCTCACTTCCCAAATTCCCACCCCACCCAATGGTATCTTTAGATATTCTAAAATGTTCATATTTTTGTGATCACAACCTTGAAGTCCACGGTTTTCTACGCGCAGCAGAAGTGTACTTTTCAGTTACACGGAAAGGATTTTACTTGGCACTGCGCGGTGTATTATGTCTCATGAATATTTTTGTACAACAAAAGCCTCGCGCGATCGCATAAAGCGTCAGAGCAACCCCAACCTAGGATATTTACTCGAGATCAGGCGGTATCATCACAGAATATTGCTGTACATTTAAGGAATGTCTTCGAAGGAAAACCCCTCTACTCCGCAGGCTGCCAAGACAGCGATGGCCACCACGTAGGCGCCGGGGACGAAGGACACGAAACCGAGGAAGCAAAGAGGCCAGAAGCGCTCAGAGCGCCGGACAAAGGCGGGCTAAAAAGAGAGGAGTAAGGGTAAGGTTTTGCTAACGTTCAGACATTTAACGTCGTCACACCTTGAAGTAGGATTCATCGTCTACGTGCTTCCACTTCTCCCTGAACTCCTCCTCCTCCCGTTCCTCTTCCTCGTACCCGAGGTAGAGGTCGTACGCCAGCATTGACAGCGCGAAGGAGCCGCAGAGCAGGAGGAAGGCGCCCAGCAGCACAGACTTCCAGGGCACGGGCGCAGGGCGGAGGTCGCTGCGGCGCCGGAACTGTTCCGGGATGAAGGCGGGGCCATCGCCGGAGCCACCGGCGTCGGCGCCGTCTGCCTCCGCTTCGGACACGCCGCCATAGTGGGCCTGGCCGTCGGCGGCGCCGACCCTGCGGCGCTGGCGGACGTCGGAGGAGGAGGAGCCCGCGGACAAGAGGGGCTCCCTCTCGCCGTAAGAAGACGGCATGGCAAGACAAGAGCTTATCTCCAAAGACTGGCGAAGGCGTCTTTATGCGTGGGCACTTGGGGTAAATCCAATTTCAATTTTTATCACATCGTTTCCAACATTCAACAACAGTTAACACCCCTCCATTTTCAGACCTCCATGCTTCCTCACTTGCAGCCAATGAGACCCGCCCCACCCTTGAAAAGTAATAGCAATGAACAAACAGCACGCTCCCTTGGATCCAGAATCCAGATGCTGGAAAACGGTGAAAGTTTCTCATTCCTCAAGCAGCCCACGCATAAAGAGACACCTCACTTCTCTGTCCACTTTTAACTTCTGCGTGAAGATCAGCTTCAAATTTTTAAACCCCAGCTTCCGGAACTCTTTTCATCAGCCATGAGTTTTATTTGTTTGTACTGTAAGGTTACCGCTAAATGACAGATTGACAGGCACTCAATAAAGCAAGAGCCTCTTGCAAATACCTCTTGCCAAGGGGTACTTGCAAAAATACAATCAAGCAACAGCAGACTTCAAGACAGCCGCCGCACTTATTATCACGGAAAAGGTTTTCCAGGAACGCACAAGCACACAACCTCGCCAAACCAGGACTTCTGATCAGGACTTTGGAATAGTACAAGTACAGCCGCCGCTCCCCAGTAGAAATTAGAGGGTGTGACTAAAACACCAATTTAAGAGTGCTCAACGGACGCAAATTTCGGAGGGGTATCAAGAGTTCATTCCATTCCAACTAAAAAAATCTTCAGACGAGGCCAAGCTTTGGCCTCAAACCCCTGAAAATCAAGTAGAAAACCTTTCAAACATCGAACGCAAACGAATCAGTGTACACTTTTGATAGAAGCGATTCCCTCATTGCAGTGTGAAAGCTAAGAATTTGATCTAAGTAGTACACCAGTTTTTCCTCTTAAAGCCACCATTAGGAAGCGGGGCCAAGATCCCCGGAAACCCCGCGAGAAGACTTTCATGGAGACGCTTTGGAGGTGTATTTTCCCTCCACAAAACAGCTTTCAGGTCCGCACCTTCCCCAACAGCACCCCGAGAAGAGATACGAGCACAAATTGACGTGTCGGGCGCATACAAATACCAGGAAAAAGAATTCCCCTCTCAAAAATTAACACGAACTCTGAAAAAAGACATGAACTACTTTAATGGCCACAACCATACTTGGGCACGGGGTCTCAGTGGTGTAGGGGGGTAAATCCTTTTTGGGTGTGTGGGGTGGATGGGTGGGTTAGATTTTTTCCAAGACCTGTATGACTTCCATGTGGGACCAAAAAGAGAAAAAGAGTTACGAGACAAATTAAAGGGGAAAATTAGGGTTATTTTCATGGTTTTGCATAGAGAGCCCATATTTGGGCAATTTTTAGGTTTCCAAGAAAATTTGCATTTTAAAGCAGATTTAAAAAAAATATTATTTTTTCCATTTTGTGGGTGGGGGATCAATATTTTTAAGGATTTCGGCCTGGTGTGAGGGGGGTAGGAATTAGCCCTGGTGTGGGGGGTGTCATATGGAATCATATGGGGCCACCCATGTATGGCCACAACTAGCGACAATTCAGTCGAGCCGTTCCAATGGAACAAAAAAAAATCTCGACAAAGGCACAGACACTCTGTGATATCACTTGACGGAAGCTGCGTAAAAGAGAAGGTATTTTCTTCTTCAGATCAACAACGAATGAATTTTTCCTTTGATGTTGCTTTCAAGCACCTTTGTCCCCCCCACCCCCAGTCTTCGGCGGCACAGCCGTGGAGATCCTAAGACCGTGCATGTCCTTTATCTCCTCTTTCAGCGCCTGCGTGACCATCTGGTGCTGCTTGACGAGCCTGGAGCCGCGGAACTCCTCCGCCTCCAGGTACACCTCGTACATGGCGCCGCAGCCGCCGGAGACGTCCACCACGGCGATGTCCGTGGCGCCCGGGAAGCGGGAGCGGAGGACGGAGACGAGGTGCTGCTCGGCGGCGCCAGAACCCTCCTCACCCGAGCCATCGCCGGGAGGGGGGCTCGAAGAGGACGAGAACGAGTGGGTCAAGGACCTCGAAATCAGTGACGAGGGCAGAACCGTAGGGGAAGGGGCTCTCCCTCCTCCGCAGGCATGGGAAAGGGGAGATCTTGAGACTTGAAATGAGGAATTGGTGGCGGCTCTGGCCAAGGAGGAGGCGACGTAGGTCGTCGGCCTGGCTGTGGCGGCGATGGAGACGGAGAGTCTGGCCGCCGCCGCCAGGGAGGAGGGGAGGAAGAGGAGGAGGGGCGACGCCATCCTGCAACGGGACGGGAGGGGAGAGAGAAAGTCACCAATGGTGGATCGGATTTGGCGAGCGACGCAGCAGAACCCCAACAAGCAGTTAATGATCAACCAGGGGTGCCAACCCAGGGACCGACTGTGGATCAACAAGGAATTGAGTTTTTCTTCGGCACAAGAAAACCAGTTTCGATTCTTCGGCTAAGCCAAACGATCGAGTAACAACCCTCCCCCCACCCCCCCAAGTCATCGAGTCCAAGTCCTAAAAAGCGGAAAAAAGTCAACAGTCGAGTTTGAACATTGTAGCCGTGTTGGCAAAAATTGAAGCATTTTAAGGCAGTACGCTATTATATATCTCAGTCATAGCTGTCACTCAATGTAATTATCTTGAATAAAGCTTATTTTGATCGCAACACATTATAACGGGTTCTTGGTCTATAGAGAGTTGATCTTCAAGTAGCTTTATTCAGCTCGTAGATCGAGTCTAGGAAAAAGTAATTTCCCCACTGGAGATTCCCCACCAGACTTGTGCGAACAATAGTTTGTTTTCTACGTACCGTAACTCTTCATTTTTGCTAACTCTTTTAGCAAGAGCGTTCGTTTGTAAATTAGATTCGATCACTTTCAGATAAAGCCTTTTCCTTCCGACCCATTTAGTAATAACAGGAGTCTTCCTTTGTGGTAGAATGCTCTTTTTACCTGCGGCGAAGCCGGCAGGTCTCGGCATGCTCAATGTTGCTCTTCTTATTTTTGTTGTTGGGGGACCATTTTAGCTTACCCATGTGCTTTCAAAAGAGGTGTGTTCCGAGAGGTTTTTTACCTTGCTCATGTGCTTTCAAAAAAGGTGTGTTCAGAGAGGTGCATTAAACCAGAACACACCTCCAAATTTGTTACTTCAGGGGAATACTTCTTAACAAAAAAATAGTAGCCCTAGCCCCAAACCAACCGCCGCAGGTCAATGAACAGATCCTGTTCTTGTTTTTGAAATGGAGAGGGCTTTTTCACATTCCTGCCCCCGCCCACCCCCAAACTAACCAGATAATCATGACCAACAGCATGTCAAGCATTCAAAACAGGATCAAGGTAAAATCTCACCAAACACCAGCAAGTACAGTATGATATCCCCCAGTATTCCCTTCCCCACCCAACCGTAGCCCGAAAGGATTTCGGGATATCTCGCCCGCCAAACCCCTTGGGCGGCAAGCGTGGACTTTAGGAACCAATTTTGACTCTACCTGGAGGTATCTCAGCGGGTTGCTCAGTTCCCACCGAGCGAGGACTGTGGACCGAGCCCAAGGACTTGGCTCGGGCTTGCCTTGGCTAGGAGCGCCGCCGCCCGCCGGAGGACAGCACGGAACAAAGGCTCTCTTTCCCTGCTCCCCTTGAAGAGGGACTGGCAATGTCTCCACCAGTCTCTCTTGCGCCCGGAGGAGACCCGGGGGGGCACGCTCAAGGTCCCGAGGGAGACGAAGTCGAAGAAGTCCGCCGTGGGCGTCGTCCGGGTGCGAGGGCGGACAGCGCCAGAATGGCGCACTGCAAGTGCTTCACTGCTTCCGCGAGGGGCGCCCTTGCCCTTGCCTTGATCGCTCTCTGCTGTTTCTGTCAGCGCGTCTCCTCCCTCACTCAGGGGAAGAACAATTTTAATCAGGACTTGCTAATTTAGGAATTCCAACAGGATTTGAGCATTCATCATAAGTAAGTTTAACATTTTGTTATTGTTCTATCATATAGGTTATACTCGATGTGTGGAAAGCCCCTTTACAGTATTTCTCTCTCTTGGTTTTCGAAAAGTTTTTTTCATGAACGTCTAAAAAATGAGTTTCTTGCTTTCCCTGATTTATTTCTTCCGTCGTTGAGCGCGGGAAGAAGCTCGTTCCCCGGGGCAACCGCGTAAGAAACGTGTGCAACGTGTGTCACGACTCCTTCGCCGGGTTCGTCTCCCTCCGGGTCGTCTACACACCTCCACCCTCAGCATGGAGCCCATGACCCTGGGCTCGCCCGGGACCTCTCCCGTCTACTCTGGCCATCCTGGCGCCGGCGTGGGAGGGGCCGGCGGGTTCCCGGCGCAGTCCATGCCCGGCGCCGGGTTCGCCCCCGGCGCGGTCTCCTCGCCCTTCCAGCAACCCGGCTCAACGCACTTTGGAGGCGTTCAGCATCCTGGCGGCGGGGGGGCGTACTACGGTGTGGGCACCCCCAACCAGCAGGGGCACCACGTCTCCTTCTCCACCCCCACCGGCGTACCAGGACACCAGCACCCGGGGCACGCCATGATGGGCGCCGGCGCCGCGCAGGGAGCCACGCCGGGGAACGCCGCGGCCGGCGGGTTCCTGCCGGGATACCTCATGGGGGACTATTCCCAACAGGTGATAACTTCGTATTTCCCTCTTTAGCGATGGTGAACGCTGAACGTAACATTTGTTGGCTTATATTTTATCAGGGAAGCGGCCGCCTGGTTTCCCCTACGCGTCTGAACCGCTCTGTCAGTCAACAGGGCGGACACCAACTGCAGCGGACGGCCTCCACCCCGCAGACGCCCGGCGGAGGGGCAATGCCCTCACAGGCCGGGGTATCCACTCCGAGCCGGGGAGGATTTCTGACTCCCACCGCTGGTCCACTCCGCACCCCTTCGGACAAACCCTCCGCGGGCGGCGGACCTCCCACCACCGGACTCTTCTCGGCTCCTCGCGCCGTCAACGGTGGCACGCCCAAGTACGGCACTCCAGGCTCTCGCCTCAATTCGACTCCGATGCCCTCGACGCCGCAGCTCAGCTTCGGCGGCACTCCGGTAGGCGCCAACGCCAGCCTCAGAGAGGAGATCTTCAACGCCAGCACCGCCGCCTCCAGCGATCTTAACACTTGGATCACCGTCTTCGGGTTCCCCCCCTCCGCCTCCAGTTACATACTGTCCCAGTTCTCTCAGTACGGCACCATCCTCCAGCACCACATACCGGCTAACGGCAACTGGATGCATCTCCGATATCAGACAAAGTAAACACATGTATTTGAATTATATTATGAAGGTGGAACCTGTGATTTTTTTCCATTACTAACTTCACTGCTTTTTTTTTAGAATGCAAGCCCAGAAGGCGCTTGGCAAGTCCGGCCGCGTCCTGGGCGGCAGCATCATGATCGGCGTCTCCCCCTGCACGGACCCCTCTGTGACGGAGGAGGCGCAGAGCGTGGCCGACTCCTCCGTCCTCAACCGTAGCCACCTCTTGCACAACCAGTCCGTTGCGGCGGGGGTGGCGGCAGGGGACACCTCAGTCACCACGCTTAACTCAAGTTTGGGCGGCGCGAGGCTCAACAGCTCCATACGGCCGCTCACGCAGGCCTACAAGGCGGCGGCCAGCGGAAACGAGGCAAGTATTCCGTATTCCCCCCACTTTTTGTTGTGAAAAGTTGTATTACGTTGTCCTTTACATTTGCAGATTGCAGGGAGAAACAGCACGCCCAACAAGAACGGAGGGATCGTCGGGAAAGCCATGGAGTATATTTTCGGCTGGTGAAGGCCCCCTTCTTTGTTGCGAGAGCTAAGGCTTTTCCATGCGAAAACACAAGATCCATGCATCCAGTTAGAAAACGACGGTTCATCTTAAAATTCCTTCTTGGCCAGCGGCAGTGCAGCAGTTTGAGTGCGGACAAGAACTTTATTGTGGCCGGACACATACGAAACAATTACATGTTGTACCCCAAGACAGCAAGACAGCGACGTGCAGAGAGCGAGCGAAGATTGTAGCGCAATTCCAATCCAGCCCCAGTGTTGTTAAAAATAATTTAAAGGACATTAAAAACTGCCTATTTTGCTACGAACAAATCACGTCTTCACAATTAACTCTGTGGCCAGAAACACCAGGAATTTTTTGAAGAGAAGCGTTCGAGACGTTCTTAACAGTCAATTTGAATGTAAGCATCGAATTCCTGAGAAAAGGTTCCTGAAAATTGACGGCTGTCTGGCAGTTCAGTCATTATTTGTCTTTCTTGTTCTCCATGAACTGGGAAAGCATGTCAACAGGGACGGGGAATATTATTGTGGAATTCTTCTCCGCCGAGAGGTGCGTCAGTGTCTGGAGGTATCTCAGCTGGAGAGCTGCATTGGAGGTGGATATGACGTCCGAGGCCAGCTTCAGGGCCTCCGAGGCCTTCATTTCTCCCTCGGCGGCGATTATCTTGGCCCTGGCCTCCCTGGTCGCCTCCGCCTCTGCAGCCATGGCCCGCTGCATGGAAGGAGGGAGGCTTACGTCCTTCACTTCTACCCTACTCACCTAAAATAATAATCAGTTTCAATCATCGGTTCAAATGAGAGATATTTTTATTTACCTTAATTCCCCACGGATCCGTGCACTCGTCCAGATGCGAGAGAACCCTCTCGGCAATGTTCTCCCTGTCGGTTAGGATCTCGGAGAGGCTTTTAGTCCCAAGCACGTTTCTGAGGGTGGTGCAGGCTAGAAGGTTGGTAGAAGTGTTGGCGTCCTTCACGTTGGTGACCGACAGAATGGGGTCCTTGGAGCAACAGAAATATGATATTTTGTTCGCGTTTCGAATAATAAATGAATTTACTCACGTGGATGCTGTAGTAAACGACGGCGTCAACCTTGACGGTGACTGAGTCCTTGGACAAGATCTCCTGCGGGGGCACGTTAAAGGAGAGCGTCCTCAAGTCGACGATCTCCACCTGGTCCAGGAAAGGGTTGATGATGAGGATTCCAGGGCCCTTGGCTCCCCCGTTGATTTTGCCGAAGCGGAAAACGACTGCTCGCTGGTATTGCTGGAGAAAAAAAATATCAGAGAAAAATTCAAATGTTGCTTGCCTCTTTTAGTCTATAGAAAAATATAATCTCACCATGACTTGGACGACCATCTTGCATATGGTGAGGGGGAAGAGGACGACGATGCCGATGTAGGAGAGGATGAGCAGGATGAAGGTGCAGCAGCTGCACCCGTCGTCGTCGTCCTGCTGCTGCAGAATCGCCACCGTTTCCATGGGTCGCACAGACGATCCTCCTCCGCCGTTCCCTCCTCCTCCCGACTTGGATCCCCCCGTCCTCCTTCTTCGAACATCGGAAGAAGAGCCCCCGTCGTCCTGGTCCGACCCTCCTCCTCCACCACCACTCGGCATCGACAGCTTCAGGTCCGCAGACGACGGCATGACGGAAGACAATCACCTGCCGATCGCGCTTACCGTAAAATTGTCGACGGGTGCGGTCGTAAGGTCTATCGGTTTCCCGCGTAAACTCTTATTTGTTCCTCTGTATGTAGTAGCTCTCCACCCCTCTCACACACCCACTTCCGTCAAGATGGCGAAGAGAGAGAAGCGCGTTTTGTGTTCCATTACGACTGACTTTTCATACCTGCTACAAAAGTAGGCTCCGAGGGGAGCGGAGGGGGGAAAGGGTGCGTTTTGGTAGTGGGAAGAAAGAGAGTGATTGGAGCCGTGGTGGTTGAGGTAATGGTGGTGCCTCCAAAAAAGAGGGAGGGGAACAAGAGAGGGGGAGAAAGCAAGCACCGCCAGAAAAAGTGGACAAACGAACCTTCTCTGTCTCGCTCGGTAGGAAGTGTCTCGTCCTACTCCGTGCCGTTGGCAAAGCGACGGCAGAATGGGGAGGGACGGGTAGCGTATAAAAAGTCCTCCGCCACCAGAAGCAACGCGAGGGTGTGGCCCTACTGCGTTGCCTCAGAATTGGCGGCGGGGGGTCTGGAGAGGATGTGTTGGGGGGAAAGGGGAAGGCAGAAGACGGGGAATTCCAGGCCTTCTGTCTAGAAAGCTCTCTCGTGGTGTCTCTCAATAATGGGGGAAAGCCTACAAGAGAGGCCTACCGGTCGCTCTACTCCGCCTGGAAACTGAGGTTGGGGAATTTAATGAAAAGGGATAGCTTGCTGAAGTTTTCCAGATCACTGCGAAATATTTACTGAGAATGTAGGTAGACAAGGTTTTTTTTTGCTTCAGTCGACGCTCACATGGCGGAAGCAAACCAGAAATGCAGAACAAAAAAAGCTCGCTGAATGCGGGTAATTGAAAACTCAACACTTGCAAAGACATTTATAGCATTTTGATTGGTGTTTCAATCACGGGAAATATATAGATTAAATTTAAGACGCCCTCTCCCGAAATTCGTCATGTCCAAATTCCCCGGGGAATACTTTCGAAACGGGAAAGCAACATGAAATGGTGCGTGATTCGAAAGAGAATCTTTGCTCGCCTTCCTGTAGCGTACTACAGTCTATGTACAGAACTACGAAAACAAACCCGAACAAACCGTAAACAGAAGGGGGCTGCTGAGCTGAAAAAAGCAAAAGCCAAGATGGGCAAATCTTACACCAACTATCACGGAATTTGAAAGTCAAAAGGACGGAAAATGAAGGCGTCAAATTTTACGGGGTAGTAGTAAGTACGAAGAATCAAGATATACGTTGCTGCTGCTAGTTAGAGGAAAGGTGAAGAAAAAAAAAACCACATAAGGGGTTAAGGGCAGGATATTGCACCACTGGCTGACTGTGCCATTTCAATGTGCAATGTTTGCCCATCAGTCTCCTCTTGTCCGTGCCCGATTAAGCAAAGAGTTGTTGACTCCAACATTCGCCCTTTCCACGACACCCACGTTGTCGTCTTCCCGGCCTCCTTCTCCTCCACCTCCAGAGTCCTCCTGGATCTTTCGCCACCTGAAGCACCGCAACACCAGGATGTCCGACCGCCGCCAGACGCTGGACAGCCTCTTCGTGCTGGACTTTGAGGCCACCTGCGACCAGCCGCGACAGACCAGGCCGCAGGAGATCATAGAGTTCCCCTGCATCAAGCTAAGGCTGGCCCCGGGCGGCGGCTCTGGCTCGGCTGCCCCCGTCCCTCCAATGGAGACCGCGCGGTTCCACCGCTACGTTCGCCCGGTGGTCCACCCGCACATCAGCGACCTCTGCACTGAGCTCACGGGAATCACGCAGGACATGGTGGAGAACGAGGAGGACTTTGCCACCACATTCAGGTTTGGCAGAACTACTAACAGTTTTAACTTCGAAGCAGCGAAGGCCGAAATGGGGGAGCATCGGTACGTGGAAAACAGGAGTTGTCAATACGTGGAAAGGGAAAAATCTGCAGCATGTTGAAAAGGTTTGATCTGTGCACAACGTGGAAAGTATTATACTGTCTCTATGTGGAAAATCCCTATGTTTTCACAACGTGGAAAATGAGTAGCAGCAAGAGTGATGACATAGATGAGACTTATCAAACATATTTTTTAACTTGCCCTAATATGGCAAAGTTGCAATAGGAACAAGAACTAAGCATAAGCATACAAAAAAAGAGCAATGGGAGATCTTTGCTTTTGTAAAGTGCCTCATATGATAATTTCCCATTGTTTTCGTTGAAAAACTGAAGGATTGGCATATACTTTGTTGGTGGCAAAAAACAATCAGCAAGAGGGGCCATTTGGTTTTTTCCACTCTAGTTAAGAGGTGATGCTACATTTGTCCCACTCATCTTTAAAAGCCAAAATGTATTTTCTGAGTAGGTCCTAGGACTTTCAAAAAAGGTTAAAATCTTGCCTCTCCTCTCCCATGCTCAATCTAACTTTTTCCACGTACTGCAGAGATGTTATTTCCACGTTGTGAAGGGTCTGCAAAATTTCCACGTTGTGCAGACTTCCGTTTTCCACCTACTGAAGACTTTTTTTCTTTTCTTTCTTATTTTTTCCACGTACCGTAGGCAACCCGCTGAAAGAAATGGGGTTTGCTATTGTTACAAATGCTGTTAGTGTTGCCGACGTTACCGATGTCTCTTAAAATCAAGGCATAAGTGAACGTAGTTTGCAACTGAACGAAATTTTCTTATTTTGAACTTGGAATTACGATCTATTCGATTCAAATTGTTCTAACTGCTCATTACCAATAAAATGGCCTTGTTTTGATATAATCTATCTCCTTCCTTTAGGATGTTCAACGACTGGCTGAGGCGCGAGACCGCGGACCTAAGCGAGTCCTTCGCCTTCGTGACCTGCGGAGACTGGGACCTGAAGACGATGCTGCCGGGTCAGTGCAAGGTCTCCGGGCTGGACCCGCCCTCGGAGGAGCATCCGCACTTCCGACGGTGGATCAACGTCAAGCGCAGCTGCCACTCCGCCACCGGCACGTTCCCCAGGGGCATGATGGCCACGCTCAGGCTGCTAGGAATGGAGCGCTTCGAGGGCAGGCAGCACAGCGGCATCGACGACTGCCAGGTAAATGACTTCTTCACAAAAATTAGTTTTTAAACCAGAATGGGTTTGCCGTTGCAGAACATTGCACGCGCGGTGGCGGCGCTGGTGGCCAGGAGGCACGTGTTCGAAGTGAATAATTCGTGATACCCGAAGGAATTCCTACTCTTCTTTATGATCTCCTGTGTGATATTGGTCGTGTTTGCACAAAATGAAATCGATGGCGAAAACACTACGGAGGGCGGATCACGGATGTTTGAGACCTACGATACCTACGATCGATGCTGGCATTCAAGGTTACGGTCGATGGAAATTCTGGCCGGCAGAACAAACTTATCGTGAAATCGATACTATCATATCAGAACGAGCAAGGAAAGCTCGGCAACATGGACTTCGGTTGAACAAGTATCTATGAGTTTTTTTACTTTGACACACCCGAGGACAAAAACAATATATCATATTGAAGTGAAAGTATTCGTAAGTAAGCTCAAGAGTGCAATATGTGCGCGATTATACAGCGCATCTAAGGAAACAGCTACAAAATGACAATGTCGCAATGAACTTCTTCACTATCATGGCAAACGAGCTGCAGATGCAAAATCCGGAAAGAAATTAAATATTGTTGGTTCCGCTAGAAACAGTCACTTTAGTTCTATTCCCAAATATTTTTCCTAGTGTGTACAACATTTCCTTTCCACGTCTTGGCTTTCTTCGCTCTTCCGAGGCTGTTGTACTGGGGAGGAAGAGGGGTGAGGGAGGGGAAAGGGGGTTGACCTACTTTCCACCCCCGTTTGCTTCCCTTTCCCTCCCTCCCTGGAGCTCTCTCCTCCTCCTTCCCCGGCGGGGGAAACTTGGGGTGAGAGAGACGAGGGTGCAGGGAGTAAGGACAGGGGAGGGACGGAGGAGAAAGTAGGGAAACTGTAAGGGAAGGAGGCTGCCCTCCGCCAAACTGACACTTTCGGCTTATACATTCTTCCGGAGTTATCTGTTCACAGGACGAACGTACCATAGTACGTTCTCTTACAAGGTATTTTCTAATACCCTGCACCCGTCCGCATTTTTCTTGGATTCCGTACAGCTCCTCCCCAACACAGCATGGAACGAGCCAAAACAGCAGTCTAGAGCAGTAGCGGCTTTTTTTTGTATCCACCCTCCCTTATTATTGCTACTTCCTCTTCTCCTCCCAAGAGCGTTCGCCGGCGCGAGGTCCCCTATTCCGGAAGCGATCCTGTTCGTTCGCCCGCCCGCTCTCTCGCGTGTCCTACATCTGTCACGCCG
>JAAUXU010023413.1_pt1 | contig 15534 bp, 22 predicted proteins | sample 7278151 | NCBI WGS metagenome assembly JAAUXU01 (sample SAMN14350113, study PRJNA611818) | marine sediment metagenome | isolation source: surface marine sediment (1.8m) | place: French Polynesia: Moorea | collected 2018-08 | reverse complement strand
CTTTCAGACATGATTTCCAGTCTAGACTTTGCTAGAACTAGGCTTCCCAGTTAAGCCCTGTTCTTTTTTGTAAGTAGTCTCTGTGGTAGGAGTATTGTTATGTTGTAAAAGTATCTCCGATTGAGCTGGAACTTTAGGTGAAGGTAGTAGACATATAGAGCTGAACTTGTTGAAAATTTGAGATCAAAATTCTAACATTTGGGTAATAATCTTGGGCGCAATTTTGGAGGTGCTGAAGCACAGTGCAGTGTAAATGCTGAAGATGTGATGCCAAAAATGTTACTCACCAAAGGCATCTCCAATTGAGCTGACATTTTAGGTCAAGGTAGTAGACACATGGAGCTGGACTCGCTGAAAGTTTGATCGCAAAACTCCAACATTTGGGTAATAATCTTTGGCGCAATTTTGGAGCTGCTGATGCACAGTGCAGTGTAAATGCTAAAGATTATTTACTAAAAGTCTCTCAGATTGAGCTGAAATTTTTCTTACTTTTTTAGCTTTATTCTTACTAAAAAAGAACGATGGTGGCAGCGGTGGCGGCGGGAACGACCGCTGCGGCGGCGGCAATGGCGGTGGGCGGGCGCCGCCCTCGACCTCTTACTCAGATCTGAAAGAATGGCATAATGAAAGTTTTTCATTGTCACTGAAACCGTACAGAAACAGTATTACTATAGAGCATCCAAACATCCAATGCGCCGCAGCCGCCGCTGCTTCTGGGCTTGATAGTCCTAAAATCTCTCTACACCTGAAGTGAGAGGCCGTATGTACGTGTGTCTGTCTGTCTGTCTGTCCGCGGATGATTTTGCGCGGCTGAGCCCAAAGGTCTGTGTCTGTCTGCGGCTGATCTTGGCGGCTGTTTCCACCAATTTCGGGGGTATTGCAGCTGATCTGCTCGGCTGATTTCCGGCATCAAGCAATTTCGCGGCTGCTTTTCCGGCTTTGCACGGAGCTGTGTGTTTCGTTAGGTTAGGTTAAGTTAGGTTCTTCTGTGAAGGTAAGTTCGGGATTACAGTGAGCGTACACGTATGAATAATATTTGTAGGGATACTGCAGACAGAGAGGAGACTCAAATTGATGACTTCTTCATTCTGTTTGATTGGCATGTTTATAAATGGCGCCTTCCGACAAATGTAGCACACAGAAACAAATTTACCCCAATCTAATACACATATTCTTCTTATGCACATGTCACAGGACGTGAATATTGAAGATATCAACAATGAATTGATGGAGTTCCAAAACCGCTGCCGAAAGCTTCCTAAAGGTCTCAAAGAGTGGCCTGCATTCTTTGCTCTTAAAAAGACCATTGATGATTTCAACGACATCTGTCCCTTGCTGGAGTTGATGAGCAACAAGGCCATGAAATACCGCCACTGGCAAAAAATCCAGGGTATCACAGGGTTTACATTTGACTTGGAAAGACCTGGCTTTTGTCTGAAAGACATTTTGGAGGCTCCTCTCCTGCAAAATAAAGAAGACATTGAAGACGTCTGCATCTCAGGTTGGATACCACAATAAGATACTCTAGTAATGACAGCATCCAAACATTACTTTTCTCTTGTTTTAGCCCTCAAGGAGAAAGATATTGAGGCGAAGCTTCGACAAGTGACGAGCGAGTGGTCCACCCAAGAACTGTCCTTTATTGTCTTTAAGAATCGTGGAGAACTTCTCCTCAGGGGAGATACCACAGCTGAGATTGTGGGACAGGCTGAAGACTCTCTTATGGTACTCGGTTCCTTGCTCTCCAACCGGTACAATGCACCTTTCAAGAAGCAAATCCAGAAGTGGGTGCAGGACTTAAGCAACACAAATGAAATATTGGAGCGTTGGCTCCTTGTGCAAAACATGTGGGTGTATCTGGAAGCTGTTTTTGTGGGTGGAGACATCGCCAAACAGTTGCCCAAGGAAGCCAAGAGGCAAGTTTAAGGTTGACAGCCAGGACTTGCACTGGATTACTTACTTAAGACAAGGCATTGTATTTCTACTATAGGTTCTATAAGATTGACAAGACGTGGCAGAAGATCATGGTTCGAGCTCATGAGACGCCAGGGGTTGTGAACTGCTGCGTAGGAGACGAATATCTTAAACAAACTCTGCCCCATCTGCAAGAGCAGCTTGAACTCTGCCAAAAGTCATTGACAGGATATCTCGAGAAGAAGAGACTGATGTTTCCAAGATTTTTCTTCGTCTCTGATCCTGCTCTGCTTGAGATCCTCGGTCAGGCATCTGATTCCCACACAATTCAGGTAACAAATTCTATCTATCTTTCGATTGGACAATTGCATTGACTCATCCTTAGGCTCATCTCCTGTCCATCTTTGACAACACTTCAAGTGTAAAGTTTCATGACCAAGACTATAACAAGATTTTGGCTATCATGTCAGCTGAGGGAGAAATGGTGGCTTTAGAGAGACCAGTCAGAGCAGAGGGGAGCGTTGAGGTACTGTTTGCAGCAATGGCCATGCATATTCATTCTAATTCATTGAAAGTTGCTGTTGCGTGAAGGTCTGGCTCATGAGTCTCCTGCAAGCTTCTCAAGAATCGGTTCATTGCATCATTAGACAGGCATTCCATGTCATCAACGACACCCAGTTTGACTTTCTGGAGTTTGTTAGCAGATTTCAAGCCCAGGTGAGTCCTGCACTGTTGTGTTCTTCATACTGTATTGTAGGCACTATGCTGGAATCACTCTACAGCAAGATCATGGTGAGACCTTAAGGCTCATGAATAAGAAATAGGTGGCCTCTTGTGATTGTATGCCAATTGTGTAACAGGTTGGCATCCTTGGCATCCAAATGGTTTGGACTCGTGACTCTGAGGCAGCTCTTATGCAGTCTAGGTCAGACAGAAAAATCATGCAAGAGACAAACAACAAGTTCCTGGATGTCCTCAACACGCTGATCAGTCAGACCACAAAGAATTTGGACAAGATGGAGAGGACAAAGTTCGAAACCCTCATCACCGTGCACATGCATCAGAGAGACATCTTTGACATGCTGTGCAGGCAGAATGTCAGGTCAGTCCTGAAAGAAGTCCATGATTATAATCCGCATTTAGTGGAGGACTCTGATTTTCCAGGACCGTGATGGATTTTGAGTGGCTGAAGCAATCCAGATTTTACTTCAAGCAAGAGATGGAGAAGACTACGATCAGCATCACTGATGTCAACTTCTTCTACCAGAATGAGTATCTCGGTTGTCAAGAGCGCTTGGTGATCACTCCGTTGACTGACAGGTGCTACATCACCCTTGCTCAGGCTATCGGAATGTGCCTGGGAGGATGCCCAGCAGGACCAGCTGGTGTGTGAAGCAATTGACTTTGCATAAAGTAAGACTAAGATGACATTTTTGATGGCACCTCATTTCTCCCTGCATATCAAGGCACTGGAAAGACAGAGACTGTCAAAGATATGGGAAAATCCCTTGGGAAGTACGTGGTTGTCTTCAATTGCTCTGATCAGATGGACTACAGAGGCTTAGGAAGAATCTTCAAAGGTCTTGCCCAATCTGGAGCTTGGGGATGCTTTGATGAATTTAACCGCATAACCCTGCCCGTCTTGTCAGTGGCAGCACAGCAGGTACTTTCAACTAGTCTCTGTCTGTAAATAGAGGCATATGCGTGCATCATAGGAAAACACATAATTTAAAGATTGCCGTCGTACTGAGCTGCAAGAAGGAGAAGAAGAAGCAGTTCATCTTTACCGATGGCGATACTGTCGAGATGAACCCGGAATTTGGCATCTTCCTCACCATGAATCCCACTTACCAAGGAAGGCAGGAATTGCCAGAGAATCTCAAGATTCAGTTCAGGAACGTGGCAATGATGGTCCCTGACAGGCAGATCATCATCAGGTACGTTTGGTTCGCGCTGTTTGGTTGACCAGGAGTACTGGTCCAAGACACGGCGTACACATCGCACGCATGAGCAGTGACTTACAGAGCAGTAGTTGTGCACACGATTATGTCCGTGAGTCTTGTACGTAGCTAGCTTGCATGCTATGATATCTGTTGCTGAGTGATCTGATCACTAAGGCGTCGATGTGAGGATGTTTGGTTTTGGTTTTTGTTGCTTGTAAGACGCACTATCGTATCTTTGTAAACTTATCCGTCCAGATGTGTCTATCTGTACAGTAAGAAGTCTATTCAACCATGCAAAGAATGTTAATGCAATAAGCAACCCTCAATTTCACCTATGCGTCGTCATTCAACTCCGAATTAAGGATCTAAAATCACTCATAGCCTTCCAGATCTTGGTCGCCGTACTCTCGCGTCCAGCGGCACGATACTCTAGCAGTACTGAAATTTCATGTGTCTTATTTTAGCATTGCTTTTAGGTCCGGAGAATGGGTAAAACAGTTGGTACATCATAGTTGTCCGTGTAATTGTACGTACAAAATACAGATATCCGACATTGTGGGTTGGGTGTGTAATTGTGTCAAGATAGAGCGCGTATGTGCGTAGTTTTGCAGCAAAGAGCACATGTATGATCTAAATACGTACTTGCTTTGTTCTGTGTAGGGTGAAACTTGCTAGCTGCGGGTTCCTGGAGAACATCACATTGGCCAGGAAGTTCTTCACCCTGTACAAGCTGTGCGAGGAGCAACTGACCAAACAGGTCCACTATGATTTTGGTCTGAGAAACATCCTGTCCGTGCTTAGGACTCTAGGCGCAACCAAGAGAGCAAGTCCTAAGGACTCCGAGGCTACTATAGTGATGCGAGTTCTACGAGATATGAACCTTTCCAAGTTGGTCGACGAAGATGAGCCTCTCTTTCTCTCGCTCATCAATGACCTGTTCCCCAACCTAGCACTGGAAAAGGTCGGCTACCCTGAGCTGGAGGCCGCCATCAATGAACAGGTAAGCAAAAGGACGGTCAGAAGAACATCGTCTAGTCGAGTTCACAGTAAAAGCTGCAACCTTGTTGCTTAAGGTCGAAGAAGGTAATTTAATCAATCACCCCGCCTGGAGCATCAAACTGATCCAGCTTTACGAGACTCAGAGAGTCAGGCATGGCATCATGGTGCTCGGACCAAGTGGTGCCGGCAAGACTCAGTGCATTCAGATGCTAATGAAGGGGCTTTCGGGCACCGGTCAGCCGCATAAAGAGATGAGGCTAAACCCTAAGGTACGAAAGATGACCAAGCAATATTTTGAAAGAGACATCCGAAAATACAAATGTGCTTACGGTGTGTGCGTGGGTACAATTGTACGATGTACATCTGTTGTGCAAGATCTGCATGGAAGCATATTTTTAGGCCATCACCTCAGGCCAGATGTTCGGACGTCTCGATGTAGCCACAAATGACTGGACCGACGGAATCTTCTCCGCTTTGTGGAGAAAGTCTCTTAAGCTTAAGAAAGGAGAGCATATCTGGCTTGTCTTGGACGGGCCAGTCGATCCACTTTGGATAGAAAACCTCAACTCTGTGCTTGACGATAACAAGACCCTGACCTTGGCCAACGGAGACAGGTTGCCCATGATGGTCAACTGCAAGCTCATTTTTGAGCCGCAGAATGTGGACAATGCTTCTCCAGCAACAGTATCAAGGTACGTTCCGTGGGGCAGAGCAGGAGGGGGTTGAACAAATTGTACACATGTCTGCAACCGATATAGCATATCTGTTCTATATGGACGCACAGTATGACCCAGCGTAAGTGGCGAATAAGCCATGATTTCACGTTTTTGAAGGAACGGCATGGTGTACATGTCATCGTCAGGACTCGACTGGCTCCCCCTTTTGGCGTCATGGTTCAAGAGAAAGAATGTCAAGCAGGGAGACGCAACCATCATCAAGAGTCTCTTTGAGCAGAACTTTCATCAGATCTACAAATGGAGCTACACATCTCTTAATTTTGTCATTGAAGTACTGCAGGTACGTTGGTCATTCTCGCCATTTCTGGTTTCACAGTATGTACCGTCCTGTGCACGGTCCCTCAGCTAAATTGTGTCATATGGAAAACTGGTCCCAGCACCAAACCGAATGTACGGAGGACACTTTTGCCTTTAGAATATTTATTCCCAAGATCCTTCTACTTGACTCCAGATGCTTCCCAAAGATCTATGACGGCAGCGCTGACCTTTTTCTTCTTGATCCGGTGTTGAGTGACAAAATTTAGCAAAAGGACCTGTGCTGTGCGTATCGCTCAGTGTTGTTCAACAGTTTAGTGGATTTTAGGTGAACATTGTTCAGCAAATACTCGTTCTTCTCGAAGGCTTGTTGCCTTCACTCCAAAACGAAGAAGATGAGGATAAGGTTGCGAAAAAAGCTTACAGTCGCCGAAGTGGAGACGACAGCGATGACGAAGAGAACGGTGGCAAAGTTGCAGAAGAAAAAGAGGTTAGTGTATGGAGATGCAGTAGACAACAAGGCGAGCTTGTACTTTAATAAGTCTACCCAGCTTCTCGAGGGCATGATTGTACAGCGTGGGCCAATAAAAAAATTGGTCAACTGTTCTTTTAAAATATGAGGACATATATAGGAGGATAGATACATAGATAGGAGGATATATACATATATGAGGACTTTTATAACATGGGGCTTTTAGGGTGACTTATAGGAATGTCATTGTTTATTTTGCACCGTGGCATCATGGCAAAACCATATTTATATGATGCATCGTACCATACTTATATGATATTTCGGTGCAGAGTGAGGTTAAACAGAAGGATGGAAAAAGTGGCCCTGGGCAAAGGTGCCATGGTTGCTCATAGTTGAGGTCACTGCTGTTGTTGTTGCTGCTGCGGCCACCAATAGAGACATTTCCCCCCAATGCTGGAACCTTTCCCCGTATAACAAGCTCCTGTCACACATGCAAAATGTGAAGTCGACATCGCTACTATTCCACACTGTCTAAGACCATGTCGTAAAATTTTCTTTTTAAGGTTGTGGATACAAACCAAACCGCTCACGAGCAAATCTTTATCTTCACTCTGTTGTGGTCAATCGGCGCGTTCCTTGAGGATCACGACCGCCACCGCTTGGAGGCGTATCTGCGTAAGCAGACAAAGCTGCAGATGCCGCAATTACCTGACGGAGACATTATCTTCAACTATACCGTGAATGTCCACACGGGCAAGTGGACGCACTGGGACACTTTCATCAAAGACTACGTGCCTCCTGAGATCACCCCTCTGACGTACAGTTCGCTCCTGATACCCAACGTATGCAGCATCAGAACGGAGTTCCTCATTGACTTGGTCGTGAGGTAAGCTTGTTGCCTAAGTGTTGTGGTTGTCGAGTACTCTAATACAGTAAGTATGTGAAATTCCAACCGTGTGTGCATGTGCGACCAGCACTTGGACAGCCACCGCGCTAGCGAGAGCGCGCTGATGATGGCGTAGAGCGTGGGGATACAGCTGGGACGCGGAGCACGTGGTATTTTCTACTTCCCCTTAGTCTTTAACCTAGGCAATGCCAGGCGCGTTTGCTACGTAGTACATGGCTTGTACGGCCAATCCAGATATGCCGCCAGTTTTTCAGAGGAACAATCCGAAATGAACTAGTGTTTCAATGCCAAGTCGTATATCCGTGCCATCTGCTGCCGGTCCCGTGGGTGCCCATGTGAGTTTACAGCGCAGATAAATAATAATGTTACCATGCGTAGAGGGAAAGAGGGCAAGATGTTTTATGGAACCTGGGAGAGTGATATATCATTTCTTGGTAAAATGTCAGTGATGCCCTACCAAGAGTCCTCTTCAGGCAAAATCGGTCTGTGCTTCTGACGGGTGAACAAGGCTCGGCCAAGACTACCATGATCAACGCACATCTTAAAAAGTACAACTCAGAGACCCATGTACTCATGGCCTCGAACTTCTCTTCCACGACTACGCCACAGCTGTTCCAAAAGCAGGCAAGCTTTCAAAGTTACCTGCAAAAAATGCTTGGACATTTGGCAGAGGGTCCGCTCACTTCAAGACTGCTGTCTCTCTTTCATTTTTTAACAGGTCGAGGCCAATGTTGATAAACGCATGGGTTCCACTTATGGTCCTCCCACTGGAAAGACAATGACGATATTTCTTGACGACGTGAACCTTCCCTCATACAATGAGTGGGGCGACCAGTGCACCAACGAACTGCTCAGGCAGCTCATGGAGATGAAAGGATTCTACAGGTGATGAAGAAATACGTGTTTAACTGTATTTGCTGACCAAAAGTTGCCCGGATATTTCAGCCTAGAGAAACCTGGCGACTTCTTGAGTATTGTCGACGTGCAGTACCTGGCCGCCATGATCCAGCCAGGAGGTGGTAGAAACGACATCCCACAAAGGCTTAAGAGACACTTCATCATATTCAATTGCACTTTGCCAAACGACGAAGCAATAGACAAGATATTTCTCACTATTGCTAGAGGGCACTACAATGAACAGAGAGGATTTCCAGAGGTATGCACATGCACCAATCCGTTTTTACGTATTGCGAAGTGATCCTGACTCGTGACTGTGAGAAGTGGCGGACCCGAGCGGCGCCACCGGCCGGGCAGGCTGGACGAGTACCGCAGATGTAGACCGCATATGGTTACTTATGATACAAGTAGAATGTCACCTTGTGCTGCAATCTGGTGCAAACTCGCAAGTATGCACAATTTTTCGGGCGGTCACTCATGTTCCAATTTCACATCATGTTCGCCATACATGACCACGGTGTTCGTTTCGGGTTACAAGGCCAGGCAAACGGGGCCTTCACGCTTAGGGCCTTAACACTTGCTGCCTATTACAGTTACGGCCTTTTCACTTTGGACCTTCACATATGGGGCCTGCTCACAATTGGAACTTTTTTTAGCTCAAGTCGAGTCTATACTAGTGAAATTATACTTTTTTTAATATTCACCACCATGCCACAATGTTGTAGACTTTGACGTCTCATGGAAGTAAGTACGTACACTTTTAAAACTAATAGCAAGCATGTGAAAAAACGAAATCGATGGAAATGAACAATGGAAGCGAAGAAGACAAAAACATTAAGAAAAGAAAAAAATGATAAAAATAGCAGGAAAAAGGAGTCAGTCACAAACATTGCAAGGACAAAAATTAAAAAATGAAGCGAAAAAAACTGAAAAAACAAAATAAAAAGAACACAAAAAATTAATATGTAACGGCCCCACGTGTGAAGGACCCCAAATGTACAGGCCCCATCTGCCATGGAACCGTTAATTCCATTACGCCGACACAGCAGTCCATGGTACTTATGTACTGCATTTTAGTTTTGTGCCTTGTCTCTATTTTTGTTGCAGTGGTGCCCAGTTCTTATTAATGTTGCGTCCACCTCTAGAAGAGTTCCTGACTGTCCACACAGAAGTGTTCATGAATATACTGCATCCATGTGTGCACGTCTCTGCATGCGTGCAAGGCCCAAAACAGCCTGTACATCTTCTAAGATTTATGAACAGTGGCTTTGCACATTGACGGTGCATCTACTATATTTCTTGCTTTCTCCCTCACTCAAGGAAAGATCGTGCGCTTGTGTGACTGATGGGCAATTCACGATTTTGCAGCGACCAAGAAACTCGTCTGTAGTCTGTTCTCCTCTTGCCTTTTATCTAGTCGGTCTGTGAGTTGGCTGAGCGTCTGGTGCCACTCACAAGACTGCTGTGGTTCACCACGAAGAGTAAGATGCTACCAACGCCGGCAAAGTTTCACTACATCTTTAACCTCCGCGACTTGAGTCGGATTTGGCTCGGCATGATCGGCACCATCAACACTGTGATTAACAACGAGCCAGTACTGATGCATCTGTGGAGACACGAGTGCACCAGGGTCCTTGCAGACAGGTAAGTTCCAGAAAACATTGCCTTTGTTTCGCACTTTTCATTCATGCGTGGGTACTTGCTATTATCATCAGATTCATTGCGGACGTCGACAAGGAATGGTTTGACATCGAGCTGCTCAATACTGTTGAGAAGGAGTTCAACGAAGAAGTGGTTGAGGTCATTAAGGAGCCGAGGTGAAAAATCATGCTGCCAGCGCTTGAGGAACATTATTGTTGAGTCTTATGTTCACGTGTATTTACTGTATAGGTACTTTGTCGATTTCATGCGCGATGCCCCGGAGCCCACTGGCGAAGAGGTAGAGGACGCTGACATGGAGCTGCCCAAGATCTACGAGCCGATAGAGTCGTTTCGCAGCCTGGAGGACAGGCTTAAGTACTTTCTGGACCAGTATAACGACATCATCAGAGGCTCGGACATGGACCTTGTATTCTTCCCTGACGCCATCATTCACCTGATCAAGATTGCCAGGGTGATAAGAAATCCCGGAGGTATGTGAAAAGCAGAACAGGTACAGCATAGTACAATTGCGTCAGAGGTCGTGTGCGTATCTAGTGCGTAAGTACGCATCTCAAGTAAACCTTGTACCTAGGTAACATGATGCTGGTTGGAGTGGGCGGTTCTGGCAAGCAGTCACTCACCAAGTTGGCCACGTTCATCGCTGGCTATAAGACATTCCAGATAACAATGACCAGGTCGTACAACGTGGGGAACTTCCTGGAAGACCTAAAAGTAGGTGCACAATCTTAGTTTTATGAACAGTACTTTCCAAAATCGGAAAGGAAAGGAAGTCGTCTTGACGTCTGACAAACACGTCCCTTCGCCTTAGACACTGGCACCTTCTTGTTGCTGAAGCAGTTGCCCCAAGTTTTGACTATGCTGAGCTTTTACAGTAAGTTTGGAACTGTCAATCAAACGCATGGAGGAAAGGTTCTTTGGAAACTATGCTGGGTCTGTGTGAATACATACAGGGTGTCATTTAGAAACTGAGCATTTTTTCTAACTTTGAGACTCAATTACCCATTGAAGTGGGCTGAGTGTTGACAATTGTATTTTAGGAAGCCTTGGTACACACATTAGCGATGTCAGAAACAAATGGTCATGCTGGTTGCATGAACTGTGACATTGCAGTGGCCTTCGGCGTGCAGACACTGCCTAAAATGAAGGACTTCAGATTGGGAGTCTTGTTCTCTGTGGTCCTGGCCCTGATTGACCTGAAAGTTGGCATGTGTGTGAAGGTGCTGGGAAATGTTGTGCTAGAGTGTGTGATACTTGGCAAAGTCCTGCTGAAGTGTGTGCTATGAAGAGCAGTGTTCCTGATTTATAAATTCCCTAGCAAGACTGCCACATTCCTCTTTCCAGCACATTTCATCACATGTTTTGGCAAGACACCATTCAGATTGATCAGCGAATGATCTTCAATTAGGAATTTGTTGTGCTGCCCATGTGTTTCCGAGACGACAGTTCTGGTTGCTGGTAAAGTCAGTAGTATAAAGAATCCAACTTCCACATTCCCTAACAAGACACTTGGTACTGTAAGATCCAACATATGCATTAGTTTTTTTGTGATAGCCCCCAAAAGTGGAGCATTTCTGAGTGTTCTTTTGCATTTTTTCTGATTGGCCCTTTATAGACTTTTTGATGTACATTTTGAAAAAGAAGGCTTCTAGTGCTCAATCCAGCTGCCCTCAGCCTTGATAACGGCCTCCACCTTTGATCTGAACTTTGAGCACGCATCCATGATGCCCTTGACTGGGTACTTGGCCCTCACGTCCACGATCTTCTTCTTCAGGGCTGTAATGTTGGGATGTGGTGTTGCATTGGCCTCCCTCGCCATGACACTCCACCAGAACTAGTCCAGGGGGGTTAACTCTGGTGAGGATGGCGGCCACATACCCTTGTCCCAGGACTTAGCCATATTGGACTTCCAGAACTTTTGCGCCTAGTTGGCAGTGTGGGCAGGCCCACCATCCTGCTGTCAAATGTAGTTGCCCCCTGGGCGGATCCACGGGAGGACCTTATGATGCGATAGTAAATGGATGTGTTGCACTTCTCCTTCGGTGCAAAGAAGGTGGGAGCCATCCTGCGGCCATCTGATATGATGATGTCCAAGACCATGACCCGATGGGGATGTTTGCCGTTGTTGATACCTTAGACATCGGGGCGGTCAAGTGCAGTCCATCTGAAAGTTCAATATCAGGCTCAGGTTCAAGTTCAGGGCCATGAGCATCTTTTTGACTTATCTGTTGTGAAACTGGTCGATTGTGAAGATCTTCTTGTCAGAGAAGATCCTCACAGCCGATGCAATTCTTTTGTTCTTCATCCACGTCACCAGCTTCTTGCATCTGGCCAAGTGCTTTTCCTTTGCAGCCTAAGTGATGAGCTGACCCTCAGTGTTTCCCTGAGCCCTCCTTCCTCTTCGTGATGTTCTCAAAGGTCTTGCCAAGCTTCTTGACACGGTGGATCCTGCCAATTTTGGCCAAGGATGCCCCAGTGATCCCCTTTATCTCTTTGTGAGGCAAGTTTGTCTCCAGGAGCGCGTGGACCTGAATTCGTGTGGTCTCCTACTTCAAGGTTTTCTTCGCCATCGTTAGGGATAATGGCACAAATTTTTACAGCACGACAAAGACAAGATCAACTTTCAAAGTAGCCATCTCGCGACCTCATACAGCTTAAAGTGGCGAAGTTATAGCTTGATTCAGGTATCGCTCATTGTCTAAATGTTACCCTGTACGTCGTTCCTGAATAGCTTGATCCAACGAAATACGAGATTCCTTTGATGGTTTTCTCTAGCCCGAGGTTGCTGCATCAAGCGAACTCCACCATCCTCTGCTGCGTATCGCCAAAGTGATCAATGAAGTATCGGGCTTTCTTACACATTTCCACTGATCTTTGATAGGTTCGCGGTCAAGTGTCCGCCCAATTGGTGGTTGGTACGAAATGTTATGCAAAGACAATGTCTTTTGACAATAGACAATTTCTTGTTTTAATACAAATGAAAATGTTTTATACCCGGGTTTAAATTCATGGGAAGGCCTATTTGCTCTCTTCATAGGCATGTGCACAGCTCGTCAGGATTGGTGCGTCTATCAAATCAGTAAAAGGTCAATAAGTTCTGAATTTAAATTTGGACTTTCCAGTGAAAGTGGATTGTCTCGACCGTTTGGCAGTTGCAAAAACACAAGCACGCCCACACACAATGGGAAAAGAAACATAAGAGCTACGGCAGATTTTTACAAATATTGGCACGTCCGAACTTTGCTCGGACGTCGCTTCCACATGCGGTATGCTGATAAGAGTGAAATATCGCTGTAACCAAGGTGCGTACAGTTCATACTGACAGGACAGTTGATGCGGGGCTTCGGATGTCACAGCGAGAATAGTGTTATAGCTTTGTTATGAAGTAAAAAATCGGTCAGTTGCCAAAAAGACATTACAGCGAGAAAAAAATTTATATCGAGTATCGACTGTACGTATATGGTCCGTGTACAGTACGCGTAACAGTACAAGACCCGAGTACTAGCAGAAGCCGTGTGCGTAGTACCAGTACTTGTACCGCATGTACTTCTTCATCCGGTATGCAGCATTGAGCGCCCCGCGACGTTCATATATAAATGAAGATGCATGCCCATCGTGTTTGGGCAGCAAAAGTAACGATTGACCAAGAGCCAAGTGATGGAGCATGGCAACTTCCTTAACACACCTATACTTGTTCTACAGTGGACGCTGCTTGGAAAAGCACCTTTGCCGACATAACTGCACTCCTAACCCAGGTCGCATCGAGGAGCAGAGAAAACACTAGTTATCACTGGATGAATGTAGCTACATCACAGAGTGGTCTAGAGCTCGTCCCACCTCTCTTGGAGAAAATGTGCTTTTACAAAGAAAAGAGCAGAAACTGCCATGATAAGCAGCAGTTTTTCAAAGAAAAGATGCTAAATGACTCTGCCCTCATACTCGAAACCCTCAGAAGGGTCGTCTACTGTACCACGATATCCATGTCCGCACTTAGCGGGTAGCTATAGTGCACAGTCGATGCAAGCATCTCCACCACACAATAGAGAAAGAAAGAGGGGCGACTGGCATTCACAAGGGGTACAAAGAAAGCCCCTGTCTGTACAAGTCTCTCTAGGTACAGTATAAGCATAGTACCTAGTACATATGTAACCCTCCATACTATATCAAAAGAGATACTTTCGTCCTTCCCTTTGATCTCTGTGCCTTTAGCCGCATAATAGTTGATCTTTGCCACTGCCGCTCGATTTAGTGATTGCCTTACTGTCAGCATACGGTACAGCATGGACGAGATCGTTCGTACCTACTGCACACGTCCGGACCGACGCATCAGCGTTCATTTCCTCATAATATTTCAGGTGTTGTATCGCACCTGTGGCATACAGGGTAAGGGCACGAGTTTCCTCTTCACCGATCAGGACATCAAGGAAGAAGGCTTTTTGGAGTACGTCAACAACATCCTGGCCTCGTCCGGACTGGTGTCCAACCTCTTCACCAGAGACGAGCAAGGAGAAATCGTAACCGAGCTGGCACCGATTATGAAGAGGGAGAACCCCAAGATACCACCGACTCCTGAAAATGTGATGCAGTACTTTATTGACAGAGTAAGTAATTGTCACTACAGAAGTAGGAAGAAGTAGAAGTAGCTGACGCCACTTCTTAGAGCCTAAAAGCCACCCTTAAAAATAGATCACCCTAGCAGATAAGCCGTGTAGGAAAGAGCCAAAATTACAGATAAGCCGCGGCTTAAAATACGGACTTTACGGTACTTGCCTGTTTTTTAGTGCTCGGGAAGGCAGTCTGCGCCACCGATACGTGGCTCTTCTAACAATCAGCGCTGGACTTATTTTTCAACAGGAAAACATTTACAAATATGTGTCATGCTTTGTCCCATTAGGCAGGCAAGGAGAATAGGCAGCACAGGGTGGGGGGTTCGGGAGAGCTTGTACTCGCAGAAAACACGCTAGGGAAGTACTGTTGACTGCGTTATCGTATTGAGAGATGAGTGGAATTTTACTACAAATTGCCAATGCGTTTGTGGTTCATATGACCCTTTTGTGGTCACGGCAGCCCTCGTGCCGTGAACTCCCTAGGCCTTGGGGGCTCGTGAGGTCATGGGCCCCTCTGGCGGCCATGTCCAGTGCCGTATGCCATGTCCGCACTAATGCAACGTGCCTCGATATCGATCTTAAGCATCTACTACGCACTACATGAACTGTATTCAATCAATTTTAGGTCAAGAACAATCTGCATGTGATCCTCTGCTTCTCTCCTGTCGGCGAAAAGTTCCGCAGTCGCGCCCTCAAGTTCCCTGGCTTGATATCCGGCTGTACCGTGGACTGGTTCCAACCCTGGCCCAAGGATGCTCTCGTATCGGTGGCCACTCACTTTTTGGGAGAAGCAGAGTTCCAGTGCAGCAGTGACGCAAAGAGACAGCTCTTCAAGACCATGGCCCAGGTGCAGGACAGTGTTTCTCAGGTAAATACGCAAGTTCCTCCACAGCACAGCAGTTTGTGTTCACGTACATAAACATCGTCACGGTCAAACGACAAGTGCATGCACTCAATTGCAGCACAAGCTGGAGGGACAGACGACACAGGTGGAGAGAGTCGTGATGATGCTTTTGGGCTCGATCATGAGATCTTTGGCATGTAATATGTCCAGGGATTGTCCAGAGGGCAGATGAGCAGCCCTCCCCCCTCCCCCCAAATAGTTTCAGCGGTTTTTCCTTGGAAAAAAAATGCTGAAACTATT
>JAAUXU010064558.1_pt1 | contig 15536 bp, 16 predicted proteins | sample 7278151 | NCBI WGS metagenome assembly JAAUXU01 (sample SAMN14350113, study PRJNA611818) | marine sediment metagenome | isolation source: surface marine sediment (1.8m) | place: French Polynesia: Moorea | collected 2018-08 | reverse complement strand
GGCAGTTTCTTATTCAGGAAAGAAAAATGCTGCCCGCAGCTCACTTTTGGGACACCCTGTACACTACACAGATTAGTTGTTTTACTAAGTTTGCGCCACCCCCTTGGCAGGCACTGGTGCAATCACCAAGAGCGAGCTCAAGTACTTCTACACAGCCTTCATGGACGTCGGCAAGCTCGGCGAGGAGTCGCTTGACCAGATTACAGACAACGCGTTCGAGGCCCTCACGTCGGTGAGTGACGAAATAGTTGTCGTTCTTCCTTGTCCTCCAAAGCCTCAACCTTTATTTCCATTGACAGGGCGGCGACATCAAGCTGAACTACCACATCTTCAAGCTGTCCTTCCTGAACTTCTTGCTCGGAAAGCAGCCCAACGGCCCCGGGCAGTACCTCTTCGGGACGGTGAGGCCCCAAAATGCAACCTGTATGTTCCCCATTGACTACTCGGCCATGAACGCCACGGAGGAGGACCTGGAGCCGTTCATGTAAGTAAGCAGCAGTTTCATGACGGCGGTAGTGCCTGGCATGGCTGCTCCGCGAAGCCTCCTACCGGGTGTGACAGAACTGATTAATCTCTCTAACATTTTGCCTAAGCTTAACCTACCCTTACGATATTGGTTCTACATTCTTCCCTTTGCTTTGGCAAATTGTTTCAAAGAGACACAAGTTGCACAAACATTTTGGCAACCCTGGCTTCGAGCGGCAGAAACAGACCACGTACAGGGTGAATTTTTATGAACATAAAAAGCAATTCGACTTTTTTATGATGCACCATCGTTAAAGAGTGGGGTTATTTTTCACAAAGCTCAACAGACCTGGCCATTTTTTAAAGGGCAGCCTGGATATTGTGGCCTCTATGGCCTCGCAGCTTCGGGGGTTACACTCACCTCCTTCCAGAGAGCAGGTGAAATGGACGACCTTCGTCAACCTCAACTGTGATGTTTGCTGGCCAGTGAAGACTGGATCTCAGTCCTCTGGATTTTTGGCCTTCGGGCCTGCTGTTCAGAGTCCCACAAAAGAAGAAACGCGGCCAACTCTAGAAAGCTGTTGAAGATCTCTCAAGGGTGCTGAGGAAAGAAGACATTGGCAGCACAGCTCAGCTCGAGGAACTCAAAAACTGAGCACTTGCTCTTGTCACAAAACGACCAAGCTTCTCAAAATTTTTTGACCGGTTGTGTTTCAGGACATTGTCAAAGATGCCACCATTCAAAAAACACCCTGTGTGTATGAGCGGATGAGAATTGAATCTTTCAGTGGCATAATTTGAGGGGGGAGGGGGGGTGTTACACCCTGTAGATGGATGTTTCATATGCAACAGCTCAGCCTTAAGGACGCATCCACATTTGCGAATGAAGAGAGAGTTTAAGCTCCCCTTTTAACAGGTGATGCCTGCTGTGTCCTCTCATCCGTTTTGGCAAGGGGGATATTTAGATAATCCCTTCTCTGGACGTAAAAGCCTAAAAGCAATAGTGCATTTGCTGCTGCGTCAGGAAGATCTCTTCAAGAACACAGGTGCCGATGAAAGCAGTTTCTTTGGCCAGGCCCCTTATTTTAGACAAGAAAATGTGTTGGATGGAGCATCCAGCAAGCGAAGTGATGAGAAGGCCAAGGGCCGCCCTGCTGGCCGAGACTAGGGATGGACGCGCGTTCACCGGGCCGGCTCAGCTTCTTGCCGAGAGACTCGTCATCCGGGGAATAGAACTTCATGCTGACTTCATCAAAAGTTTGTCCTGAATGCTGGAAAAAAGCTTGCCAGGAAAATTGTGATGGGTCCTCTCCTCATCGAAAGCTCGAGTGTCGCATTTCAAGAGCTCGAGCTCTTCTGCTGCAGTTTCCAACTGTGTGGCAATACTTTGTGCCAATAATTTCTCATCAATAGCTGAACTCAATGCAATCAGATCTTCCTTAGTCCAACCTGATCGAATCGAAAAAAAAGCCTTGAGGGCATTCATGCACCATGAGTGACACATTATTAAGGCATTGAAAGCTGTTACAGATCATTTTCTGTCATTGTTTATTCTCTGGAAAGTTGGAAGGGATGGTAGTTGTGTCACAAACTCCTCACGCAAACTCACTGAGCTCGCCAAATAAAACCGACTGAGCTGGATTGCTGTGGAATAAGTCGGCCTATTCTTGGCCTCTGAAGCTATGAGTGAAGATGCTCCTGGTGTAAGGAGCAATGTCCCTCAAAGCATCATTTATCTGTCACCGATCAAAACTTAAAGTAGGTTTGAAGAGCTTGTGACGCTTCAAAATGGCGTCGATTTGCACGAATAATGTAAGCTTCCCTATGTGCATCACTATTCAGAAAAGCAACATGGTACAGTGACTCCAGTACAGTGGATCCCGCTGCATTTTTGCACCAGCAAGGCGAAGACCGCACTTCAAATTGGTCTGGCTTCATTTGTGCTAGGGCTTAACCAGCATTTTCTGCTTAGGAAGCTAAATATTCGCTGTTAAAAACAAGTGCTTTCTAACCCCATGATTATGAGAATTGCAAGAAAATCCAGCCATATCAAGCAAAATTTGCCAGTTACTCAGGTTTGTTCACCCAATAACCTATCATTTTTCATGAAAGGATGTCATAAATGGTTTGGGGAATCCAATATTGTCGCTAAAAATGTGGGTTCGCCAATTAGTCGTTTGCCAAATGAGCAGGTCGTACTGTTCCAGTACTGGAATTCTCAGACTTTGCACAATGAAGAGGAACAGTTGTGATCAACCGAGGTCAATAATGTATCAGCCTAATGTAGCGACATAACACGTTCGTACTACATAATGGGATGAACTCTTAAGGCCTCCTTGGCGAATATTCAGGAATAGTTGGGCAAATTTATGGGAAACTGCTGTTGCATATTGTTCTTGAACAGAGTTCAGGTGCTTGCTTGGAGTCTGAAAGTGATCTCTTCGCTATGGAGACATTTTCACATCAGCAGTGGAGAATGATGATTGGCTCATTTTTCTGTGAGCACTGGAGGCAAAGAAAGGCTTTCAGTGTTCAACATTTTAGGCACATGGGGTTGCCCAAATCAACAATATACAGGGTCGTCTCCAGATGGGAGCAAGACATTACAATGACTCAGAGACCTGACCAAGGATGCAAATGTGTCAAAATGACCAGAAGGAGAAGTCACTTGGTCAAAACAGCCTTGTTGAAATTTGGAGTAAGTACAAGGAAACTGGCCTGCCACTTCCACCTTAGTGAGTCCTATTGCTGCAAGATCCTTAAGCAGGAAGATGTTCACTTCATGAGGTGAAGAAAATCTCCAAAATATTCAGAGGATCAGCTCACCAGGGCAAAAAGAGCATGTGAAATTTTATGCCGCCACTTTTTTTGGCCATCAGAAGCAACAGCAATTGTCATGGATGATGAAGCCGATAAAAGCAACAAAATCTTGGGCAACAAAGGTATCTACAAGAAGGAGGATATGGCAGCAGGAGATATGCCCCTTGAAGTGACACTAAGACCAACAGAAAAGTTTCCTCAGAAGCTTCTGGTTTGGATTGCCATCAGTCCCAATGGCATCTCAGAGCCATTCTTTTGTCAAAGCAAGCAGGCAATGAATGGAGAAATCTATCAAAAGCATTGCATCAAGGATCATCTGGTGCCTTTTCTGAATGAGAATCATGCTGATGGAAGCTACTACTTTTGGCCAGACTTAGCTAGTGCTCATTATGCAAAGAAGACTGTGGACCTTTTTGAGGAAAAAAATATTGCTTATATCCCCAAAAGCTCCAACCCTCCTAACTGTCCTCAATTTTGCCCCATTGAAGACTTTTGGGCACACTTTGCCTTCAAAGTATATGGTGGTGGATGCCCACTCATTCAGGCAACTGAAGCAGAGAATGCGTCAAAAGTTTCAAGAAGTAGATATTGAACATAACCAGATGCTGTTTCAGACTGTCAAGACAAAACTACGTAAAGGAGCAGATCTAGGTGTTCAGGCAGTCAACAATTAGGTTTTTCTAAGAGATTGTATGTATAGCTTGTACTTCAAAAAGTTATTTTGAAAATTGCCTAGAGAAGTAAATGTTAGGGTCATTTTGAAGTTTGTCTCATTATTTAGTGCGCATATGTTAGCAGAAATTCTCAATGAAACAGATCACCTGAGCATCCACTCTATCATTGGTCAAAAATTACAAGACCAAGGGGAGCCTCAAATCAGCTCCCGAAATGACTCTTTGAAGAACAAGTGAGGTGATCAAGCCAATCCTTGGGCTTCCACGCGTCTCCGTCCGCATTTTTGCAGGTGGCGTCTTGATATCGAGGTTCCACTGTACTTCTTTCTTCTGTTTTCTAGGCCGAACAAGCTGGAGGAGAAGGGCAGCCGACGATCCGTGCTGGTGTGATCAAGACAGACACGTTGGCAACCCTTTTTTTAACCAAGGCAGAGAACTTTTTTTGAGCAATCCAGGGTTGGCCCTCCCCAATATTGCGAGGTCCTTTTTGGGCGGAGCAGCATCGAACATGATCTGGTGGAAACGAAATATGGGTCGATATCCAATCAGAGAGAGGCAAGCAAAGCAGCATGAACAACTCAGGAAAAAAAAAACACTGAATTTTTAGGAGAAAACGAAGATTTTTTTTGTCCTCTTTCATACCTGAGTCGATGATGGCCCGAAAAGAAGACGTTTCATGGAACGAGATATTAGTGGAACAAAAACTGTAAAGATCCCTCGAGATGTTCAGCCTCCCCTCCCCCCTTCCCCTCCTCCTTGAAGCAGAAGAGCTTGACATTTTCGTGGAGGAAGTAGAAGTTTTTCTATCAGTCGTCGTCATGAAACTTTTCACGGGGACCCAAGGTGTTCCCACCACCCATGCATATAGTGTACATAACCATTTTTCCCTTATAAATGTGAGCCTCCCACATCACTATACTGTACTGAGTCTTCGGGCCCAAAGCTGACCTGTTGTGCAACTCAGCAAAGACTCCCTAAATCCAGTGATATGACAACATATGATGGAAACACGAAGAATAAACACATTCCTCAGCTTGTCTTCACTCCTTTTAGGCAGGGTTACACACGAGGCAGTTACAGTGGAACGCGAATACTGGACTCCAACGCTCATGAGGGCAGTTTTAGTTCAAAAAGAAAACTCTCCTAATGCGTAAGATTGCATCATCATAGTTATACGTGTGACTTTTAGGTGACGAGACCTCAATTTTAGAGGATATTTTCTCACCTTCTATTTCGGCTCTATTTACAATTGCTGCCGCATAAAGTGACACCGAGAAAAAAGTTCCCTTCAGAGTGTTTCAGTTTCGTATCTATGTGAGAGCTCTTGACTCCACCTTTCAAACTTTATTGCACCTCTTCAGCAGCTTCTCCTAATGCTGAAGTGGATGCTAAAATTTGGTAGTTAAAATCCACTGGAAGCTATACCCTTCACAAACGTCAATAATTAGAAAAACTGAGTGGTTCCGTGGCAAAAATTCATATCAATTCAACTTTAGGGGAGAGTCTGAGCTTTCCATAGAGGAGTCAGCCACTTCTGTAGCTCAATCCAGTCAAAAGTTGTGGCCTGTCAATATTGATCAACAACTGATCAAACGTACCCTGCAGTTCCCTGCATTGCTTCTGTGGTCCTTGACTTAAATATAAACTGCTGTTGTAGTATCACTCATGCATTACGCACTCGATTTTTAGTTTCCAAGTATATTTATATAGACTTGTAAATGTCTGACCAGAAATAATTTTGTCGATATTTGTTTTGTGTGACATTGAAGATATTTTTAACAAGAACAGTGTGGCAAAACAAAAAGCCCGCGAAATATTATCTTCATGGTTAAGAATTTCAATGACCAAAAATAAAAACAGAGTTGACAAGCACAGTCCGGCCAATAAAAAAACCCTTTCATTCCATCAACAAGTGGTCGCACGTGTCCTCCAACCCAACCCCCTGAAGTCATTGGCACCAGTGTAATTTCGCCAGCCCTGATGGATGGTCAGATTCTTGATCAAGTCAGTCCTGTTCTGCTTGATAAGGTTGATCAGTCCACAGCTGCTGAGCTCCTTGGGTGAGAACTTCTACTTTTGGATGTCACTGACGGAGTGGTCTTGAAGATGTCACCCAGGTCCACCGCTGTCCTCTGGGCGGCTGACGCTTACCTCCGGGCTCAAATTATCTTCAGCTGAATCACTTTGAATCTCAACTTCTCTGATGTCGTCGTGGCCCTCCTCCTAGCAGCTGTTGTTGTTCCCCACCCAGCAGCAGCCGCGGCCGAGCACCTTTGCATCGATTTCGTCTGCTGTCCAAGACTGCTGACCAATCCAGATCTGTCCAACTCCCGATCTCTCTCACATCTCTATCATCACTATGGTTAGACGTGTTTTGTTCTGCCACACTGTACTCAACTATCTCCTCCTTGGCAGCTGCTCAGTTTCTGCTGCCACCACAATGGACCGGGACAGGACGTCGTACCTGGAACAAACACGAGATTGATTTGACAACAAATCGGATATTCAATTTCTAAGAATTTCACTTTGTTTCATCTTCTATGGGTGTAATTGTCGAGCAAGCCAGAGTCAATGACTGACTTGAAAGTTTTGTCTCATTGAGCAACCACATTCAGCATTTCCCTACTGCTGAGATTTTTGCCAAGCGTCGGTGTTGTAACTCTGTTCTTCGGGGTGAAACGGCCGGATTCATCCGGGTACTCCGATACCCGGCTCAATGTTTACTACCGGAGACCCGGGTTTGCATCTGCACTTTCTCCTTGTGCAGTCTGGTGCTCCCTCACCGTTAATAAACTCCATGATAGGCAGGTTCTACAAGCTGCATCACTACTCCTCATGCATCATGTATCAAGTCACAGTCATGTCAGCCTCCGTCTTAATGATGTAAGCAGAACTCGTTGTTCATTAGAGCTGATAACATTGAGTGGAGTGGAGCTGGAGTCAAGTGGAAACTTCAGCCCAAGCCCGACTCGACTCAAGTTCGAATACATTCCTACATCCACAATTGTATAAGGTCATTTTTTTTTTGCACGAACTTTCCAATATGGATGTCTTAAACCTGCCCAGATACCTGGGGGTTTTGGTCGCATCCACCCAAAAAACGTGACTGTTCAACTATCACAAAAAGCCATCAGACCCTACTTTTCATGTTTCGGAGGCCATTTTTTGCACAACTTCATGAAAGCAGCGACAACTGCGAAAACGTCTCCTTTGTTGATGCGGCGGAAAAGAAGGCTCTTTTTTGTCAGATTCTGCATCATTGGCAGTGACAGCAGCAGACAAGACTTGCAATTATCCGAGCAGCTCTTACACCTGCTGGCAATTAACTGGGTGGGTTTGCTTTACACAAATCCGCCCACTCAAGGAACGTGCAAATAACCGAGGCTTTCTGTAACCAAGCGACAAATGCACGAGTTTGACTAAGAAGCCTTGGCAAATAGGAGAGAAAACAGCAAAATATTTCTGCAGACCCTCCTACTGAGTAGAGAGAACACTTGACTTTTGATCAGAGAGATATGTTGCTCATTCTTCAGAGCCACAAATGGAGAAATTACAGCAGGTTCCATTGCATACAGCCATTCTGAACACATTTTGTTCAATACTTGAAGACTAGAAGTGAATGTCACAAAACATTTACTAGCAAATCAACCCACCATATACTCTGCTACGTGGATTGTTGCACGCTGTTAAATTATAACACAAAATAAATACACCCCGTTTTCACTAGGTCATTTCACTCCCAAAAACCTTTAGTGTTTCACTAAAATGCTATTTTGCCCTGTGAATTTGCTTGTTTATTTGTTAGGAGGAGTTCTGAGTCCTCCTTCTTAAGTGGCACTGCCCAGTGGATAAAATAAACTATTTTTTTTTTAAAAAAAATAACTAAAAAACTTTTTTAAAAAAGTAACTATTTTTTATTCAACCGCAAAATTCGCCCAACCCGACACCAATCTCAAACGTCCAAGAATAGTTCCCTGATGCACAGGGCAAAGTTCTGCTGTGGAATGGAGGCCGTCAAGGCTGGAATCTACGGTACAGTTTGTTCCTATGAACCGAAGCAGCTCGTTTGTCCTCAATTGCTGATCAGTCCTTTTAGGATGCTGGACATTTTTTTCATACAATTGTTAAGTTTTACGTTAATTAACTGTTTATAGTTTGTGCTCGAAATGAGCTTAATCATCGCTGCTTCACCCCTCTCCAGAAGTCTGACGTCAGTCTAGGCCTCGAGCTCAGTCTGGGTGAAACAATCAAGCTCGTTCGGGTACGTGACCATACTACATTCATTTTTCATATAAAAGACTTATCTCACAATAGACACTCTGCTAAAACATATTTTCAGTCCACTGAAATTGACTGACTATTGAAGACGCACCAGCTGTTCGCTTTTTCCTAGCCGCGCTGTGCTAATGCGTACTACACATGATTGTTTGTAATTCCATAATTTCTATGCCAAATCTGGCCTCTTATCCAAAAGCTAAAGTTTTCTCCCCGAGGCCACAGAGGCCTCAAAACGGCCTCGCATCAATATGAGTCTCCCTCAGGAGCATGAAATGGGGGTTTCGTGATTCCGAGTTATTCTATTGTCTGCAACACTTACAACGTCCTGTTGTAAGGCAGAAAGAGGAAGGTGAGCGACACCGGGAAGAGGAGCGCCATGGACATGTTCTTCAGGATGGATCTCAGCAGAGCGAGGAAAAGCCCCAAGTCCGTGGCCGGCCTGAACCTCACCATGTCGGGCTCTTCCCCGGGCGCAACCTCGTCGCAGCGAAACACGCGAATGCCCATCATGAGTTTGCCTGGGGTCGCACCTCCGAAGGTACCTGGAAAACATCGCAACAACCTCGTCTAGATTATGAGAGCTGACAGTGGTCAAAGACATGGTAAGAAAGGTTTATGGTTGTACAGGGTGGCTCATACTTTGGGATTTACGGAAAAAAAGAACGGTCAAAAGCGAAAGAGTAAACAATGAAGTAATAAAATCTGCAAATGACCGGAATGAAGGGACAAAATAAAAAACTACATTTACTTAAAATCTATGCTGGCTTAAACTTATGCAATCTATCCTATGGTAGCTTGAGGGGATGATTGTCACCTAAAGGTCCCCTGAATAGACATATGGTCTCGAAGAAGCACACAAACACCCTGTGAACAATCTCGAGGAGGACGATATCTGAGGTGATCTCGAGCGCGTTCGCCAGTTCCAGCTCCTCGAAGTTGACCATGGACGCCAGGCTGGAGTCGTACTTGGCCACGAAGCTAGAGAGACATAAGATAAGCCACACAAGTAAGAGTGACCAAGCATTCTCTCTCACCTATCAAAGTCAATCAGCTCGAAAGTGTCGACGGCGATGAAGGTGATGAGGAGCTTGAGCACAAACAAGGACATGAAATCGATGGCCTCCGCCATGAATCGCTTCCACAAAGGCGCCACCTTAACCTCCAGCCAGATCTCGACCCCGGCATTGCGCTCGTGCTCGGGCTCGCGGAACCTCGGGGCTGAGATCCGTTGAAAGGGATGACGGTTGTTTTCTAAACAAAAAGCATATATATGTTGAAAAAGTATCAACGTCATAGATGTTGTGCAATGTACAATACATTCGGTTATTAAAACTTTTTGCTTTTTTGCAATTAAGATGCGTCGCAATGATTTGTTTCGAAAAACTACGAAGAGCAAGAACAAGTCAAGAGGGAAAAAGGAGTTGTTTTGTGAGCAATGAGCATCGTACATTGGATTATTTGGACAATGGAGGCTACAGGACGAGGTGGCAACCTTGCTCTGGGCGGGGTTGACACCTGTGGACGTTGCCGGCTGTTAAGGCTGGTCAAAATCCACCTGGTCACCATTTATCCCAACCAATATAAAAGAAAACCATCCCAAGTGGGCTTTCTGCATTCAACAGCTACTGTACCGAATGACGCTCGAGTTACCAGAGTCACCTTGGTCTTGTTGTGGCCGTTGCTGTTGCTGTTGCAGGGAGGCCTGGTAGGCCAAGTAGCTGGGAAAGCCTGAAGAAGAACGTGAAGAAAAAGCTCAGTGGAGATAAGGAACGAAGAGTGCCTGGCAACTATACTACGCTTGCCTGCGGCGAAGAGCTGCCACTGGTGCGCCTGCTGCAGCCACTGCCTCACGGCCTCGGAGTACGCGGCCGCCGTCATCACCGCTTGCTCGTCCGCGGCCGCCGCCGCCATCAGTGGTCTGGATGAATTGCAAATACGTCGTTGATCGTCCTAATTCTCCTGTCGTCAGCTGTGTTATTAGTACGCTGTTACGTCAATCTGGATACTGTACACGTAACTACAGACGCAAAGATTTCGTTTTTCCTCTCACCAAACCTCGACGAACTCGTGAACCACTGGAGGCGCTCCACTTTGTCGGCCTTGCTTTGGCAAAGGATCTCAATTTAGCGTAGATTTTTCCGATTGACAACTTTCTGCTATATAAATATGCCTTTTCGAGCTAGTAAAGGCCACTTTAACGAGTCCAGCTTTTCCGAGTCCAGGTCTCCAAACGAGTCCAGGTTTTCCGAGTCCCGGTCTGTTAATTCTTATGAACAAGGTCAGGCCGCTTTTAAGAAGCGTCGGCCTAGAGCGGATAGTGCTCTTATAAGCGGCTTCTACTGTCCTAGGAGAGCCCAACGAGTCCCAGTCGGACTGGAAGTTGCCATCGTCGTTGTTCTTTGTCATCATCATGATCACCGTGGTCAGGAATGAGGGGCAACAGCGGAAGGCTGCTTCTCATGCATCCCTTGGAGAGCATAGCACGTCCAGTGCGATGAAACTGCTGTCGGCGAACTTCATCCCTCAGCAGTTCATGGCAAACTTGGGCTCGGACAACATTCAACAAGTTTTCTGGGCTTGAGGGCAATGATGCTGAGGAAGGCTTGAAATACAAGCAGCTGTAGGACTTCTCTGCTGAATCCATGTTGAGCTGGTGATCGAAATCTCTGTTCCTGCAGCCTTTTCTTCTGGCTCTTCTTTGTACATCAAGTCTTCTTTCTCTTTTGTTCTCTTTCCCTCCCCCGTTTCTTTCACCATTTGACAGGTTTGATGGATGAATGTTCGGAATCCCAAATTAAATCCTTTAGGTTATTCAACAGCAAAGCAGATTCGGTTGAATTTAACCTTATTCCTTACAACAAGTACCAAAAAAAGCTTTTATTGTCTGCAGCCAGAAGAAAGTTTTTTTCCTTGCCAAACTCAAGTATATCCTAATCGACACTCGCACACACACACGCATGGAGAGAGAATAGAGGCCATTTTAGTGCTGCAGAGAGAGAGATACGCATATGCAGCCAGCCCAGGGAAAAGAGAGAATATAAAAGTGGAGAGCAGCAGTCTGAAAACTCGATTTAAATTCCACACAGTCTCCCCCTCTTTTTGTGCGAATTTCCTTGAGGTCTTCTCCTGTGTGCTGCGGAACTTTTTTTTCTCCCCCTTGACAAACGTGTGAGCCGAGAAGAACTGGTGGGCGGACGCGCTGCGAGGTCAAACTGGGCCTTTTGTCTGAGTCACACTGTATGGAGCGGATTCCCTGTTTCTATCCACATTCTCTCCTTCCTTATGTTTGAAACAAAGAGGGAGGAAGAATAAAATCCGGTAGAAAAAAGGGGGAATAAGGAGAAGCAAAGGGAATAATGCCCTTTTATGAGGATGCTTCTTGTCCATACAGAGCCACAAACCATCCAGATAGCGTGAGTGTGGAGGGAAATCACTCATTTCGGCCTCTCAACAACTTCACCCTGATGATGGATGTTTGACAAATGAAAGTCACCTTTGAAGTATTGACACACTAAGCCATTCATAAGGATTTCTTATTTTCATAATCAGTGCATCCCATAGCTAATAGGGGCCATCAAGACGGACAAATTACTTTTCGATGACTTTACTCTCAGCACCGCATTGGCATCGCTTGAATACCACAGGGAGAAAGTTAGTGCTGCCACCCACAGCTTGTATGCACACAGTTACCTAACTTATTTTTCTTCCTCATCAGGTAGCAACCTTGACTGGCATTTGGGCGGTGTTCACATCTTAGTAATCGATATAGAACATGCCCATTCAAGAGTCTCCTGCTCAACATTAGAGGCCCCAGTCAAAGTGGCCTCATCCAAAAGTGCTCACCCAGCTTTGACACTCAGCCCTGTGTGTCCCAAATGTCTGTTATGAATTAATTACTACTTCGATTTAGTCGATATTTGAGCCGCAACCATGAGTAAATGCGACACCGACTTTACAGATACTCTTCGACCTCAACACGAGGCGAGGTCGTGTAAATTTATGCGTAAATCGTCTTGTTTTCGCAGACGACCTCATCTTCGGTCTCTTGTCACGGTGCCCTGAGGAATCGGTTGCGTCACAACATCACGAGATACGCATTTTTTTGCGTACATAACAGTCTTCTCGACCGCTTCCACGATTTTTTCATTTCCGTATCTCTCTCTCTTGCGTAAAGGCGCGCAGTGAAGGAGACGTCCATGCTTGACAGCAAGGGGTAGGAACGGGGGGGGGGGAGGCATCTTCAACCCTTCTTCTTTCACAACATGTCAGAGGTTGCGGAAAATGCTGAGAGCTCCTCGTAATGACGGAACGCGCGAGCGCACGCACAAACTTCTCTCTGTTTAATCGGCACGCGATGGTTTTACTGCGTTTGTGTCGTCATAGTTTGCAAAGATCCTTTTCTTCGGCCTCAGTCGAAGTCTGCATTTTCTGGTAAAGACAAGGCGAGAAGGGAGCGATGGTAAGAAAGTAAAGAGTTCCAGCTTCAACCCTTCAGGGAGACCCAAAAACAGCTCAAAAGAGAAGCTTTTTGACGCCAGTCAAGGGCCATGAACTGGTACGGGGTGTAACAAAATTGATTGTCTCCAACACATTGCAAGACTGGAAGTCTTGAAAGACAAGGAAGAGGATTTCTTTTCGATTTTTTTTATTTAAAAATATTTCGTTCGTCCCTGATAGATTGTTTTGTCAGTCGGGCCCCCCAAAAGTTCCAGCACTTTGGCAACCCTGACTTTGAGAGAAAGATACATACTGCGTATGAGCAAGTGGGTCTTTGTTTTTCGCACCTAGTGATCCACATTGGACCAGCACAGTGATGACCCTGTTTTTGAGAAAGACAGAAAAAGAACACGAGGCTGTACGTGGGACTTGCAGTGGCAACCCTGGCTTTGAGAGACAAAAAAATAGACGTAACGACAAGAACATAAGACCACGTGGAACTTCGATCTCGGGATAGTTGTTACGCTCTGTACTTGATGGACTCGGCAACCAAGTCAAGGTTTCGTGATAGTTGGAGAAGCTCGACATCCAGTCTCATCCAGTGGCACTCCTAAATTTTCGTCCCAAACTTTGTCAAGTACAATAAGAATGCGTCTCTCCAAGGACTCCTTCAGTCAGTCCGACCATACTGTATTTGCGTCATGTCTGGTGGAACACCCGACACCGCCCCAATTTCATTGAATACCGAGTGCGTCATAACGCCTACATATTATTTGCTCACCACTTCTTATTCTACTTTATAGAGTTGGCTTCTTTTAGGCCTACTTGGCCTCTTCGCCTTGAGCCCACTGATCGGCGGTTTGGGCGGTGGCGACTTGGCAGAGAAAGGGTCCGACGAAGGTGACGACTACGACGAAGTCGATTTCGTCTACGACGAATATCACGAGCAGGCCGTACAGAGCAGCATTATAAGGTCTGGAGACGACGACTACGACGACCTGCAGCTGCAGACGAGGCAGGCCAAGTTCCTCTTCACCAGTAGGACCACGACCATAACAAGGTAGAACATACAGGGTGTGACAAAATTGATTCTCCCGACAATCAATTCTGTTGCACTTTGTCCTCATGGTGAGGACAAGCTTGCGTCGCGTTGATTCACGTGTTGGTGCTTCCCATCTTGTCCAGCTTCTCCAACACCACGACAACGACGGTGACCACGACGCCCTCGTGCTTCGTCGGCGTGAACGTGATGAGTATCTGCGCGGCGGCTGCGGGAAAGAGAAGAAGGAGAAGGGGGCTGTGGCAGGTAAATCAAGTTACTTAGAAATTCGTAATGTTCATGATCCGAGTCCAGTCAGATCGAACTCGACTTGACTCATCTGCCAAGTCGATGAGCTCTGCATCACTGCTGCAAATCATACAGTTAAGGCCAGTCTGGGGGTAAAGCAGGTTGGCCTTGCCAGACATTGCGGGCTCGCCAGCCTCGGCGGGCTCGCCAGACAACGCAGCCTCGCCAGACATGAAGAAGGCCTTGACAGACATGGTTTTTGAGGGAGAAGCTTTCTTCCTTTCCGCTGTCGAGTCAGAAAACTAGAGGTGGGACGGATCGGAAAATATGCGGGGTCGGGTCGGGTTCTAGCCCTCGGGCTCTCTTATAGAATGAGACAGCAAATTGAACAGAAACATAGCACTGAATAACTATTTTCCGCCCTAAAATGAGACTATCATTTCAATATGCTTATGACTGGTATGAAAATACCCTGTCAAAACTGTCGATGGCGTTGAAAAAACCGTGTCCTCCGGCAAGAAGAATGCATTTTAGGCTTGTACTTAGGACTTGGGCTTGCTGTGCACAGGTCTGCCCCACCACCTCACACACTCACCTTAAAAAAACACATAAAGTAAAGTTTTGAAACCTTGGACGAGTGAAGCACGAGGCCTTTGCTTACTGTTACACCCACAAGAAACACTAACATTTTTCTTCAGAGTCGAACGAATGACGGACATACATTTATATACCATGTATATTATGCATAATACACAGCGATGAATACTACCAGACTTCGGTAAAAAGGTGATTTTGTGCAGACTGCTCATAAAACCATCCCAGACACTGAACAGAACTGCAGTGGCATAAGAAGTCTGCGAAAAAAATACTATTATTTTTAACCTTCTAAGTCCTGGTACTATTGTTTAAGCTGGAGTGACGCTAGAGTCGAGTTCTTTAACTATGTAAGAAGTTTTCGTTCAGCTATAAAAACGACGATGAACTGTTTGTTCAGATGGTGCATCCAGGAACGATTCAAGCATGTATCACTATACATTAAAAAGTGAGTAACATATGAATCTTTTGACACACCGCCTCTAATTGTAGGAGGACGACGAAGAGGAGCAACAAATAATTGAGGAGCCGATAGTCTTCATTAACGGGGAAAGGGTCGACTACAAAGATCTCATTAAGCCAGCCAAGGTGAGATAACGATGCAGTGCTACAAAGTGTCTATTACAGGGTGGTTCAGATAAATCAGGAACTTTTGTTGAAGAAGCTCCCTTTGCTGTTGTAATCGTCCCCAGACAAGTGGGAGGCTTCCTCCAGGCCACCCCGTTGGACCTATTGTAAATGACATGGTCGGTGCACTCTGGCTATCTGAAGGCCTTTATAGTGGTCATACTGCTGTGATCAGCCTCGGACAGGTCGACTGCAGTCCTGCCTCAGTTAAGTACACTGACGTTAAAACGTGGAGATGCATCGAGAGTCAAGAATCGAGGCTCCAAGAGTCGCTCGTGAGTGACCTCGGCGCTGGAGAGGACGAGCAAGAGGGAGATGATCCATCAGTTCCTTCACTTAAGTCCCCTCGTTGC
>JAAUXU010045876.1_pt1 | contig 15537 bp, 15 predicted proteins | sample 7278151 | NCBI WGS metagenome assembly JAAUXU01 (sample SAMN14350113, study PRJNA611818) | marine sediment metagenome | isolation source: surface marine sediment (1.8m) | place: French Polynesia: Moorea | collected 2018-08 | reverse complement strand
ACTTTTTTGGCTGTCGGTTAATTTTTCAAATTTTTTGATATGTGACTACCTACATCCATGCCATCAATACCCAACTCTTTCCAGAAATGGGTCCTGTCATTTCATTAATATTGCAGTCTACCGGCACTGTGAGTGCCGTTAAGATTCAGTCAATGCATCTATCAGTAAGTCTTTTCCTCGCCATCACTGAGAGAGGTTTCGAGAGAGCAACATGGTTGACGTAACGTACAAACTCGAGAACTGTACAAGGAAAAACGCTACAATGTCAGCGAAAAAATGCTTTGGGTACTAAATATTCAAGTTGTGAATGAATAACTATTTGGTAAAAAGTAAGTGCGAATTTTCTATGCAACGATTTTCCCCATGGCACCATTGTCACTTTATGTCTCGTGTGCAAAGCGTCAGCTGCCCACGTAAAAGGCAGAGGTGCAAAAAAAGCCTTATTTTTCATGTTTATTTTATCGTCGAACGTGAGGTTCTCTTTTTGCACGCTCACTTTTTCCACAGTGAAGCAAAACCTTGACTTTGTCACCTCAGTCAGGGGACACCAGAAAGTCGTTTCCTCGATGCTTCTTGACTTCCAAGGATGTCCCTCGAAAACCCATAGAGTTTTCGCCAGTGTCTGTGAACTTAGCGTTTCGGGCAAATGTGCAGAAGCATGTGGCAAACGATGCAGTCTCCTCGCTCTCATAGCCCTGGCACCTGTGGCAACTCGTACATCTTGTGGGAGGTTTGATTGCAAGAGGTGGCGGAGGTGCACGAGCAGGAGGTGGCAGAGGGAGGGCACTGGATCACTTGCCCCGTACTTATGCCCCAAAGGCCGAGGTCAATCCCATTAAGCACTCGATTTATAAAAAATGGTGACCATTATTAGCTGAGGATTCCATCCGAGTTTAGCATGATTTCTGCACAAAATTTTGACTATGCAACTGCTGACATATGTAAAAGAGAAGAAAAACACTGAAAGGACATTGAAAAAAAGTTGACAAGTAGAGGTCTCACAAGGTCCAAAAGTTGACTATTGGAACACTTTTTGTAGAACAAAAAATTGGTGAACAGTGAAAAGTTGATAAAGTCAAAGTTTGCTCACGATTCGGGGTGACAAAGATCAAGTTCTACTGTACAACTGCAGCAATTTCTCCAGAAAGCAGCCCCGGAGTGCGTGGGTTTTTGTTGGACACACGACCCAAGAGAGGCGACACCCCCAAAAATGCCTGAAAAAAGTAAACTGCATGAGAAGCAGTCTTTTTGGGGGATTGAAAAGTGGCTGCCTGGAATAAAAGTTGTGAATTGACACACAAGAGCGGTCGTTTTCACGGGCTCAGGACTACAGCAGATGTAGGAGGACCTTTGTGCGAGCAGTTTAAACTTGCACTTTTATGCTGCTGCAAAGACGTCCTTTGTAATGATGGAGGCAAACTCGTTTTCCTCACTATCTGTGACAGCCAAAATTATACTGACCATTGAAGAGCAGAGTCGATCACAGATCGACTGTCACTAACTGTAGATGTCACCGTTCTTGAAATGAATTAAGAACCCAATCAGACTTGAGCATGGGGGGGACAAAATTCTCTTTTTATGGGGGGGACAGCCTTTTCTGTCCACTACACAGAGATGCTTATTGCACAAAAGTGTAATATTTGTTTGTTTGTTTGTTACTGGGGTCTTCAGCGAGTTTACAGCCAGCCTCTCAGCCACCAGCTTAACTCACTGGCCCAACTGTTTCTTGACAGGATCCCCTCATGTTTCAGCAGGAAATTTTCATCTTTCTGAGTACAGTTCATGGTGGTCTCTCAGCCACCAGCTCGAGTCATGACTCACTGATCCGGCCACTTGTCTGACTCGAGCCACATTTCTTTTGGTGAACAGCATGAGTCATGTTTTGGTGGGAAATTTGAATATACAATTCACAACCCACAAATATGCTCAAAAACCCACTGAAACCCATTGAAACTTGGAGCACATCCACATGTGAACTACACACACCTGGATACACCATTAGAACGCAGCATCAATGATGCAGAACCATGGAAACTGATGTTGACAATCGTGACTTATCATTAGGATGTTCATTGGGGCTTCAGGCCTTTGCAAAGTTTTTTTCAACAAAAGTTGTAGTCCTTTACTGTGAAAAAGGCATCCTCCTTAGACAAGACGCTGACTTTTCAAGTTAAAAGATATGCGCTTTGACATGACAGCAAGATCTGAGCATAATTTTGCAACTGGATACAACAGTCCTCCAGCAATACAGAGCTCGTCAGGATTGGTGCGACAGGTACGGTATGACTTGTCATGACAAGAGTGGCATACTGCTCCAGCACATTTTGCCCCAATACTCCTGCAATGATGGACAAAAGTCTTAGGTACAGCTGCAATATCGCAATATTTTTTTTACTTGAAACATGTGATAGAGAATATTGCAATTATATTTCAATATGGTCACCATTGGCGTCCACAACGGCACTGAGTCTCTCCCAAGCTGCAGCACATGACTTCTTGACAAAGTTCGGGGTGAGGACGATGTCCCAGCTGTCCCGATCCTCTTTTCCAATGCAGATCTGGATGTTACACGTGTTGCCTGAAATACTGGTGCAAGAGCACCCTGCTCCCCATTGTATTTTGCAGTCTGGACTAGAGGGAGGCCATCCACCTTTTGGCCAGAAATTGTTACCCAGCTGATCACGAAGGTACTGCTGTGTCTTACGAGCTGTGTGCGCAAGGGCCCCGTTCTGCTGAAGTACAGCCTGCCCCTGTGGCCACATCTCATTCATCCACATGATCAACTGCACCAACACCAGCTGCTGGTACAATGCTGCAGTCAATGTCACTCCAGTTGGAATGATGAAGGGAGGCATGACATTGCCATCTGATGCTACTGCACCAAACACCATGACCTTAACTGGTGCCTTTGTCTTCATGATGATGCACTGAGGGGGATTCTGATTGCAGGGGGTGATGATTACACGGTCTTTTGCCTGTTCCAAAATGGATCTGAATGAAAATTCTTCTCATCTGTCCAGGTCACCACCTTTCCTGGGTTGTTGCTATGTCAGTTCAGAAGATTGGCAGCTAAAGTCTTCCTCTTCTCCCTCTGCAAAGGTGCAATGAAGTGTTTCATCTTCTTTGTTTTAGATAACATGCCCCCTTTTTTGCCAATCTCCTCATGGAAGATTCTGACATTGACATTTTGCGTGCCAATGTGGTCCAGTTCTTCTCAGGGTTCTGCGGACCTTCTCTCGGAGCATACGGGGGTTCATCTTGGTCACCTTCTGTGGCTTGTCACCCTTGCCCTTCTTTGTCTCCAGGGTGCCCCTAACCCTCTGCTGCTGCAAAATCTGGTAGACAGTTGATCTGTGAACACTCATTAACTTGCAGACCTGATTCACAGTTTTTCCTGCATTAAAATGGCGAAAGACTTCCTGCCTCTGAAAGATGGTTAGGTTGGCTGGCATCACTCTATAGCCACTAAAAGAGATTCCATGCAAAGCTCCTCAAAGTCTCCAACTTCAACCTGATGTAGCACTGTTGTTTGTTGTCTCATTGTGTTTTTTTTTGCAGCCAGCAAGTAGTTGAGACAACTTATTCAAAGCGGGAAATTTAAATATAAATGTGAAGCCACTGGCTTATTGCTAATTTCCAAGTCGCACCAATCCTGACAAGCTCTGTATACCTCTCTCCTGAAGTGACTGCAATAACTTTTGGTTTGCAATCCCATTTTTGAGAAATCTCTTATCCTCAAACCCATTCAGAATGGCACTGCAGTGATCAAAGGCTTCATCAGACAACCCTATTAGGTTGAAATCAAAGGCTAGATGACCCAAGTGTAAACCCATGGGTCCGAAATGACGAAAATGAACTGTGAAGTTCCATTGATCCTCCACAGACTCCAACACTTCTTCGGGTGCGGACGATCTTTTATGAACATACGATGCAGCTGCTTTCTCTTTTGAAGGCATCCTAATAGAATGAGTTGAATGCAAACTCTAGATTGGGTACTTGAGTCTGTGGGTGACTCTGTGGATGATTATTGTATCGGGACTAAAGATGCTGTTCATACTCTTTCTCCCTGGGGCATCTTACCACATTGAGTAGCACTCTCTGCAAGACCTCCAGACGTTGCACCTGGCTGTCTTGGTGATGCTGAAGCCGAAGTTGGCATTGAATTACCAGAAGAAGACTGCCTTCTTGAAGTAATGTTCTGCCTCAGTAGAAGTTCCCGTGTAGACCCACTTGTCGAACCCATCGAAGGTACCTCTTGGTGCTCAACCTTCAGGACTGGCCTTGTTGGCGACTCATCCACCAAAATCTCAGTATTTAGCCGTACAGACCTGGTAATTGCGGGATTTGATGTGAACCCAGAAGACTGTGCAACGCTCATAGCAGCTGAGGATGAATCGGTCCCAGAAGAACTAGCTATGGAGGATGAAGATGATGCACTAATGGCAGTAGAACTGGAGGTAATGAACCATGCAGAAGAAACAGACGATTCTTGAGTCACAACAAACAAACCAGTGGTGGTTGAGGCATAAAGAATCAGGCGTTGTAGTTGAAAACGGAGTTGCAACAAACGTTGACCCAGTGGTAAAAGGGGATGCTGTCCTAGATGATGATGTAGAAGCACTTGAAGCTGCTGCTAAGAGACACACTTGCAACGAGACCAGAGGTAGGAAGAGTTGCAGAAGACACTGCAGGACCCGGGAAAGTGGTAGAAGACAGATGTAGTTGTAACTGATGGCAAAGAAGTACGTGTAACCACTGATGGGGTCATCAACGATGATGCACTTGGAAAAATGGCAGCAGCAGTCAAAAGTGCTACCGAAGGAGTAGTAACCACGGTGGAAATAGATGTAGTTGTAACTGATGAAGAAGAAACCTTTGATACCAATGATAATGTGAGTAAAGAGGATGCACATGCAATTGTGGTCGTAGCGAAAATGGCTCCCATAGGTGTTGCCCACAAAGACTGCTCCAAATCTCGCAGGCTCCACCCCAATTCCTGCTTTCTCATCATCTGATGTAGGAATCACTCGGGCAGCTACCTCCTCAGCCTCAAAGAGATGGCACACTCTCTGCAGATTCTCTGGTGCACTTGGACCAACGTGAACTGAGTAGGCCCCAACCAAGTCAGCCACCATCATGCCATGATGATATTAAAAAACTCTTGCTGCCTTGGTAAAGCATTCTTGTCTGCAGTCACCATGGCCAAAGCCACTATCAGCAGCCAATGTTGGTTCGTGTTCATGCAGAATTTGATTCCCAACTGAGGTCCCACACATTGAAGCTCTATTGTCCACATTCACCCAAAACTGTTTTCCCCTTTTTCATGCACGTCACACTGCCCACTGTATCATTATTGTATACCTATGTATTGGAACTGTGCAACGAATTATTTTGTTGCGACCACCATCACGCTCATTGCACACACACTTACACACACACATACACACACAACACGCCTGTCAGCCAGCCAATAAAATTTTGCCTTATTGCATAGTAAAGAAAACCATCATTGGGGAAGTGTTACTACATACAGTCAAAATTTTGACGAATAAATAAAAAAATATTAATAAAAAATGAAAGTCCTTTTCAACGTTGCTAAAACTTTTTTTGTCTTAAGCCTCTCAAATCAAGCAAGATGCAGGCAACTTCATCAGGCAAGTGCCTCTTTACTATGCAACAAGTCAAAATTTCACTTGTATAGCCAGACTTGGGGATACCATTGGCATATCATGGTGAGTGACAAGAGTTGATTCTAGAATATCACCGAAATGGGGACTCCCCAACTGCTCTCATGACTGAGATTGGGTAATACTCTAAATTCTCCCAGGAAGTTATTTGGTTTTTAAGCCTAAAAATCTTGTATGGGCGTGTGCTACATAGATCTGTATTGCTTTTTCATGATACATTTTCATTACCTCAAAAATGGGACCCGTGGGGTTTAGAAAGGGGAACTGGAAAAGAGAGAGGAACATTCCCTGACGAGAGAAGCTGAAGACCAAATCAAGAGAGTATAGTGTAAAAATCCACCTATGAGATATTAATCGTTATAATACAGTGTTTGGTGTCACCCTCGAAACAGTGCACAATGTTGTTTTGTGGGTCATGGACAAAGAGAGACATTAGTGGATATTGCTGAATAATGGGCCCAGAACATTTGGGGAAAAAATGTTGCATCAACAGATATAATGCAATCGGCAATACAATTATACTCTTTTCCCATAAAATCTGAGCAGTCTGCACTGCTATAAAGTGTTTCAATCACAATTCGATCCAATTGAGTGCAAACGTCAGTTTCATCGACAGCGGGTGTTTTTGTCCCCTCGTCTTTCTTCAGAATGCTGTTGATCACGCAGTGGTCACAGAGGGGCTGAACAACGACGGCATCAGCAGCAGCTCCATCTGCACAAGCGTCAATGGGTCCATGATCCACACGCGCTTCCAGAGATGCCTCCTGCACCTCTGCTGCTTCCGTTGGTCCCTAGCTGAAGTCAGCGAGATGGCAGCAGTTAAGAACTGTGGCCTCTGTGACCTCCTCTCATGCTGCCTCCGCGTGATGGATGGCAGCCAGGATCCATCAGTGTCCACGGCACGGAGGAGCTGCGTAGACAGGCCCCGATTTGATTTTCTTGAGGGAGGAAAATATCGTTGTGCAGCAAATCTACAGAATGCGGGCGTAGAATTGGTGTGCACCAAGATGACAGACTACCCGGGGCTGGGTTAGGTTAGCTGAGGGATTGGGTTAGGTTAGCTAAGGGATTGGGTTAGGTTAGCTAAGAATTAGACTTGGTTAGGTTTGTCGCACCTACCTAACCAAGTCTAATTCTTAGCTAACCTAACCCAATCCCTCAGCTAACCTAACCCAGCCCCGGGTAGTCTGTCATCAGTTCTTAACTGCTGCCATCTCGCTGACTTCAGCTAGGGACCAACGGAAGCAGCAGAGGTGCAGGAGGCATCTCTGGAGTGTACAATCTGCCAGTTGGGTGCTCATCACTTTCTCTCTGGCGCACGCTTCCTTCCTTGCTGGTGTGACCCAATTTTCTTGCCGCCCTTGCTGCTACTGTGATTGAATCTTGGGATGCCAGGTTGGATCCTGGCCATGTCCGGTTGCTCAGTACGTCATGTACATCGTGGACATGTCCCACGTGTCCTCCTTGGCGAACTTCTTCCGGGGTGCAGGACTCACACCCTCGATCCGGTCAGTCTCGACCTTCTTCATGGAGTCACTTAATGACAATTCTCCCTCCTGTTGAATCTATGTAGTCATCCCGGAGGGGCCTGAAACGCTTGCATTCCTTGAAATCTTCTCCTTTTTTGGCAGGTCCTGACTGGTACTTTCACAGTGTCTTCCTATCCACACTCAATTCTCTGCGTTGGCTGCAGGGGTAATTCGTCCGGTATCATTTTCTGTGGAGAGATCACGACGAGACAGCTGCGACGTCGACATCTTCGGGAGTTCGGTGGTTGACATCGCTCATGAGCTGCATCAATGCATTGCACAGATTGTGTGCAGTAGTCTTGGCCCTACACTATGGGACCCAAATCTGTAGAGGAAGCTTTTTACACACTGAACGTTGATGACTGCAGAGCGGCAAGTTGGTAAATCAGCGGTATCGGCAATGGAGGTTTGGCTACTGACTCTTTCGTGGCATTAAGCATATGTATAAATGGTACTCGAGGTCAGTGCTGACGAGTAAAGATCTGCTAACCAGAAATGTTACGCATTTTGGCATTCTGGTCTTTTTTATCCCACCCAGATAGGTTGCAGCTGGCACCAAGATGGAACGCTGCGGCTTGACCAAACTCAAGGTAGCCTTTGTTTAAGGCACTGGCGCTAGAGTAAGAGTAGGAGAAGGCTTTGAACGAGTCTCACTCCACAGTCTTTGTACTAAGAGAGCTTTGTACGACTTGAATAATCTAGCTTCATTCAGCACCTTGTCAGGTATTTGAATAATATAGCCCTGTGAGACGAATCTATCATCGCAATTTCAGCTCAGGTTACTCTGATCGGTCCTTACACGCTGCTGATCTCGTCTCGACGTCTCGAGAGACAAGTTTCGCACAGAAAAACCATGTGAGGATAAAATGGGTGATTCCAGAATGTTTCAAAGTTGAAGTCTTAATTTCCCTTTAATAGAAATCTCGAAGACTTTGCTCTGACCTTTGTTTGGGAGATGATAGAAGGGCAATTGTTGAACGAGTACAATTGATCAATCCAAGCTGGTCAGGGATTATGTTGGAACCGGGTTGTGTGACCATTGATGAAGTTTCATGAAATTTATAGCATGCTGGCCGAAGTAATATAGAAGTTTTTACCGTCTGACGTCTTTTGGTGCGCTGTTCACATCAGAGAGCCAAAGGTATTGCAGAACTTCCAAAAAGTTGGTCTTGAACCCGTAGCTATAGCGTGATATCGCCAAGATATCGCAACATATTTTTTTCGATACTCGATATTTTGCATATCGGGGTTCATCAATGAAGCGATATATCTCAAAGTCTTTCAATTCGGACACGACAAAATTGTACTTCAAGTTCAACTGGGTTAAATCTGATAGTGAGTAGAATATCCGAGGTTGCTGAGTTGCTGAATGATGTTTCAGGTGCCGAAGTTTCTCGTGGAAAAGGGTCTTTTACGCGACATTCGTGACCCCCAAGTCTCGCACAATTGACCTTCATCAGTGTGCCTTAAAACATGTGAAAAAATGGCCACCCTTTTTTTCAGAGATCTTACTTTATTTTCGATCTAATCTCATCATCTGGGTTCCTAGAGAGGCCTGACCCTGCGCAGAGAGACCGCAGAATTTTTAAAGATCGTAAACGAAGCTTAAGAACAGTAGCCATCGTGGATGAAAAAGTACTTTTCTTAAGAAGTGTACAATCTCCAGACTCTCGATTTTACGAAAAAGCGAGGTAGATCAAGTGGGAGAAATTAGGGTTTTTCGTCAACTTTTCCAGACTTGACCCAAGCAATACAGTGATGTCTGCCTCAGCTCCCTGCAGCCTGGACCAGCTGGGCCTGCCATCCAGTCACTGCAATTAGTGAAATGTCCGTCGATTGACACCTTCATTAACTCATTAGGTGATGGCAGTCACAGAATCGTAGCAGGAAGACGGTCGTGGAGGTCATTAGTCTGAAAGAGCTTTCAGATAAAACAAAAAAGTATTTTCCTTGACACACCTGAAGCCTCGGCCATGGCAGATTATGACGCAGTGTGTCAAAAAAAGCCAAAATATGCGTCATATGCACTTGAAGCACCTTTCCTTTTCTTCTCAAAGCGCCCCAGAGTAGTTGTGAATGCGGTCGGCCAGGTTTGATGCAACGTGGTGTGATCGCAGCCCAATGTCAGGTACGCCGACACCTGCCTCCCCACTTGCTCCATGCACCCCGTGTACTCTGTGTCATGCTGAAGCCTCATGAGTCGTCACGCGACCGGAGAGTGCTAGAGGTCGACCGAGCTTGGCCCGTGATTGCTACATCATGTCGCGCACGCCCGACATGATGTAGCAATAACGTAAGAAAAAAAGAACTTCGTTAGTTAGGTTTTTTTGTATTTGTTCGTCTTGGCAGACTTTGTGATGTTACAAGTAGACACTCCTTAAGGGCGTGGACGAGCTTTTCTCGGGTTGCTTGGGCGTACACGCAGGTAAAAATCAAACTGAGTAATTCAGTGGCTGCTGTATTACTTCCTTTCCTTCTACAATCCTTTTTTGTATATACCAAAGATGAGTGAAGCAAAGAGATCACCACGCATTGAGTGCGTGACTTCGGTCCTAAAACTGCGATGACTTTAGCACCGTTCATACGACTTCGCAGTGAGAAACGAGCAATGATTTATAGGGGTGCAGTTTTTTTTATCCTCTGCTGCAACAAAAAACCACACCTTTTTCCCTCTGGACAGTGCGCTTGATTTAGGCTTTCCCCTGGGGTTATCTCGTAGACAACGATACCTCTATAGACGAATAAGGCATAGGTGAAGCAGATCTCACTTATTATGCATGTGGTTTGGCAAAAAAGCCCTCCTCTCACCGTGTTGATGTACGGTGAGAGGCACGAGGGCCGGACACAGGAGATAACGAGGAAAGCCTCGCTTTAGGCATGTTCAGTCAGTGGGGCCGGTGGGGCCTGCAGGCCGACCAAAACGTGAAAACTAGGCATGTTCGAGGGGGGGGATGGTGATTACTCAGTGGGTCACTGATGGGACTCAGGAGTCTTAGAGAGTGTCAAACAATACTGTCAAGTCTGATGACTTGAGCCTGTCAAACTATGCACAATTGCAGTGGAACCTCGACTAAGTCAACTTTCTTTAAAGCCTTTGATTCAGCAAACTTTCCTCCAGGTCTGTGCTTGCCCCGTTGGCTTCTCGATGAGCTACTGACAGAGATGGGAGAGTCAGTGCTCAACCTGACATTTGAGTTCTCGAACTCAAGTCCACGTTGAAAGAGCCAATCCGACCCACCTCTAGTCATTTTTGCAAAATTTGTCCTGGTTCATCTGTCATTTGCAACAGCTGCATCATTTTCATCTGTTTCAGGATTTGGGCTACCTTAACATAGTCCCGATGGGCAAATCCCGAAACCAAAGTAAAAAATCACTCTCATTATTAAAAAGATACTGTATATTGCACAAGTCTACCTATTTTGAATCTTTCCTCTGGAAAACCTGCCACTTCTGAGCTTATTCCAGAGTTACTCACAAACAAAATGTTCTTCGTTATCTACTGGCTTCACCTTTGATGTAGTGAACTTCCGCCTAGTTGCCAACAGAGTTCACTAAATCGCACTTCTACTGTGTGCTTGACCATCCATTCGTTTGATCCTTCATTTGAGGACATCCCTACATTGTCAGAATTGAAGCTGTCAAATCTGTTATCTTCTTTGTTTTTGCCCCTCACATGTCAATTAGAAGAGAAACTTAAAAAAGCACATTCTGGCCGTCGCTGAAAGAAGCCCTTCCCCACGGTCGACGACTCCGCGACGATGCCGACTCACGCGGCCGCCGTCGTGTGCGTCTGCGTGGAGCCACACATCGGGCCCGTGGTCCGTCCGCTTGAGTAGATGGCCCGCCCGACCGCCAGTCCTGTCGGACGGACCGACCGGGACAGCAGCGACGACGGCGACGGCGACGGCTGCGAGACTTGCAGCAGAAGCGAGTACGTACATAAAAGAGCGGCCGCGCCGGCCGGCGCTCCCAGTACTACTTCTGCCTCCTGCCGGTTCAGTACAGGACAGCCAAGAACAAAAAAAAGAAAAAAACGTCAACACAAGAAAGTCAGGGGAAAGAAGGCACCATTGAAAAATTTTGGGGGGGGGCACAGAAATTAAAAAAACACCGACTACGAGCAAATAAGAGGAACACTTTCCATGAATATGGGATCTCCTGCAAGTAAGTTATAATCATGTTGAAGCATTCTATGCTCCTGGAGAAGTCTTTGGCTGCATGATTGAAGCGAGGACTGAAGCAGGTGCTTCCTTCACCTGCTGACAGAGGTGTGTGTGCAAACTTTATTTTTGCAATCTCTCGTTACCTTCTCCACAACGTTTTGTGAGTGGGCATATGTGAACTTTCCGTTGGATGCAATTAGTGCGCAGTTAGGGGAGCCACATACAGGTCTGCTTTCACCATGCAGCTGCAGCTTTCTCAGAGACAGCAACAACGTTCCAATGATCATCTTGATGGCTTTTGAGTCCACACCTTTAGGGAGTGCAGCGGGAAACGTTCTTGAAGCTTTATTCATTTCTCCATTCCATCTAGCACAAGTGTAAACATCCGAGCTGCTCATGAGGCCACGAAAATTTCTTTGGGCACCAGACAGCACTCAGATTGCTCCTCGAAAACTTTCTAGTGTTCAGCATCAGGAAGGAAGTGTCTCTAGGCACAGCCTTGGTGCACCTGTTAAGCCTCTTCACGTCCCACCCCGCCCTCATGCTGTGCTGCGTGTACATGAGGGAATGCACGCAGGACCACCTCTGGCAGAACTGACTTGTGCCTGTGCTATACGCACTGCGCACGTACATGAGTCAGTCTACTTCCTCGGTGGCAACGCTGTTCTGCCTCTTGTCGTGATTGAAGAAAGGCTCCAGTCCTCCAGTCTTTTCCCCAGGGTTGAATCAGCCTTTGCTTTTCATTTAGTCCAACTTGTTGGACGTGACAAAGTTGCCTCCAGAGAAAGAATCACTTAAAGTTTATATCCTCAGGCGTGTCGCTATTGACTACGTCCTCGCAGCTTCGCTGCAATTTATCTGGTTTAGACACATCTTAAATTCGTGTTTTTTCATAGTCTTGTTAGTGAGTTTCTGCTGGCTGCAGAGTTGCTGAGCATCTGCAAACAGCATCATGGGAAATGTTGTTGAAGCCCACGATGAGCTTGACTGCAAATTCTGTTTGAGATGAGCAAAACGTTTGTCCACTGCTCTACCTGCATCCACCAAGAGCCAAGAACGTTAGCCCTCCCTTTCCTTTGTTGCCCTTCTGCAGGCCCCTCATGTCCCCTCTCGCCCCCATGTGGGAGCTTTCCCAGGTATAGTTGTATAGGAAGCTCCTGGGGTGGAGGAAGGTGCTGGTGTCCTATTGAACCTGGTCGAAAGTTCGGAAAGTATGACTGCTTTCGTCACACACTTTTGATATGCCAATTGCATCGATTGCACGTCCTTCACTGGCCCGGACTGTGTACGCACAAGCTGAAAATGCGTCAGTTCAACCCTCTGAAGCATGCAGAGGAGCGCCGTGGGCGTGGAATTAGAATAAGAGGGACTTTTCTCCGGGAATGGAAATTCTATTGAGCTGTTAAAAGAAACACAGATTTATGGAATCTCTGATTCCATAAATGGGACACTTCGTAGGTGAAGTAGGGCAATTCTTGCCAGATACGGAGAATTTCTTGCAGATCTAAATGAGATCAGCAAAATATGACCACTTTGAGTTACCCATTGATGACGGCCGAACCTGAGTAAAATCTGAATATATTGCATACTTTCAAACATTTGTTTGCTTACTGCTTGTGTGCATGGATGTATAAAATATCTTATATACTGTATGTTTTACACTCATGCCTCCTCACCTGATTGTCACATAGTACCTCCTTTCCTGCACGTCCATTGAGCTAATGTTTGGAGGCCACCAATATTCAGATGTCACCCAAATCTGTGCTCCAGGGACTTGAAAGCAGAGCCTTTCCCTGGTCGGTATGACATGAGCAAGAAGTCATCTGTCCGCAGTCAGAACACAGAGATCAGGATGTTTACCTAAATTAAGTTGATCCTAAAAAGCACAGTAAACGTTTCCTACAGCAGCCTAATAGATCATTCTGTGTTCCTCAGGGTGCCAACTCGAATAAACAAGGGACTAGGATATTCTGCAGCCACCCGAGAGCGCCCCGTTTATTCGACTTCCACTGTATCCACTTTCGGCGCTCACTCTTGACCGCCCAACCCCAAACAGCTGTAGTTGTTGCTACAGATTTTCCTCCCTAGAGCGAGTCCAGTTGTTGCTGACTCACTCTGTACACGTGGCAGTAGATTCTAGAAGGGGCTCGCCCAGACACGAGCGTCGTCTTATGTCTCGAGAAGGTTCGACGACTGCGGAGGGAGGGGGTGCAATAAAGTTTTCCGGATTTTGTAGTTCATGTTGGTAAGTACGCAAGTCGGTGGAAAAACAGGTTTGCCATGGGAAAAAACAGTCCCGGGGAGGGAAGCGTGAGCCAATAAAATTGATAATGTGAGTCTGCATTGTAGCACCAATGATGCTGCAGCCACAGAAACATCTTCAAGTGTGACACAAACAGACGGACAAGGAAAAGAACTTTCCTCAGTGTCTTGGTCCATTGCTATCGACTCCTCGAGTCGTGTGGCCTGCGGATGAACTGTACTTTCATACAGAAATTGGTAAAGTAGAGATATGCGTCAACCACGCACGTTGGCCACGTCGCACGCGTAGGCACCGTGCATACTGGCGGGATCATGGCACGGAGGCACGACCAGCACGATCCTCCCGAGCAACTACCGCCATCAGGGGTGGAATAGAGTGGGGTTTATCGCTCTCTGCACGTACAAACCTGCACTGGGTCGCGTTGCAGAGGTCCAAGGTTCCCTTGGGGTCGCAAATCAATAACTCGAGTAAACATATCCCTACTGAGAGTCGGTTACCGCCCCCGCCCTACTGACACCTTTGTTGTCTGGTTTCAACAGACCGTGCCTAAATTGGGCGAGTTTGCGTTACTACGAAGAGTAGTGATGAAGTTCCAGCCGAGTCTAACGCCGATAAAGCCCGAGCCTCAGGCCAAGTCTAGACTTGGATTCATCCATGCAACAGTGACCAACTTTGGGCCTTTGTCTTTTGTCAGTGTGCACAAGCTCGCAGGCTTGGATGAGGGCTGGGGTTCTCAGGCTGGAAAGCCCACAATACGTCTTCCCAAAGATTCGCAATAGATATGAGGCTGAAGACTTCCTTGGCCTCCTTCCCCAAGACTTCTCACGCCAACTATGTTTGCTCATTTTCAGCTGGCGATGAATTCCGTACAACGACTCAAGGGTTGGCTGCAAAGTCCACAATTGCCACACCAGTGAATTCACACCTTCGAGAGTACAAAATAGGCGGAGAAAGATAACAACTTTTGCCTTTTAATGCAAGTTTTGGCGATTTTCTCGTTCAGTGAAGTTGGCAACATAGTTCCTCTCGTTGTCGTACCTTCTCAGTTGCTTTCACTAGTTCCACGTAGGCAGTTCCCCGTTTAGTGACTGAGTTTTTATGGTAAGTCTGGAATCTCTCAATTTTTTGAAATCCACAGTGATCAAAGCAGAATGCACAGTTTTATGAAACCCATTTTAGGTTGGCACGTCTCATTTATTCAGGGCACATTTTGAAGATGTCACATGATGTCCATATAGATATATGTTAGTGTCTCTGGTGCTTCATCATATGACTGCCATACAAAGGTTACACTTTCTCCAGTCTTTGGGAAACATCTCTGCACACACACCAAGTTTTATTTATTTCAGAGGCGTTGCATATTCCTCGACCAGACCTATACCATTGCTCCAGTGATCTTGGAAAGCTGCTTGTGCATTGCCCAAGCAGTGGAGACCAACGGGGCTGATAGCCTTCTTTGATCTGTTGCTCCTTGATTCGGGTAAAAGCAGAATTGCATCAGGGTCAACTACCCGATGTCTTTCTCTGGCAACTCTTACAGAATTGAGAAAACTGCATTTTCCAAGTATTGACAGTGCCTGACACTATCGCGGGGCAAAACTAAACGACCTATTTTTACTTTGTCTCTTGACCTTAACTATCAAGATATGTCTGAAAATGACATTTCTGGTAAATGAACAAAATCATATCTGTCAAAATAATCAACAAAAACTTGATATCATTCTTCAGCACATACCTCATCAGCATTAGAAGAGTCACCGAGTCACTTTCGCTACATTCAATATCTGAGAGAACGATTGAATACGGCCATGAATATCCACACACCCAAGAACACTTAGAACACTCAGAAGGGTCTGAAAACGGTAGTAACGTTAGTTCTAGGTCTTAAAAGTAGT